>WPCH01020985.1_pt1 | contig 22080 bp, 25 predicted proteins | sample 5399881 | NCBI WGS metagenome assembly WPCH01 (sample SAMN12869468, study PRJNA574797) | sludge metagenome | isolation source: wastewater treatment of pH5 | place: China:Beijing | collected 2019-05-20
AGCCGTCGCGCATCTGCCGGGCCAGTTCCGGACGGGTCAGGTTGTCGAGAATCGGCTTGTCGTACTCGTCGACGAGAATCACCACCCGTTGCCCGAACTTGTGCTCCGCCTGGCGGATCAGTTCGCCAAACCGGCCGGCACAGTCCAGGCCGGCACGCACCGGCACATCCAGCCGCTCCTCGTTAATCCGCAGAATGTCCTCAATGCGCAGCCCCAGCGCAGCGCCATCCTTCAGCACGCCTTCGGCAAAACTGATGCGGATTACCGGATACTTCACCGACCAGTCCCACCGGTCGTGGCAGTACAGCCCACGAAACAGCCCCTCGTTGCCCGCGAACAACTCCGCCAGCGTATCGATCAGCAGGCTCTTGCCGAAGCGGCGCGGACGGGAGAGGAAGTAATACTTGCCCTCACTGATCAGGCGCAACGCATGCGGGGTTTTATCGACGTAGTAGAAATCGTCTTCGCGAATCTCGCGAAAGGTCTGAATGCCAATCGGCAACTTCCTGCGGGGCAAAACGGCGGGCATGGCGGCTCCTGAAACGACGCGGGCGGGCTCAGGCCGATTCTACGACCTTTGCCCGCCCGCGTCCGGCGACACCACTTCCGGACTGCGACGACCGCGCACCCTTTCATGCGTTGGCATCCGCGCAACACCCCTTCCCCAGCGTCGTGTCACACCCCCGACATTGTCACCTTCACGACACAGAGCCACACCCCAAACCATCGAAATTTCAGCAACTTGGAAGATGGCACAGGGCTTGCACCGGAATGGACGTATTCATTCGGGAGTTCCGCCGTGAAAGCCTTCGACATCGCCACCCTGCTGGACGAGCCCGCCTGTGCGCACAACAAGAAGGAGAAATCCGGTTGTGCGCGGCCCAAGCCCGGCGCCTCCGCCGGTGGGTGTGCCTTCGATGGCGCGCAGATCGCCTTGCTGCCGATCGCCGACGTCGCCCATATCGTGCATGGCCCCATCGCCTGTGCCGGCAACTCGTGGGACAACCGTGGCACACGTTCCTCGGGACCGACGCTCTATCGCATCGGCATGACCACCGATCTGTCCGAACAGGACGTGATCATGGGGCGGGCGGAGAAGCGGCTGTTCCACGGCATCAAGCAGGCCGTCGAGCAATACGCCCCGGCGGCGGTGTTCGTCTACAACACCTGTGTGCCAGCGCTGATCGGCGACGACATCGACGCGGTGTGCAAGGCCGCCGCCGAGCGCTGGGGCGTGCCGGTGGTGCCGATCGACTGTGCCGGCTTCTACGGCACCAAGAACCTCGGTAACCGCATCGCCGGCGAAGCCATGGTCAAGCATGTGATCGGCACCCGCGAGCCCGAGCCGCTGCCGCCGGAGGTCGTGCCGCCCGGCATCACGGTGCACAACATCAACCTCATCGGCGAGTACAACATCGCGGGCGAGCTATGGTACCTGACTCCGTTGTTCGACGAACTCGGCATCCGCATCCTCTGTACGCTGTCCGGCGATGCGCGCTTTCACGAGGTGCAGACCATGCACCGCGCCGAGGTGAACATGCTGGTGTGCGCCAAGGCAATGATCAACGTCGCGCGCAAGATGGAGGAGCGCTACGGCATCCCCTGGTTCGAGGGCAGCTTCTACGGCATCACCGACACCAGCCAGGCGCTGCGCGAGATCGCGCGCATCATCGGCGACGCCGACCTGAGCGCCCGCACCGAGGCCGTGATCGCCCGTGAAGAGGCGCGCGTGCGCGGCGAGCTGGAGGCCTGGCGACCACGCCTGGAAGGCAAGCGGGTGTTGCTGTTTACCGGCGGCGTCAAGTCCTGGTCGGTGGTCTCCGCGCTACAGGACCTGGGCATGAACGTGGTCGCCTCCGGCACCAAGAAATCCACCGAGGAAGACAAGGCACGCATCCTCGAGCTGATGGGCGACAACACCATCATGCTCAACAGCGAGGGCGCACGCGACCTGCTCAACGCGGTGTATGAGCTGAAGGCCGACATCCTGATCGCCGGCGGTCGCAATCTGTATACCGCGCTCAAGGCGCGCCTGCCCTTCCTCGACATCAACCAGGAGCGTGAATTCGGCTACGCCGGCTACGACGGCATGAAGGAACTCGTACGCCAGCTTGCGCTGACCCTGGAAAGCCCGGTATGGGATGCCGTGCGCCGGCCCGCGCCGTGGGCCAGCCGCGCAATGGTCAAGGCCGGCCCGGAAATGGGCGACAGCCCCGATGCCGAGGACGCAGAGGACGAGCAGCCCGGGCAGGGCAGCACCCCCACCGTCGGTTCGGCCGACTTCGACCCCGCCCACGCCGCCTGAGGGAGCACACCATGGCCGAAATCATCCGTCATCCCAAGGCCTTGTCGGTCAACCCGCTGAAAGCGTCCGCACCGGCCGGGGCCGCGCTGGCCTTTCTCGGCATCAACCGCGGCATGCCGATCTTTCATGGCTCACAGGGCTGCACCGCGTTTGCCAAGGTGTTCTTCGTGCGCCACTTTCGTGAGCCCGTCCCGCTCCAGACCACGGCCATGGACCAAGTCGCCACGGTGATGAGCGCCGACGACAACGTCATCCAGGCCCTGGCCACGGTGTGCGGCAAGAGCAAGCCGGCGCTGGTCGGTCTGGCCACCACCGGTCTGGCCGAGACCCAGGGTACCGACATCGCCCGGCTGGTACGCGAGTTTCGCGCCCAGCATCCGCAGTTCGACCACATCCCGGTGGCGGCGGTGAACACGCCTGACTTTTCGGGCTGCCTCGAAACCGGCTACGCCGCCGCGCTGAAGGGAATCCTCGAGGCCGCCGTACCCGACACCACCGCGGCCGGCGTGGTCGGCAAACGCAAGAAGCAGGTCAATCTGCTGCTTGGCGCGCACCTCACACCAGGCGACGTCGAAGCCATCAAGGACTGGGTCGAGGCCTTTGGCCTGCGCCCGGTCGCCGTGCCCGATCTGGCGGACTCGCTGGACGGACACCTGATCGCCGAGGATTTCATCCCGGTGACGCTGGGCGGTACGCCGGTTTCCGAACTGGCGACGCTGGGCGAAGCCGCCGCCACCATCGTCATCGGTCGCTCGTTGAAGGGCGCGGCGGATGTGCTCAAGGCGCGCACCGGCGTGCCGGACTACCGTTTTGACGGCCTGATGGGGCTGGACGCCTGCGACCGCTTCACCGTACTGCTATCCGAGCTGGCCGGTATCAAGGTGCCCGAGCGCATCGAGCGCCAGCGCGCCCAGTTGCAGGACACCATGGTCGACACCCATTTCATGACCGGCCTGCGCCGCATCGGCATCGCCGCCGACCCCGACCTGCTGCACCAGATCGCCACACTGGTCAGCGGCATGGGCAGCGAGGTCGTGGCTGCGGTGACGCCGGTCAAGGCGCCGCTGCTGGCCGACGTACCGGCCGCCACGGTGCGGGTCGGTGATCTCGACGACTTCGAAGCCCTGGCCCGCGAGGGTGGGGCCGAGCTCGTCATCTCCAACTCCCACGCGCTGGCCACCGCCGAACGTCTCGGTGTGCCGCTGCTGCGCGCGGGCATGCCGCAATACGACCTCGTCGGCGGTTACTGCAAGACCTGGGTGGGCTACCGGGGAACCCGGCAAGCCCTGTTCGACCTGGCCAACCTGGTGCTGCAAAACCATGAACACATCACGCCAAGACCCTCAAGATTCGCCGTCCGCCCCCGCGACGCCGCAGCGGCGCCGGCATTTGCGACTGGTCACTGACGACATGGGCGCGCCCGAATCCAGCGTGCGCATCGCGTTCGCCACCACCGACCGGACACGGGTCGATCAGCACTTCGGCGCCACCGAGGCCTTCGCCATCTTCGAAGTCAGCGCCAGCGCCCAGCAGCTGATCGAGGTGGCCGAGTTCATCGACACCGCGCAGGACGGCAACGAGAACAAGCTGCCCGCCAAGATCGCCACGCTGGAGGGCTGCGCCGCGGTGTACTGCCTGGCCGTCGGCGCCTCAGCGGTGAAGCAGCTGCTCGCCGCCGGCATCCAGCCGGTGCGCGTCGAAGAAGACTCACCCATCGAGCGCCTGATCGCCGAACTCCAGCACGAACTGAACAGCGGCCCTGGTGGCTGGCTGGCCAAGGCGCTGAAGGCGCGCGCGCCGGTCGACACCAAACGCTTCGATGCGATGGAAGAGGAAGGGTGGAGTGAATGACCCCAGTCTCCAAGGCATCCACCGGTGGCAAAGCAGGCGACTGCAACCATCTCCCCCCTGACGATAGCCCGATGGTCACCCGCCATGGCCGCGTGATCGCTGTCGCGGGCGACCACGCACGGGTGCGCTTCGAGCGCGAATCCGCCTGCGGCGCCTGCCGTGCGGCCAAAGTGTGTGCTGGCAACACACCCACGCGCGACCTCGACGTGGCACTGCCGGCCGGTCACCGCCTGTCTGCGGGCGACTTGGTGCGCGTCGGAGTCGCCGAAGCCAGCGCCTTGCGCGCCACCCTGATCGCCTACGTCGTGCCCCTGATCGGGCTCGTCACTGGCATGGCCCTGGCCAGCCTGACCGGACAGAGCGAACCAGTCGTCGTCTTCGCCAGCCTCGCCGGGCTCGCGGCGGGGGTGGCCGGCATGCGCCGCCTCGCCCGCCATCCGCTCAACCGCATCGCCCCCGTGCTGCTCGACGCGAGCAGCGACAACCCGAACAGCAACCCCGCCTCCAAGGAGAACCACGCATGAGCACCACCGCCTCGGTCGTACCCGAAATCAGCGCCGATTTGGCCGAAACCGACTTCATCAAGGAGATGGTCCGCCAGACCCGTGCCGTCGACACCTATGGCACCTATGACGGCTGGCCCGCCGACCGCCTGCTCGCCCCCTACATCGTCACCAAGGAGCAGCGCCGCGAGATTCCGGTCATCGGCGACCCCGACGACGTGCTGCTGGCCCGCGTCAAGGCCTACCACAACGCCATCGCCGCGCTGATCGAGAAGGAATGCAAGCTGATGGCGGTGCCGCTGATCAACATCACTCACGAAGGCTTCGGCCGCGCGTTGATCACCGTCGGCAAGCTCGTCGTCATGGACCGCACGCTGCGCGACGTGCACCGCTTCGGCTTCGACAGCTACTCGAAGATGAAGGACGACTGCGACAAGCACCTGTCGGTCGCGCTCGAGATCATCGGCCGGTATCCGGACGTTGCCGGCCTGTGAGAAAGGGGTGTGCCATGACCGAAGAAGAACTCAAGGCGCTGGAAAAGGAAGTGAAGAAACTCAAGCGCATCTCCAGCGAATGGGCGTCGCAGCTGCACGACCTGGTCGAAGATCGCCTGCCCGCCGGCTACGAGGAGATCCCCGGCATCGCCCAATCGACCTACGACGCCTGCAAGGCCTGGGCCGACGCCAGTGCCCGGCTGGCCCAGGCCACAAGCTCCACCGCCAACTCCTGAAGGAAACATGATGAGTGACATCACCGGCCTCACCCGAGGCGGGGCCACATGGACCCCACAGTTCGTTCTCTCGCTGGACGAGAAAAAGTGCATCGGCTGTGGCCGCTGCTACAAGGTCTGTCCGCGCAAGGTGTTCGACCTGATCGAACGCGAGGAAGATGATCTGGACGAAGACCTGGACGACGACAACATGATGGTGATGACGCTGGCCGATGCAATGGACTGTATCGGCTGTGGCGCCTGTGCCCGGGTGTGCCCGAAGAGCTGCCATACCCACGGCGCCTCGCCAGTCATGGCCTGAGCAGTGTGCCATCGCACGCCCCTCCTGCGGGGCGCGTCCCCCGACTACCCGTACGCGCCCCGCCCTCTCAACCCAACCCAAGCCACAGGGCCCATCAATGAGTGACCTCGCTCTGATTCTCTGCCATAAACAGGCCACCAGCGCCCGTCTGCGCTTTGTCCGCTTCGGCGACAGCGTGATTGCCGCACACCTGACACATGACGAGGCAGGCACCGTGCCTCACCCGGGTGGCCTCATTCCTGCCACCGTCAAGCGTACCGGTCTGTCCCCCGGTGACATCCGCCTCGACCCCGAGTTCGAAGCCACCCTGCTGGCCTCCGAAGGCACCCTCACTGTGCGCCTGGGAGAGTTGACCACGATAGACCCCCCCTTCGAGGCCCTCGCCGCAGTCGACGGCCGCTTTGTCGGTTTGACCGAGATTCGCGGCATCCCGGACACCGAGCGCGATGTGTTGCGCCTGGTGTATGAGCACATGATTGGCTGATCCGCTGCACCCGTGTTTGTCGCAAAACCAACAAACCCACCCCCAGGTATTTTTCGCGACATCTGAAAAAAACACCAACACAATGATTTAAAAGGATTTACCCAACATCAACAGGCTGGCACAGGGTTTGCAAACTTTACGTTTGAACCCCCTTCCACAACGGAGAAGCCAACATGTTGAACATCACCCCCAGCGCCCTGAAGGCGGTCAACCGCTTCATCACCACGTCTTCCGAGCCGGTTGCCGGGCTGCGCATCCATGTGCAGGGCGGCGGCTGCTCTGGCCTTCAGTACGGCATGAAGCTGGAGTCGGAAAAGGCCGACGACGATACCGTGGTCGAAATCGACGGCGTGACCCTCCTCATCGATCCGTTCTCCGCGCCCCTGCTCAATGGGGTCACGGTGGACTTTGTCGACTCACTGTCCGGCTCCGGTTTCAAGTTCGAGAATCCGAATGCTTCCGGTGGCTGCGCCTGCGGCCAGTCGTTTGCTGCCTGAAAACGAGGAGATCGTCATGTGGGATTATTCAGACACCGTCAAGGAACACTTCTACAACCCGCGCAACGCCGGACCGTTGAGCGACGCCAATGCGGTCGGAGAAGTCGGTTCGATTTCCTGTGGTGACGCGCTGCGCCTGATGCTCAAGGTCGACCCCGAGTCCGAGAAAATTCTCGACGCCACCTTCCAGACCTTTGGCTGTGGCTCGGCCATCGCGTCGAGCTCGGCACTCACCGAAATCATCAAGGGCAAGACGCTGGACGAAGCCCTCACGGTCAGCAACCAGGACATCGCCGACTTTCTCGGCGGCCTTCCGCCCGAAAAGATGCACTGCTCGGTGATGGGCCGCGAGGCCCTGCAATCGGCGGTCGCCAACTATCGTGGCGAAGAGTGGAAAGACGATCACGAAGAAGGCGCGCTGATCTGCAAGTGCTTTGCCATCGACGCAGTGCTGATCGAAGACACCATTCGCGCCAACAACCTGTGCTCGGTCGAGCAGGTTACCAACTACACCAAAGCGGGCGGCGGATGTTCGTCCTGTCACGAGGGCATCGAGGAAATCCTGGCCAAGGTAATGGCCGAACGGGGTGAAAGCTTCTCTCCGGCCGCAGCCCCCGAGAAGAAGAAATCCGGCAAGCTCACCACGCTCGAACGCATTCGCCGCATCGAACAGGTCATCGAGAAGGCCCGCCCCAACCTGCAGCGCGACCACGGCGACATCGAATTGGTTGACGTGGACGGCAAGACCATTTACGTGGCCATGAAGGGCGCCTGCTCCGGCTGCCAGATGGAAGCCCTGACCCTGGGTGGCATTCAGCAACAGATGGTCGATGCGCTGGGTGAAATCGTGAAGCTGGTTCCCGTGCGCATCACCCATCCGGCCTGAGAGCGCAAGCCGACCTCGATCCCGACCCCAACACACGGCCCCCCACGCCGATCTGCGGAGAGCACCCCCATGAGCACCCCGATCTATCTCGACAACAATGCCACCACGCGCTGTGCGCCCGAAGCGGTCGCGGCGATGCTGCCCTATTTCACCGAGCAGTTCGGCAACCCCTCCTCCATGCACGGCTTTGGCGCCAAGGTCGGCCATGCGGTGAAGGCAGCACGCAGCTCGCTGCAAAAACTGCTCGGTGCCGAGTTTGACTCCGAAATCATCTATACCGCCGGTGGCACCGAAGCCGACAACACCGCCATCCTGTCTGCGCTGAAAGCCAACCCCGAGCGCAAGGAAATCATCACCACCACAGTCGAACACCACGCCGTACTGCACCTGTGCGACCAGCTCGAGAAGGAAGGCTACAAAATCCATCGCCTGAAGGTTGATGGCCAGGGCCGGCTCAATCTGGACGAGTACCAGTCACTGCTTTCCGACAAGGTGGCCGTGGTCTCGGTGATGTGGGCAAACAACGAAACCGGCACCTATTTCCCGGTGGAGCGCATGGCCGAGATGGCCCGGGCTGCCGGGGTGCTGTTCCATACCGATGCCGTACAGGCGGTGGGCAAAATTCCCCTCGGGCTGAAGGATTCTGCCATCGACATGCTGTCGCTGTCCGGCCACAAGCTGCACGGCCCGAAGGGCATCGGCGCCCTCTACCTACGCCGTGGCGCGCGTTTTCGTCCGCTGCTGCGCGGCGGCGGCCAGGAGCGCGGCCGCCGTGCCGGCACCGAGAATGTGCCGGGCATCATCGGCCTGGGCGTTGCCGCCGAGCTTGCGCTCGAGCACATGTACGAAGAAAACACCCGTGTCCGGGCACTGCGTGACCGCCTGCAGGCCGGCATCCTGGCTGCCGTGCCGCACGCCTTTGCGACCGGCGATGTCGACAACCGACTGCCCAACACGCTCAACATCGCCTTTGAGTATGTGGAAGGGGAAGCCATCCTGATGCTGCTCAACAAGCAAGGCATTGCCGCCTCCAGCGGCTCAGCCTGTACCTCAGGTTCGCTCGAACCCTCGCATGTCATGCGTGCAATGGGCATTCCCTACACGGCCGCGCACGGCACCATTCGCTTCTCGCTGTCGCGTGAGAACACCGAGGCCGAAATCGAACGGGTGATTGCGGCCATCCCGCAGATCATTGCCCAGTTGCGCAAACTGTCACCGTATTGGGGTGAAAACGGCCCGGTGACCGATCCGGAAAAGGCCTTTGCCCCAACCTATGCCTGAGCACTGATCGACAAGCAGAAACAGTTTTCCCCTGCATGCCCGCACGGACGTTGAGCGAGTTTCATCATGAGCGCACCCATCACCATCGACGACACCACGCTGCGCGACGGCGAGCAGTCTGCCGGCGTGGCCTTCACCCGGGACGAGAAGCGGCACATTGCAGCCGTACTCGCGCAAATCGGGGTACGCGAACTGGAGATCGGCATTCCGGCGATGGGCCACGAGGAATGCGACGACATCCGGGCGATTGACGACGCCCTGGGGGCACATCGTGCCCGGACACGGTTGATCGTGTGGGGACGTCTGACCGCTCAGGACATCGATGCCTGTCGCGGTCTGCCGGTGGACATGCTGGAATTGTCGGTGCCGGTCTCCGACCAGCAGATCCGGCACAAGCTGGGCAGTAACAGGGACGCGGTGCTTGCACGCATCGCGCAATGGGTGCCGGTGGCGCGCGAGGCGGGCTTCGATGTGGGGCTTGGGGGTGAAGACGCCTCGCGCGCCGACCCGGCCTTTCTGGAAGAGGTGACCGAGGTCGCCCTAAAGGCCGGCGCCAGGCGCTTTCGCTTTGCCGACACCCTGGGGGTGCTCGACCCGTTCAGCACCTTCCAGGCCATCGCCCGCCTGCGTGCCACAACCTCGCTGGAAATCGAGATGCACGCCCATGACGATCTCGGGCTGGCCACCGCCAACACTCTGGCAGCCGTACGGGCAGGCGCCAGCCATGTCAACACCACGGTCAACGGCCTGGGCGAGCGCGCCGGCAATGCCGCGCTGGAAGAGGTGGCGCTGGGACTGCGCCAGTTTCACGGCATGGAGCAGGTGCTCGATTTCTCCCGCCTGCTGGAAGCCTCCGAAGCCGTTGCACGGGCCTCGGGCCGGCCGGTGGGCTGGCACAAGAGCGTGGTGGGCGAAGGGGTGTTCACCCATGAGGCAGGCATCCATGTGGATGGCCTGCTGAAGGATCCGGCCAACTACCAGTCGGTGGACCCCGCGCTGTTCGGGCGCAGCCACCGCCTGCTGCTGGGCAAACACTCCGGTGCGCATGGCGTGATTGCCGCCTATGCCGCACTGGGCATCACGCTCGGCACCGACGATGCCAGTTTTCTGCTGGCACGGGTACGCAGCTTTGCCACAGCCAACAAGCGCCCGCCCGACAACAACGATCTGAAACGTTTCCACGAAGCCCTGTTACAGGCACGTGCGCATTGCAGCGCCCTGCTGCAGGACATGCTGGGTCCGGAACCGGCCACCACCGGGACAAACACCGTGACCGCGACCGAAGGAGCCCGATCATGAGCGCAGGCGACACCACGATGAGCGACATTCCAGCCCAGCCCCCCAGCCTCTTCGGCCTGCTGCGTGAAGACGTACGTTGCGTCTTCGCACGTGACCCGGCCGCCCGCAGCACCTGGGAGGTGCTCACCACCTACCCGGGCATTCATGCCCTGATTGCACACCGCGTGGCCCACGCCCTGTGGCGTCGCGGCTGGCGCTATGCAGCCCGGCTGCTCAGTTTCCTCGCACGGGTGTTGACCAATGTCGACATTCACCCTGGCGCCCGCATCGGACGGCGCTTCTTCATCGACCACGGCGCGGGGGTGGTGATCGGTGAAACCGCCGAAATCGGCCATGACGTCACCCTCTACCACGGAGTCACTCTGGGCGGGACCACCTGGAACGCCGGCAAGCGCCACCCCACCCTGGGCGACCATGTGGTGGTGGGTGCGGGCGCCAAGATCCTCGGTGCCATCACCGTCGGCCACAGGGTACGGGTCGGCGCCAACTCGGTGGTGGTCAAGAATGTACCGGCCGACCGTACCGTGGTGGGCATTCCTGCCAGGGTGGTGCGGCGCGATGCCCCCATCCTCGACGCCAACGATGAGCTCAACCTCGATCATCACCTGCTGCCCGACCCGGTCGGGCACACCCTGAACTGCCTGCTGGACCGTATCAAGACGCTTGAGGCTGCACTGATCAGCCACCCCAACAACACAGCGTCCAGTACCACCGCGCCCGGCAGCACGACGTATTCCCTGACACCCGCCATCGACTGCCAAGCCAACACCGACGCAGCCTGTGTGCAGTGTGCCTGTCAGGCAGAGGAGACGGGGGCTGATGCGGTCGACACGCTGCCAGCGTGCGCCCCGCCCTCCGCTTGCCCGCAGCCCGTTCGCGCACCCCACTGATCCCCCCCACCGACCAGGAGCCATCATGGACGAACTGACCCTTGACGAAGCGATGGAAGAACTCTCCTCCGCAGAGGACTTTCTCGAGTATTTTGCCGTGCCTTACGACCCCGCCACGGTGCAGGTGAACCGGTTGCATATCCTGCAGCGCTTTCACGACTATCTGGCCCACAACCCCTGTGCGGGGGACGACGAGACGCGGCGCAACCACATGCGCCGCTTCCTCGAACTGGCCTACCAAGACTTCACCACCTCCGATGCGCAGACCGAGAAGGTTTTCGCGGTTTTCCGCAAGGCCAGCGGCACCGCCTTTGTACCGCTGGGCGCTGTCCAGCGCTGACCGGGAGAAACGTCATGAGAACCGAATTCGACTACGGCGACAACGTGCGGGTAGTGCGCAACGTGCGCAACGATGGAACCTATCCCGGCCTGATCATGGGCGACCTGCTGGTGCGCCGGGGCAGTGTGGGCACGGTGGTCGACATCGGCACCTTCCTGCAGGACCAGATCATTTACAGCGTGCGCTTCTTCGACCTTGACCGCATTGTCGGCTGCCGTGAAGAGGAACTGATTGCCGCCGACGCCCCCTGGACGCCAAGTCGCTTCGAAGCCCGCGAAAAGGTGCTTGCAGGTCGCAGCTTCACGGTCAATGGCGAGGTGGTGGTGCCTCGTGGCAGCACCGGCGAAGTGATTCGCGTGGTACGCGACATGGCTGAAGGCGTGCACTATCACGTCAATTTCCCCGGGCGCATGCTGATGATCCCCGAGGCTTCCCTTGACCCGCTGCCACAGCACATGCAGCACCTTCAGGAGGCCCTCAGCGCATGACCCCGATCCACCCCTACCACGCCCTCAAGGCTGCGCTGACCCTGTACGGCAAGGACTGCATGACGCTCAGCAGCGAAGAGCGCGTCGAGGCCACCCGGGTGGCCCGGCGCCATGCCGACATCGAGGCAGCCGTCCTGTCCAGTGCCGACGCACGTGGCGTGTGCCTGAGTCCGGGAGCCGTCGACAGCGCCCTTGCCGAGGTCAAGGCCCGCTTCGAGGATGAAGCGGCGTTCCACTCCGGTCTGGCCAACGCAGGCATGGACGAAGAGCACTTCATGGAAGCGCTGCAGCGCGATCTGCTGGTCGACGCGATCATGGAACGCGTTGGCACCCGCGCTGGCGAGGTGGGCACCACCGAGGCCGAGATCTTCTACTACACCCATGTCGACCGCTTTCGAACGGAAGAACAGCGCACGGCCCGTCACATCCTCATCACGGTCAACGATGCGTTCTCCGACAACACCCTGCAGCGGGCCTCCCAGCGCGTGACGGAAATCGCTGCACGGCTCGCCAGCAGACCCGAGCGCTTTGAAGAACAGGCCATGAAGCACTCCGAATGCCCGACGGCACTCAACGGAGGCCTGCTGGGCAAGGTTACGCGCGGGCAGCTCTACCCGGAGCTGGACAAAGTGCTGTTCGAACTGGACGAAGGCGCACTGTCTACCCCGGTGCGCAGCGAGTTGGGCCTGCATCTGCTGCGCTGCGATGCCATCGAGGCTGCCCGGCTGCGCACCTTTGAAGAAGTGGAGCAGGCCCTTCGGGAACGGCTGAGCGCAGAACGCGCACGCCGGCATTGCAAGCGCTGGCTGCGCCTGCTGATGGCCGGCTCCTGAAGGGGCAACCGGCCCACTGAAGTCGAACAGAGACAGAGAAACCGAACAGAAAACAGAAAAACAGGCCCCGGAACCGGGGCTGCAGGACTGGCGCTGCAAAACTGCAGAAGCGCCGCTCAGTCTTCGCCGCTCACGCTGGCCACAACCACGCCAATGGCCAACTCGGCATCCTGGGTCAGGGCCAGGCAATGCTCGCCGCCGCCCACCAGATACAGGTTGAAACCCTCGCCCTCAAATGCCGGCCGGCAACGCGGCGGGATGTCGTCGTCGGAGCAGGCCACAAAGCGCAACCCAGGCCATTCGGCACGCAGGGCTGCGAGGCCCTGCTCTGCGCTTCCCACGGCCTGCACTTTGCCGGCCACTTCGCACAACATGTCCGGGGCAATCATGCTTCATCCTCCTCATCGCATACAAAGCGTCCAAGCCCCCCATCCCCCCGGCCCAGCACCTTGGCCAGCCAAGGGGGCGGATGACGCAAGGTACCCTTGAGCTGCGCCAGCACATCACGCGCGGCACCGCCCGACGGGTACTTCACCGGATGCACACCGGCCCGCACCAGCTTCGCTGCGGCCGGACCGCCAATCGACTGCATGTAGGCCAAATGGCAGTCTGCAATCAGGCTGGCACGGGCCGCATTGCGGTCTTCGGCCTGATCGGCCTCGTGCGCGGAACGCACTTCCGCCAGGGCGACCGCTTCCTCGGACACCAGGTACACCAGAAAACGGGTACAGGAACCGAAGTGACCGTCGAGTTGCTCATTGTTGTTGGAGGCCACCGCCACCTTCAGCAGGCCGCTGGCATCGGGCAGGACGCTATCGGGGCTGGGTGCCCCGTCATCCAGCCCCTCGCCCCACAGAAAGCGCACAGCAGACTTCAGGGCTGCGGCCTCAATGTCGGGTTCGATGATTTCGTCGCCCTGCAGCAGGGCTTTCAGGTCGGCAACGGTGACGCGGGCAAGCTTGTCTTCGGTCACCGGCAGCCCCATGCGCTCGCCCAGCGCATGCACGAAGGCGGCTGTTTCGATGCCGGGCAGACAACGCACGCTCATGGCAATGCGCAGGGCCGCTTCACGGGTGATTGGACTGCCGCTAGGCAGGGGGGCAGGGGCAGCAGTGGAGGCATGACTCATGGGGCACCTCTTCTCGGCATGATGGGCAACCCGATCCGTTGGCCGGCATGCCTTGCCGGAAGCCAGCCCTGGCCGGCCCCCCGATCGGCACACCGGCGCGGGATCAGGCCACGAGCGGTACGATGGTACTGTCGGTGCCAGGGCAGACTGCCACGCATTGCGGCTCGTCGAACTCCCCCTCGCACTCGGTACAGGAATCGGGATTGATCTTGAAGATGCCGCCCTTGTCCGTGATGGACTTGGTCGGACACACCGGCTTGCAGTCTCCACAGGAGGTGCATTCGGATTGCAGGATTTTGAGTGCCATGTTGTTCTCCTAGCTTGTCATTCTGGGGCGTCGACCCGTTTTGCGCGCAGCGAGATCGGCAGTTTGGGTGGCGCATCGAGCGGGTCGACGTAATAGGCGCCGCCGTTGGCCAGCTTCAGCTCGCCTCCCCACTTGTCGGCCTGGTCGAATTCGATCGAGACGATGCCGTCTTCCAAGTCGCGCTTGGGCAGATAGAACGACAGTCCGCCCTCGGCGGTCTTGCGGATCATGATGTTGGCCATGTGAGCTCCTTGCGCACGAACACCCCCTTTCGGGGGCGTCCGTGTGTGCAACCCGTGCTTAACGCACCAGGTCGTAGTTGAAGTCGGTCGTCCCCATGCCACGGGTCTCGTCGTCAAGCCGTTCGAGCACGGCATTCACCAGGGTGGTCAGCACATACATGCCACCTTCGTAACCCAGGGTGGTCATCCGATGCAGGTGATGACGGTCGAAGATCGGGAAGCCGAGGCGGATCAGCGGCACCTCGAACGCCTTGCCCTTGAACAGCGTGTCGCGCTGGATGTACTTGCCGTAGGAGTTGCCGATCAGGAAATCGGGCTTCTCGGTGAAGCACAGGCTGCGCAGATGCCACAGGTCGTTGCCGACGTACACCTTGCAGGCGCCGCCCTGCGGGTAGCCGTCGAGCAGTTTCTGCATCGCCTTGCCCCAGCGCTTGTTGGCGTTGTTCGACAGGATGTGGATCGGTTCGGCGCCGAGCTCAAGCAGGAACTTGGTCAGCCCCATCACGAAGTCGGGGTCACCGAACAGCGCGAACTTCTTGCCGTGCAGCCAGGTGTGGCTGTCCTGCATCATGTCGAGCAAACGACCGCGCTCGGTGGCGAGCGACTCGGGAATCTCCTTGCCGGTGATCTCGGAGACCTTCATCAGGAACTCGTCGGTCCACTCCAGCCCCATCGGAATGTTGAGCTTGGGTACATCGTGCTTCCAGGTGTTCTCGATGTATTTCTTGGACTTCTCGAGCTGCCACGGCTGCAGCATGATGGTGCTGTACGCGTTGGGCGCGTCCTTCATCTCGTCCATCGTGGTGCCGCCCGCATACATGCGGAATTCACCGTCGGACGGGGTGTCGAGCACCTCGGTGGGGTTGGAGAGGAGGGTCGCCTCGACACCCATCTCTTTCATCATCCGGTCGATGACGCGGTAGTTGCCCAGATAAGTCTCGAAGCCCGGCACGAAGTTGAGCTTGCCGTTCTGCCCCGGCGCCTTGCCTTCCATGGTGTTGAGGGTGAAGTAGCGCGCGATGCCCTCGAACATGTTGTCCCAGCCGGTGGTGTGGCTGCCGACGAAGGACGGGGTGTGCGCGAACGGCACCGGGTAGTCCTGGGCGATGTGACCTTCCTTCTTCGAGTTGTTGATGAAGGCGTTGAGGTCGTCGCCGATGACTTCGGCCATGCAGGTGGTCGACACGGCGATCATGTCCGGCTTGTAGAGCGCCTTGGCGTTCTCCAGACCATCGAACATGTTCTTCTGACCACCGAACACGGCTGCATCTTCGGTCATGGAGTCGGACACGCAGGCCACCGGCTCCTTGAAGTGACGATTGAAGTAGGTGCGGAAGTAGGCCACACAGCCCTGCGAACCATGCACATAGGGCAGGGTCTTCTCGAAACCCAGCGCGCACAGCACCGCGCCCAGCGGCTGGCAAGCCTTGGCGGGGTTGATGGTGAGCGCTTCGCGGGCGAAGTTCAGCTCCTGGTATTCCTTGGTGGTGGTCCATTCGAAGGTCTGTTCGATCACCTCATCGGACACACGCTCTTCGTACAGCGCCTGCTTGTTTTTCAGGTTGGCCTTGTAGTCTTCCTCGCGGAACAGCGGGTAGCACGGCTTGATGTCATCAACGACTTGCATTTCCATCTCCTTGACCCGGCCACCCATCCGTGGACACGGGCATCAGGTTAAATTCGGATTCGACCGCCCCGGCCCGAAGCCGGGGCTGAACAGCGTGAGCGATCAGGCAGCCGCCTTCACGTCTTCGGCTTCAGCACTCTTCTTCCACGGCGGGGTCTGCTTGCCCCAGCACGGGTTGTTGAGCGTCATGTCCATGTCACGGGCGAAGATCGCGAAACCGTCGTAACCGTGGTACGGGCCGGAGTAGTCCCAGCTGTGCATCTGACGGAAGGGAATGCCCATCTTCTGATAGATGTACTTTTCCTTGATGCCGGAGCCGACCAGGTCGGGCTTGATGCGCTTGACGAACTCTTCCAGCTCGAAGCCAGTGACGTCGTCATAAAGCAGGGTGGCGTCGCCCATTTCCTTGATCGTGCGGTCATAGTCGTCGTTGTGGGCAAATTCGTAGCCCGTGCCGACCACTTCCATGCCAAGATCCTCGTAGGCGCCGATGACGTGACGCGGACGCAGGCCACCGACGTAGAGCATGACCTTCTTGCCCTGCAGGCGCGGCTTGTACTTGTCGATGACGGCCTGCATCATCGGCTTGTACTTGGCGATCACTTTCTCGGCGTTTTCCTTGATGGTGTCGTCGAAGAACGCGGCGATGCGGCGGATGGACTCCTCGATCTTGGTCGGGCCGAAGAAGTTGTACTCCATCCAGGGGATGCCGTACTTCTCTTCCATGTGCCGGCTGATGTAGTTCATCGAGCGGTAGCAGTGCAGCAGGTTCAGCTTCGCCTTGGGGGTGTTCTCCATTTCAGCGATGGTGCCGTCACCGGACCACTGGGCGATCACGCGCAGACCCATTTCTTCAAGGAAGATCCGGGAAGCCCAGGCGTCGCCGCCGATGTTGTAGTCGCCGATGATGGTGACATCGTACGGAGTGGACTCGAACTCCTTGCCGTCGCGGTTCGACAGCACCCAGTCACGGATCGCATCGTTGGCGATGTGGTGGCCAAGCGACTGCGACACGCCACGGAAACCCTCGCAGCGCACCGGCACCACGACCTTGTTGAGTTCCTTCGACGCCTTCTTCGATACCGCTTCGATGTCGTCGCCGATCAGGCCGATCGGGCACTCGGATTGCACCGAAATCCCCTTGTGCAGCGGGAACAGTTGCTCGATCTCCTGCATGATCTTGGTGAGCTTCTTGTCGCCGCCAAAGACGATGTCCTTCTCCTGAAAGTCGGAGGTGAAGTTCATCTCGGCAAAGGTGTTCACACCAGTGGCGCCAACATAGTAGTTACGGCGACCTGCGCGCGAATACTGGCCGCAACCGACCGGACCGTGCGAGATGTGGATCATGTCCTTGATCGGACCCCACACCACACCCCGCGAACCTGCATAGGCACAGCCGCGGATGGTCATCACACCCGGCAGCGACTTGCGGTTGGAGGTGATGCATTTCTTCGATTGCTCGACGGACTGATCATTGACCGCAAGGTGCTTGGCGCGATCTTTCTTCGCTTTCGCGGGATAAACCTCAAGCACTTCCTGGATGAGGCCTTCGGTTTCTTCACGGGTGAGCGCTGTCATTGTGCTTCTCCTGTTCACGCGGCACCAATCCGTGCACGTCGTGGGTAGGTTTGCTCATGCCCCGGCAAGGCAGGCGCCGTGCGCACGCGCTGCCGGGAATCAAACGCGAGGGTTGTTGTCCCCCGCAACGATCATCAGGCAGCGGCAGCGGCCTCAGCAGCCAGCTCGGCGGCGGTCTTGCCGACGATGGACTCGTCTTCCTGCTCCATGATGCCGAACTCCATCAGCAACTCTTCGAGGACTTCCATCTCGATCGGGGTCGGGATGACGAAGTTGGTGTTCTCGACGATCTTGCGTGCCAGTGCGCGGTACTCGTCGGCCTGCTTGGCCTTCGGGTCGTACTCGATCACGGTCATGCGGCGGATCTCGGCGTGCTGCACAACGTTGTCGCGCGGCACGAAGTGGATCATGGTGGTACCCAGCTTGGCGGCCAGAGCCATGATCAGCTCGTCTTCGCGGTCGGTGTTGCGGCTGTTGCAGATCAGGCCGGCCAGACGCACGCCACCGGAGTTGGCGTACTTCACGATGCCCTTGGCGATGTTGTTGGCGGCATACATGGCCATCATTTCGCCGGAGCAGACGATGTAGATTTCCTGGGCCTTGTTTTCGCGAATGGGCATCGCGAAGCCACCGCACACCACGTCACCCAGAACGTCGTAGAACACGAAGTCGAGGTCTTCGTCGTAGGCGCCTTCCTCTTCCAGGAAGTTGATCGCGGTGATCACGCCACGACCGGCACACCCGACACCGGGCTCCGGACCACCGGACTCGACACACTTGACATCGCCGTAACCGACGGAGAGGACGTCCTCGAGCTCGAGATCCTCGACCGAACCGGCTTCGGCGGCCAGGTGCATGACGGTGGTCTGGGCCTTCGAGTGCAGGATCAGACGGGTGGAGTCGGCTTTCGGATCGCAGCCGACGATCATCACCTTCTTGCCGGATTCGGCAAGCGCCGCAACCAGATTCTGGGTGGTGGTAGACTTGCCGATGCCACCCTTGCCATAGATGGCGCATTGACGCAGTTTAGCCATGATGCATTTCTCCTTGTCGGAACGGTTGTGTCATGAATCGGATGTGATGCGCTGGACCACGATCCTTCTTTCGCAAACAGCGTGCCAACCACTCAGAAATGCACCATCATTTTGATTTTAAACAACTTTAAAACTGAAAACCGGTTTGCATCATCCCTCACAATGCGACAAAAGCCCTACAATTTGTAGGGGCGACAACATTCGCGCCATGCCCACGGTTCCCGACGCCCTGGTCCGCCTCACCGTGCCAGCCGAAGCCAGACTGACACTGAATCGCTGCAACCTGTCGACCGAGGCCCTGGCCAGCCTGGCCTTCCAGCTTCAGCCCGTGGCACTGGAACTGGACGGCGTTCGACCGCTGCACCAACCCTTGTTCGTACATCTCGATGGGCTCGCGGCTCCGGACGAGCGCGCCGGCCTGTTTCAGGACTACATGCGCGCGCACTTCATGCTCGACTCACCGCACGCTCAAGGATTGACGGAAAGGGCACGACTCGACCGCAGCCGGCTCGACTACCTGCGGGTGTTGCGCGGTTGGCTATTCGACCCCGACGGACGCGAGGCCGCAGTGCTGAAAGGCTGGGTGGAATCCCGCTTCGGCCTGCTCACCGACTTCCACAGGCAGCCGATTGCCCACAGTCCGCAGGACAACCCACAGCGCCAGCAATTCGAACGCATCCGCGCAGCCGCCCTGTACGGCACCTGCGCACTGGAAGCCCAGCTCGATCTGCTGTATGCCTTTGCCCAGTACGAACTGCACCGCAGATATCCACAGCACAGCCACATCCGGCTGTACCGGGGCATATCCGGCCATCAGGCGGTCCAGATCATGACAACGCTGGACAACGGAGAGCCGATCCTGAGGCTGAACAACCTCAGTGCTTTTTCGTCCTCACGCGAGCGCGCCGACGAATTCGGCGACCGCATCCTCGACTGCACCATCCCGCACGCCAAGGTGTTGGTGTTCTCCAGCCTGCTGCCCGGTCGCCTGAAAGGGGAGGACGAATATCTGGTGATCGGGGGCGTGGTTCACGCCAACTGGGTCCGCACCCCCTGAGCACTACAGCGCCTCCACCGCAAACCCCACCACCCGCCGCTGCTCGCGGCTGAACTCCACCCCGATCAGGTGGATGGGTTCGTTACGGTCGCGGTACTTGTCCGCATAGCCCCTCTGCTTGATCTGCGCCAGCGCCGCGCCTTCCGGTTCGAGTTCGACCACCTTGAACTCGAACAAATACACGTTGCCGTTGAAGCGCACCGCCATGTCCAGCCGCCCGGCGTTGCTCGATTCTTCCGGCACGATGTCCAGACCCAGCGATGCGAAGTAGGCGTAGAACACGCTGGCGTAATAGCCCTCGTATTGCGCAATCGGGTTGTTGCGGAACCAGTCGTGCGGGATGCTGGCGAAGAAGCTGGTGAACAACTGCTCCATGCCGGCAAAGTCGTTGGCCAGCAGCAGCCGGTAGAGCTGCTTGCGCTGCACCGCATCGCCCTCCTTCGCCGGCGCCCAGGCCTGCAACACGCTGCGGTTCAGGCTTTGATAGACCTCGCGGTTCGGATAGCGCAACTGGTAGAACCACTCCCCGGCAAGGTTTTCTTCCTTTTCGATCGTCAGGTACCCCGCCTGCCACATCAATGCTTCGACTGCGATATGGCCCACGTCGAAGCTCGACATCAGCGCGGCATCGGTTTCCAGCAGGTTCAGCCGTGGCAGCCATACCTGGCGTTCGGTGAGCAGGTCGATCAGAAAGGTCGGCGTGCCGGTCTCGAACCAGTACGCACGGAACTCGCGTTTCTGGAACAGCAGCAACAGGTCGAACGGGTTGTATACCGCCTCGCCGGTCCAGTTGTAGCCGTTGTACCACTCGCGGATCAACTTCCGATCCAGACCGGGCAGTTCGGGCGCGAATACGGTATCCACATCCGCATCGGTGTAGCCGCAGATCGCCGAGTATTCCGCCTCCACCGTGATGTCGTTGAGGTTGTTCAGTCCCGAAAACAGGCTCACCTTACTGAACTTCGACACCCCGGTGAGCATCGCGAACTTGATGTGCGCATCCGCATCCTTGATCACCGAGTACAGATCGCGCAGGGTGTCGCGCATCCGCCGAGCCGTATCCGGGCGGGTGAGATTGTCGAGGATGGGTTTGTCGTACTCATCGACCAGCACCACCACACGCTGGCCATAGCGCTGCACCGCTCGCTCGATCAGGACACCGAAGCGCGTGGACACCGGACCGTCGGGCAACTCATCCAGGCCCAGCAATTGGGCGTTGTGGGCGAGCAGATGATCGATGCGCTGGGCGAGCAAGTCCGGGTCGGTAAACACACCCCCGCCGAAACTGAAGCGGATCACCGGATACTTCACCGACCAGTCCCACTTGTCGTGGCAGTACAGTCCGCGAAACAGCGCCTCGTTGCCCGCGAACAACTCCGCCAGCGTGTCGATGAACAGACTCTTGCCGAAGCGGCGCGGACGCGACAGGAAGTAGTGCGTGCCCTGCTCGATCAGGTTCAGCGCATGGGCGGTCTTGTCGACATAGTAATAGTCGTCTTCGCGGATCTTGGCGAAGGTCTGGATGCCGATGGGCAGTTTCTTGCGGGACAGCGTATTCATGCCTGGGTCTCCACTTCAAATCCGACCACCCGCCGCTGCTCGCGGCTGAACTCCACCCCGATCAGGTGGATGGGTTCGTTGCGGTCGCGGTATTTGTCAGCGTACCCCCTGGCCTTGATCTGCGCCAGCGCCGCGCCTTCCGGTTCGAGTTCCACCACCTTGAATTCGAACAGATACACGTTGCCGTTGAAACGCACAGCCATGTCCAGCCGCCCGGCGTTACTGGACTCTTCCGGCACGATGTCCAGCCCCAGCGATGCGAAGTAGGCGTAGAACACGCTGGCGTAATAGCCCTCGTATTGCGCAATCGGGTTGTTGCGGAACCAGTCGTGCGGGATGCTGGCGAAGAAACTGGTGAACAACTGCTCCATACCGGCGAAGTCGTTCGCTGCGAGCAGGCGGAACAGGCGAATGCGCTGGCGCACGCTGTCCTGCTCGTCGGCCAGCCAGCGACCGAGCATGCGCCCGGCCAGCGCCTCGCGCACTTCGCGGTTGGGGTAGCCCAGGGTGTAATACGTGCTGCCCCCAAGGTTTTCAGTATCGACAATCGTCAGGTAACCGGTCTGGAACAGCAGCGCCTCCACCCCGATATCTTCCACTTCAAACGACGACAGCAAGGCCTCCGTGACCTGCAAACGCTCCAGATCGGGCAGAAATCTGCGCCGTTCGGTGAGCACGTCGACGAGAAAGGTCGGCGTGCCCGTCTCGAACCAGTACGGGCGGAACTCACGGTTGTCGAACAACAGCAGCAGATCGAAGGGGTTGTACACCGCCTCGCCCGTCCAGTTGTAGCCGTTGTACCACTCACGAATCTGCTCGCGGTCCAGCCCCGCCAGTTCCGGCGCGAACACCGTGTCG
>WPCH01269967.1_pt1 | contig 22040 bp, 16 predicted proteins | sample 5399881 | NCBI WGS metagenome assembly WPCH01 (sample SAMN12869468, study PRJNA574797) | sludge metagenome | isolation source: wastewater treatment of pH5 | place: China:Beijing | collected 2019-05-20
ATGGACTTGAGACATGTTTCTTCACCTCCGGTTTGTGTTGTGTCGTAACTACATTGTAACCGAACGGAGAGACATGTTCTCTTTTTTTCTAATTTACACCATTATACGGGCACAACCAAAGGCTCTGCATACAATCGAAAATTTTGCTCAGATAACCCTGTTTTTCCAATTTCCTGGAGTCAGTGACGTGACTCTTATACTTCACATTTAAGGCCTGAATTATTTTGAGCCCACCTCTCAGACGTTTTGAGATCATTTCTTGAATCGCCGATTTATGACATGTATCTGATTGAAAAATAGAAAGACATTCGTTTCGAATTATTTTGGACTCGCTTCTTGAGGCTATTTTAAGCCCACTTCATAAGATCATTTTAATCCTGCCTCCCGCTGTGGTTTTCAGGCTGCCGCCTGAGACCATCTTCTACAGTCCTGGGTTTTGTGATATAATAAATGCAAGTATTAAAAGAAAACCTTAGGGGTTTTCCCCGGATGCATTTATTGTATCGTTGTGAAGCAGGCCGGAGCAGCGGCTTGCACTTATGATATAATAAATGCAAGTATTGAAGGAAAACCTTGGGAGTTTTCCCCGAATGCATTTATTGTATCGTTGTGAAGCAAGCCGGAGCAGCGGCTTGTACGTATGATATATTTAATTTTAACCGCCGATGGAAAGTCTGCTGTTGCTAATAAACTGATCTTACAGTATATTGATATGTTGATTTCTACAAATAATAATATTTTCTGGAAAACCAAGGGAGGGGAAATGTCAGTTTTTGCGGAGATACAAGCTATAATTTTCATTTCGATAACAGCGGTCATTGCTATGAGTGCCCTTGCTTTCTTTACCTACAAATCCAGAATAAAGACAGAAAAACGCATTCGCGATGCCTTTGGAAAAGTGCCTCTCCATGAGAAGGAAGATTTGAGTTATCTCACTTACTATCATGCCTACGCGTCACAAGAAAAGTCAGATGAAGATCTAATTGACGATACTACATGGAACGATCTTAACATGGATGATATATTTCAGCGGATTAATGTATGCTCTTGCTCAATCGGGGAGGAATACTTGTATCACATGCTGCATGAATTGAAGACCAATTCAGCCGATTTAAAGAAGCGGGAACAGCTTTTTAAATGGATTGAAGACCACCCTGAAGAAAGGCTAAAGCTGCAGAAAATACTTCTTGGTATTGGCAGGAACAAAAACAATGGATTAAGCTTCTTTCTATTTCACGCTCACGCAAAGAAGTTAAAGCATGCGTGGATGTACATTGTAATGGCTACTCTTCCCGTTGTCGGCATTGCGATTATGCCCTTCCTGGCAAAAACAGGAGTTCTGTTTATCCTTTGTGCGGTGTGTGTCAATATTTATGTGTATTCCCGTAAGAGCCTGATGCTGGAAGGCGACCTGGAAACAATGCAGTACTTTTCTGCTCTTTTATACGGAGCAAAATCTATAAATCGCAAACTTGGCAGCCAAATGAAGTCATTAGGCTTTGACTTAATGACAGCGATAAAGCCTTTTCAGAGGGCAGGAGGATTCATTCCGGGCGGCGCACAGCGAATAGCCTCTGAGTTAGAGCCTTTCATAATTTTACTCAAGTATATTTTCCTTGTAGATCTGATCCTTTATAACCGTACTGTTAACCATCTCATTCGATATAGAGATGAACTGAACCAATTATATAGGGTAGTCGGCGAACTGGATACGGGTATTTGCATCACCTCTTACAGGCAAACGCTTGATCCGTATTGTGTTCCGAAATTTCAAGATGATAATGCCATCCGTTTTTCGGAAGTATATCATCCGTTATTGGAAAATCCTGTTGCAAATAGCGGCTATATAGACAATGACAGCATCGTCACCGGCTCTAACGCTTCCGGAAAATCAACTTTTATTAAGACGATTGCAATAAACAATATTCTGGCACAGACGATCAATACTTGCTGCGCAAAGGAATACGAATTGAGCTTTTCCTACGTGGCCTCCTCTATGGCGCTAAAGGATGATATTCTGTCGGGTGACAGTTATTTCATTACAGAAATCAAATCTCTTAAGCGCATTATACAATATTGTAAGGAGCAGCGATGCGTCTGCTTTATTGATGAGATTCTGCGAGGAACCAATACACCGGAGCGAATCGCAGCGTCCACAGCCGTATTAAAATTGCTTCATGAAACGGACAGCCTGTGTCTTGTAGCATCTCATGATATTGAACTGACTAAAATTCTTGCAGGCATTTACGACAATTATCATTTTAGCGAGAAATTTGAAAATGACGCCATAGAATTTGACTATCTTTTGAAAGAGGGGGCGTCACACAGCACAAATGCCATTCGATTATTAAAATATATGGGGTTTGATCAACGCATCGTGGAAGAAGCATTGGCGATAATCCAAACAAACGCGGATGAGAACAAAAATGTTTTAGACTAATATTGGCATTCTGGATTGATTTAGACGATTTCAACAGGAATTGTTGTATCGGCTCATGGCAGACTGAAAACAACACCTTTTATGGGTTATATGTAAGCCTTGTATACCAATTTCACGGGTTCTGATCTGAAACAAATTGTGGTACAATATGTCAAGAAGCCTTTTCCGCAATACATGAGATTGAAATACATAAGGTAAGGAGTATTTTATGATCCCTGTTAAACTGATAATGCAGCCGGGCGAAATGCCCATAGAATTGGAAGTAGAGGAAGGAACTCTTCTGGAGGAACTGGCGAAACAATATCAAAGCCGGCTTCCTTACAGGGTGTTGACGGCTACAGTAAACAACCGCCTTCGGGAACTGAGCAGGAGCATCACAGAGCCATCCACAGTTGTTTTTCTGGATATGCGGAACATATCCGCGGCGAGGATCTATCAGAACAGCCTGACTTTCATTTATCTGAAGGCGATAAATGTCGTTCTGGGAGATGTCAGAGTGGGCATCGAAAATTCTCTGAACAAGGGCATTTATACCGAGATCAAAACCCGGGAACCCCTTACCGCCGAAGATGTTGCCCGTATAGAAGAGAAGATGTACGAACTGGTTGAGACAGATATTCCCTTTGTCCGGAAAACCCTTACCAGAGAAGAAGCCCTGCGGTTTTTCGGCGACGGACATCATGAGGAGAAACGGCGCATGTTGCAGAGAGCTCCCCATGTGAAAAATGTCCCGATTTATTCCTGCGATGGTTTTATGAACTTTTTCTACGGGCAGATGGTCCCTTCCACCGGATATATCGAGCACTTTGAATTGAGAAAGTATCGCAATGGAGTCTTGCTTAGATTTCCTGAATCCGCGGCTCCCGACAGGATCCCGGACTTCAGGGACGACAAAAAGCTGTATCAGGCTTTTGGAGAGGCGAAAAAATGGGGAAACCTCATGGGAATTTCCTATGTTGAGGATCTCAACGAGAAGATCGATACTGGTGAATACAAGGAGATTATCCAGATATCCGAAGCCCTTCACGAAAAGAGAATAGTCCAGATCGCCGATGAGATCATCCGGCATAAAAAAAGAATTATACTTATTTCCGGCCCTTCCTCCTCGGGAAAGACCTCCTTTGCCAAGCGGCTCAGCATACAGCTGAGGGTCAACGGTGAAAAAGCTCTGTATATCGGTACCGACGACTATTTTGTAGAGAGGCACCAGACTCCTCTGCTGCCTGACGGCACCCCTAATTTTGAGGACCTGGAGGCTATCGACATCGATCTGTTCACCGAGAACATCAACGCCCTGCTGGCGGGGAAAGAGGTGGACCTTCCTTCCTTTGATTTCTTCGAGGGAAAGAAGAAGTACGGCGACAGAATCGTCAGGATAAACGCCAACCAGCCCATCGTTATCGAAGGGATTCACGGCCTCAACAGGGCCCTTACGGAGGGGATCGACGACGAGGAAAAATTCAAGATATACATCAGTCCTTTTACCCAGCTGAATATCGATAACCATAACCGTATCCCCACCACCGACGCCAGAATGATCCGGCGCATGGTGCGGGACCACCAGTTCCGGGGCTATGACGCCGGGAAAACCATCGGTCAGTGGGTGAAGGTGCGGGCCGGCGAGGATAAAAACATCTTTCCCTTCAACGGAGAGGCCGACATGCTTTTCAACTCAGCCCATATCTATGAGCTGGCGGTGTTGAGAAAATATGCCGAACCCATGCTGGAGGCTATTGAGCCTGCCGACGAGGCCTACAGCGAAGCGGTGAGACTTTTGAAATTCCTCCGCTTTTTCCGTATCATTGAGGATGATTCGGTCATCGCCAACAACTCCATTATTCGTGAGTTCATCGGCGGCAGTATTCTCGTATAACGTGATATAAAATAAGTATAAATAAAGGAAAAGCGTTATGAATGAAGTAATCATAATCGGCGGAATCACCGCAGACATAGAAGGACATCCCTATGAGAGGCTGATTTACGCGGACTCCAACCCCGGAACCATATCCATAGCCTACGGCGGCGTGGGCAGAAATATTGCGGAAAACCTGAGCCGGATGGGAACCGGCGTCGGCTTTTTCTCAGTGGCCGGCGACGATTTAACGGGACGTGGCGCGGTGAGAGAATTAGGGGACCTGGGAGTGGATGTGTCCGGAGTCAAGCTGCTGGCCCATGAGAATACGGCCATGTATATCTCCATACTTAACATGGTGGGGGATATGGAGCTGGCCCTTTGCAATATGGACGTTCTGGAGCGCATCTCCCCGGAGCTTATCGATGAGGCCGCTTTGGCGGCAACGGACTCAAAAATGATTGCGCTGGACACCAATCTAACGGAGGAAACCCTTGCCTATGCCGTTAAGAAATTAAGGGACAAGCCTCTTTTCCTGGACCCGGTATCCACAGCAAAGGCAGTCAGAGCAAAAAATCTGATCGGAAAATTTCATACCATAAAGCCAAACAGGGTGGAGGCGGAAGTCCTGCTGGATATGGAGATTCGGGATCCCGGCGCCCTGGAAGAGGCGGGGAAGTCCTTTATTGAAAAAGGTGTAAGGCGGGTATTTATAAGTCTGTCCGCCGGAGGCGTGTATTTCACCGACGGAACCGTGTCAGGAATCATGAAGCCTTCAGATCAACTCAAAAGTACAGATTCCGCTACCGGCGCCGGAGATGCTTTCTCGGCGGCGGCAATTCACGGCTTTATCCGCGGATATGACGTAAAAGAGACTGCCCGGTTTGCTTTGGCAGCAGCGTCCATAGCCATGGAATCAAAAGCGGCGGTAAACCCCGATCTTACTTATGATGAAATAGAGAGGAGACTCCGATGAAAAAGTATATCGATATCAATCCGGAAGTAAAGCTCACTCTGGATAAAGAGGATGCGGTAATCGCCCTGGAGTCCACCATCATCGCTCACGGTATGCCCTATCCTAAGAACATAGAAACGGCTCTCGCCGTAGAGGACACGATTCGAGGCAAGGGAGCGGTTCCCGCTACCATCGGCATCATCGGCGGCAGGATAAAAGTAGGAATGACCAGACAGGAGATCGAGTATCTGGCAAAAGCGGAGAACGTAGTAAAGGTAAGCCGCAGGGATTTTCCCTTAGTGGCTGCCAGGGGCCTGGATGGAGCTACCACCGTGGCCGGCACTATGATGGCCGCCAGTGAGGTGGGGATCCGCATTTTTGTAACAGGAGGAATCGGCGGCGTCCACCGGGGAGCGGCGGAGAGCTTCGATATCTCCGCGGATTTAGAGGAGCTTAAACAAACCGACGTGGTCGTAGTCTGCGCAGGAGTGAAATCCATTCTGGATATCGGCGCTACGCTGGAGTTCCTGGAGACGGGAGGAGTTCCCGTCGTAACCTTTGGCAGCGATGAGTTTCCCGCCTTTTACAGCAGACGCAGCGGTTTTCCTGCGGAATGCCGTATGGATGATCCTGCGGAAATCGCAAGGTTAATACAAATTAAGAGCGATATGGGACAAAAAGGCGGAATGCTGGTAGCCTGCCCCATACCCGAGGAGTACGGAATAGATTATGAAAGCATGAAGGCTACCATCGCCAAAGCCCTGAAAGAATGCGAAGAGAGAGGGATAACCGGAAAGCGGATTACCCCCTTCCTGCTTGACCGGATCAAGGAGCTAACAGAGGGGAAAAGCCTGGAAGCCAACATTCATCTTGTGATTAACAACGCTGCCATCGGAGGGGAAATTGCCGCCGCCCTCAGTTGGCATAAAAAGTTATGAGTTTAACAATCCGGGGGAGATGGGTATAATCAAAAAAATGATATAGTTATATAGTGCGGCATAATTATATCGTTAATTGCTAACAGGAGGAAATAAAAGAATGAAAGATCTGAAAGGCACAAAAACATTGGAGAATTTGCTGATTGCGTTTTCCGGCGAATCTCAGGCGAGAAACAAGTATACTTATTATGCTTCGAAAGCCAAAAAGGACGGTTACGAGCAGATTGCCAACATTTTCTTAGAGACGGCGGGAAATGAAAAAGAGCACGCGGAATTATGGTTCAAGTTGGCTCACGGTATCGGAACCACGGAAGAAAATCTGCTGGACGCAGCCGAAGGTGAAAACTACGAGTGGACACAGATGTACAAGGAAATGGCTGAAATTGCCCGTGAAGAGGGTTTTGCCGATATCGCGTTCCAGATGGAAGGCGTTGCCAAGATCGAAAAAGAACATGAGGAAAGATACAGAGCACTGGCTGAAAACGTTAGAAACGGTAAGGTCTTCGAAAAGGATGAAGAGGTTACCTGGCAGTGCGCTAACTGCGGTCACGTTTATGTAGGTAAGAAAGCTCTGGAGCTTTGCCCCGTTTGCAAGCATTCTAAAGCTTACTTCCAGGTGAAAGCGGAGAACTTCAAATAAGAAGAACGATCATTTCCAGCGCATGGTCTGATCGGAATTTTTAAAGGCGACGCTGTTTTCTCATGGAGGAATATGTCATGAGAAAGCAGCGTTGCCTTTTGCTTCCCATCGGGGAAAATGCGCTCCATATATATAAGGATGTAACTTTTTACTATAGGTTGCAAAGGATTCTATTTTTTCCTCTCCGCATTGACTGCTGAGGGAATATATGGTAGTCTGCATAGCAACAGGCTAAGATACAGGCTGATAAACCCCGGATAACGTCGACAGAATGTGATGCGTCGATAATTTATGTTAGGAAAGACGCATGTACGTGTTCTTTGGGTGTCCCTGTTCCTTTTATTCAACTATTCAATGCTCAAGATTTAAAGGAGGATATGCAGGTGGAAAAGCGGACAGAAAATATTTTTGCTGAACCTAAAAAACACAGCAGCTTTTCATGGGATGGCCTCGGCGACATCAAAGAGGGGCGTGAGGATTTAGGGGAAGAAATGCCGGTGATTGTGTACCGCCTGATGCAATTTACCATGTTGGATGTCTTAAGCAAGGCTTTCGGAGAAGAGCAGGCCAATGATTACTTTCGTCAGGCCGGCTTTCTGGCGGGAGGTGAATTTGTAAAAAATGTGATGGATTTAGAAGTTGAATTCAATACATTTCTTGCCAACCTGCAGAGGATATTGTTGGAGTTTAGTATCGGTATTCTCCGGCTGGAATCCTACGACGATTCCACCGGTGAAATTGTGCTTACAGTGGCGCAGGATTTGGATTGCAGCGGGTTACCTATAACAAACGAATCTGTATGCAGCTATGATGAAGGTTTCATCGCAGGCATTCTTGAAGTCTATACCGGCAAAAAATACAATGTACGCGAAATAGACTGCTGGGCGTCCGGCGGCAGGATATGCCGCTTTAGAGGGACAGTTGTACAATAAACGGAACGCAGTATGGAAGAAGGTGAAGTCATAGTGAATTCCGGCACAAAGCTCTTGTTCGATTACCTGCGGGATGTGATATACGATCCTGCCAATGCCCGATTGGATTTTGAAAAACTGCCTGAAGATTTTCGGGAGTTGGGGAAGGGGTTGCAGTTCTTCGCCGAATGTGTCATGGAAACCGCCGCGCTGGCTAAGGCCCTTTCAAAGGGGGACTTAAGCACGGATCTGCCCCCTCGGGAAAATGAAATAGCCGCTCCGTTGAAGGCTTTGCACGCAACGTTAAGACACCTGACCTGGCAGGCGCAGCAGGTGGCTATGGGCGATTACCAGCAGCGGATTGATTTTATGGGAGATTTTTCCGCCGCGTTCAACTCTATGGTAGAGCAGCTTGAGCGCCAGCGCAAAGGACTTTTGGATGAAATTGAAAAAGGGCGCTGCAAAATGCAGGCTCTGGCGCGCAGCAACAGCTTCCTGGAATCCATTACGGCCCATGTGTCCCAATGGATTATTGTTATTGACAGAGAAAGCTGTGAATGGCTTTTCACCAACCGCAAAGCGGACAGCGTTTTATGCAGTACCGACTGTGAACTGCAATTGTGCCAATGGATGAGGCTTCAGGCCCGGTCAATGCGCGGGCCGGCAGAGGTATATACCACAGAATTTGAACTCCCATGCAGTTCGGGCACACACTACTTCACCGCGGAGGTCCGTCCTTTGATCTGGCACGAGCACAATGCCGTTGCTTTTTTGCTTATCGATATCAGCGACGAGAAGGAACACCTGCGGAATCTGGAGAATGCCGCTTACCGGGATAGATTAACTCAGCTGCACAATCGGCACTATGGCATGGAGATTCTCAATCAATGGCTTTCTGAGAAAACTCCCTTTGTCCTGTGCTTTGCCGATATAGATAATCTGAAATACGTCAACGATCGATTCGGCCATGCCGAGGGCGATAAATATATTATTCGCATTGCAGATATACTGCGGGAATTTTCTCCCGATGCCGTCGTCTGCCGATTAGGTGGGGATGAATTTATGCTTCTGGCGAAAAACTGGACGATGGATGCTGCCGAGGAACAGCTGGAGGCTTTGCAGGACCGCTTGATTTCTGAACATAAGGAAATGGGCGTTCCTTATGATAATCGTATGAGCTATGGAATTATTGAGATTGACGCGGATAATCTCCTCTCTGCCGGGGACTTGCTCAGTCTGGCAGATGAAAGGATGTACGAGCACAAGAGAGCGTATAAAGCCCGGCGTAAAAATAAGGCTAACATAAAGGAAAACGCTTCTTTTTACTGAATTTTGAAGTGACAGGAGCTGTAGCAAAACAGCCCCTTTGTCCGGCTCACCATCGAATATGAATATCGCTTGAGTTGACTCTTTTAATTGTCTGCATTACCGACTTTCCATGATATGCAGCGGCGCCTGCTAATGTTTGGGAACTTGATGTCTTCTGTTAATTTTTCCAGAGCTTCCGCAAATTTTTCATACGGAAGATAATCATTTAAAAACTCGGGAAAAATGCTGAGATTGTGATACAATGCGGCAAGATCTGAATTGATTTTTTTCTTGAAGGCTAACGCATCAATAAAATTTTGGCAGCTCTCGTCAAGATAAGTCAGGGTATCGGGTTTTTCAGGATCTGACGACGGCAAGTAATGGTAATGCTTTTCTTCGCCGAAACCGATTATTGTGTGCAAATAACCTTTGGGGAGTTTATCCCGCACTGCTTCCAGCTCCGCTATGCATTGCCTGCACTTTGCGTATTCCGCTTCCATAAGAGCTGCAACATTTTTTTCTGCCATTTCTTTTTACCTCTGTTTCTTTTTATTTGATCTGATCGCCGTCCGGCTTAAGCTTATTTGATTTGGTTGCCGTCCGGCAGCAGAAAGACTTTTATCGTTTTATGAATGAATTGGACGCTTAGAGGGTTTGTTTTCGTTTCGTGTGTTAAGATCAGGTTATCGCCTTGATGAATCCCATGTTGTCTATATTCTGCCAGCTTGCTGTCCATTTTTTTCGCGTAGCCCAAGTCGTCCGCCATTCCAAAGTGCTCCCAGTAAACGATCTGATTATCCTGTGGATTGAGAATTGTGAAATCAGGATAGAAGATTTGATCCTCTAATCGGAGCGATGCTTCGTATCGGAAAGGGATGTTGTACCTTTCCAACTGGCTGGCGATGATGGATTCTGATTTTGATCTGACTGGCAGGCCGTACTCGGATTTGCATGTCAAGCCTTCGGGGTATATCGGATTTTTTTCATAAGGTTCATTCGCCCATTTGGAGGGATTGTTTGTTTTCAGAAGCCCGAAGGCATCGCCGCAGTCTATGCCTTGATAGGGGGGCGGAAGGGTTTGAATGATTGCGGCGGGATCGTATGTAGTATAGCCATGCAGCAATTCTTTAAGGGTTCGAATATTATTTTCCAGAATGTGCAGGCTCCTTTCGATGAATTTTTTGCGCGCCAGGGCTATTACCAGGTGTTCCTGACTTTTCTTAATATAAATCTGACGGGCGGGAAGGGCGGCATTGGAATGTGGTATATAATGGTAGTAATAAATTTTTCCTTTGATGGTTCGGGAATACAGACTGCCGGCCGGTAATGTTTCCAGTTCTGTTTTAAATTTTTCTATGAGCTGCTCGTGCTGCTTATAATCAAATTCAGAGTCTGCGATTACATGATTCCTGATCATTGGCTGTTCCTTCCTGTTTCTGCTGCTGAGCGGTTTACTTGCCGAGGATTTGTCGGGTGTTGGTATTAGGTGATTGCGTTGTGGTTGAGTTTAGGCAGGCGGCACTGAGTTTCCAGCTACCCCGCACCGCATCCGCAAGTGGATGTAATTGTAATTTATGTATATTTTGTAATAATATTTATGATAACACGATACTGATTTACTTTCAAGTACATATTAGTAATTTATTGTAAATAATAATCTGAGGCTGGAGGCCACCGAGGTAAGTCCCTTTTTAATTCCTTTAGATTCGCCTAATTCAGAACCCGGAGATAGAGAAGATCTCCCGCTATTTTGAATTCTTGTTTAATTTAAAACTTGAGGATAGAGAAGACCGCCCGCCATTTTGAAATTCTTGTTTAATTCGGAGCCCGGAGGTAGAGAAGATCTGCCGCCATTTTGGGATTCTTGTTTAATTCAGAGCCCGGAGATAGAGAAGATCTCCTGTTATTTTGGGATTCTTGTTTAATTCAGAACCCGGAGGTAGAGAAGATCTCCCACCATTTTGAAATTCTTGTTTAATTCGGAGCCCGGAGATAGAGAAGATCTCCCGCCATTTTAGCATTCTTGTTTAATTTAGAATCTGAGGATAGAGAAGATCTCCCTCCATTTTGAAATTCTTGTTTAATTCAGAATCCGGGGTTAGAGAAGATAGCGCCTGAGGTTTAACGTTGAGAGTTCATTTGTAATTCACCGGCTGTCTAAACCTTCCGGTTGCTCCTATTTTTTTTCGAAAGAATGCTGGGAGGATATGTTTCTATGGGCAAGGTTCCGTGTTTTCAAAAGCGGGCCGATATGGTAAACTATTTCCGTGGTAAATAGAGAAGAAATCAAACTCAGGAGATAATATATGAACTATGATTTGGACGAATTAAAGCATTTGAATCCGGAACAGCGAAAGGCTGTTGTACATAAGGACGGCCCGCTGCTCATACTGGCGGGAGCGGGAAGCGGAAAGACCAGCACCATGACTCACCGCATCGCCCATCTGATCCGACATGAGGGTGTATCGCCCTATGAAATTCTGGCTGTTACTTTTACAAATAAAGCGGCGGGAGAGATGCGGGAGCGAGTGGAGGCCCTCATCGGAAATGCCAGGGGTATGTGGATTCTCACATTTCACTCCGCATGTCTGCGGATTCTTCGTATGTACGGAGACCGGTTGGGATACAGCAAGGATTTTGTGGTCTACGATCCTACAGACCAGAAAACCGTAATTAAGAATTGCATGAAAGAGCTGGGAGTCGATGAGAACAAGTATAAGCCACCCTATTTTCTTTCTATAATCAGCGATTGCAAGGAAAAGGGCATAAGTCCCAAAAAGTTCGCGGAAGAAAACGCGGGACATCCCAGAGATAAGACCACTGCGGATATCTTCATCGCTTATGAAAAAGTGCTGAAGTCAAATCAGGCCATGGATTTTGACGATTTGCTGCTTAAAGCGGTAACACTGTTTCAGCAGGATGAGGAGGTTCTTCAGCATTTTCAGCAGAGGTTCAAATATATCATGGTGGACGAATATCAGGACACCAATTACATGCAGTACCAGTTTATCCGCCTGTTGGCTCAGGCTCATAATAACATCTGCGTAGTGGGCGACGACGACCAGTGCATCTACCAGTGGAGAGGGGCGGACATCCGTAACATTCTGGACTTTGAGAAGGATTTTCGGGGCGCGGAGGTTATCAAGCTGGAGCGCAACTATCGCTCCGACGGCAATATACTGGCAGCGGCCCATTCCGTCATTCAAAACAACCGGGGCAGAAAGCCGAAGAAGCTGTGGACGGACAGAGGCGCCGGAGAAAAAATTCACTATTTCCGGGCTGAGGATGACAAAGACGAGGCCCGTTACATCGCCTCGGAAGTAGACAGGCTTCATACGAGAGAACGGCAGTATTCCGATTTTGCGGTACTATATCGTACCAATGTGCAGTCCAGGCTTTTTGAAGAGGCTTTCCGGACCAGAGGAATTCCATATCGCATACTGGGCGGTTTCCGATACTACGACCGGAAAGAGGTCAAGGACATGGTGTCCTATATGCGACTGGTTCAGAACCCGGCGGACGATCTTTCCTTAGAGCGCATCATCAACGAACCCAAGCGCGGAGTCGGACTGAAGACTTTGGAAAAGCTGAGGGCTTTGACAGCGGTAAGAAGTGAGAGTCTTTTTCAGATATTGATGGATAAAGAAGTAATGGAAGGACTGGCGGGAAAATCCGGCCAAAGCCTTTTGACCATGTCGGAGGCTATCAACAAGCTTTCGGAAGAACAGGAAAACCTTAAAATATCGGATATTTACGATGCCCTTTTGGTTCAGACCGGGTATCTTCAGGCATTGGAGGGGCAGAATACAGTAGAGGCCGAGAGCCGGATAGAGAACCTGCTGGAGTTCAAATCTGTCATCTATGATTATGAGAAAAACAAAGAAGATCTCGGCGAACGGGGAAGCCTGAGCGAATTCATGGAATCCATCGCGCTGATGGCGGAGGTAGACAATCTGAACCCGGAGGAAAACGCAGTGGTGCTGATGACCTTGCACAGCGCCAAAGGGCTGGAGTTTCCGGTAGTCTTCATGGCGGGAATGGAGGAAGGCCTCTTCCCCAGCTGGCGGTCCTTTGAGCGCAGCGACGGAGTGGAGGAGGAACGGCGCCTCTGCTATGTGGGAATGACCCGGGCAAAGGAGCGGCTCTATTTGACGAGCGCAGGAGTTCGCACCATTTACGGGAAGATGGATTATTCCAGAGAGTCCATGTTTTTGAAGGAAATTGATAAGACCCTGCTGGAGGGAGACGCCGTCTTTACGAGCAGCAGTTACGACCGGTATAGCGGAACAGCGTCCACAGAGGTCTACGTGGATGAAAAAGACATCTTCCGCCCCTTTGCGCAGATCAAAGCTATTAAGCAGAAAGCCGTCGCCAGTCCCAGCCTGACCGCGTCGGATCTGGCGCCGGGGGACAAAGTAAAGCACAGCAAATTCGGAGCCGGCGAGGTAATCGCTGTGGAGAAAAACACAGTGACGGTCATATTTGAAAGTGTGGGTACGAAAAAGCTGGCTATCGATATGGCGCCTCTTACAAAGCTGTAAAGGAGAAGGAAATGGACGACATTCAGATCATGAAGGAAAAGGTTTTCCTGCTGAATCAGGCCTCCGAGGCCTATTACCGGGAAAACCGGGAAATTGTGTCCAATTTAGAATATGACAGGCTTTATGAAGAACTTGTGGAACTTGAGAAACAGACCGGAGTGGTGCTCTCCAACAGCCCTACGGTTAACGTAGGTTATGAATCCGCCGATAACCTGCCCAAGGAAAGGCATGAGAAAGCCATGCTCTCTCTGGACAAAACGAAGGATATGGATGCCCTGAAGGCATGGCTTGGGCAGCAAAAAGGCCTGCTTTCCTGGAAGCTGGATGGCCTCACCATCGTACTGACCTATAAAGAGGGCAGGCTGATTAAAGGGGTTACCCGAGGCAACGGCGAGGTGGGAGAGGTAGTTACCAACAATGTGAAGGTGTTCGCCAATGTCCCCCTGACCATTCCCTTTGAAGGAGAACTCATCCTTCGGGGTGAAGCTGTGATCGGCTATGAGGATTTTAATAAGCTGAACAGTCGCCTGCCGGAGGTTGCGGCGAAATACAAGAATCCGAGAAACCTCTGCAGCGGTTCTGTAAGGCAGTTAAATAATAAAATTACCGCGGAGAGAAATGTACACTTCTTCGCTATTGGAGTAGTGCGGGCTGACTCCGTGGATTTTGAAAACTCTAGGAGGGCACAGGTAGAATGGCTGGGGCGGCAGGGATTCGACGTAATCCCTTTCAGAGAAGTGGACGCCGGCAACATAGAGGAAGTTGTAAACCTGTTTGGCCGGGAAGCGGAGCGGTATGACTTTCCCTCCGACGGTTTAGTCCTTATTTATGATGATATCCGTTATGGAGAGGGATTGGGGGCCACGTCCAAATTCCCCAGAGACGCCATCGCTTTTAAATGGCGGGACGAGATAAAGGAGACGAAACTTGTGGAAATAGAGTGGAGCGCTTCCAGGACCGGCTTGCTGAATCCCATAGCGATTTTCGAGCCTGTGGAACTGGAAGGCACTACCGTGAGCCGTGCCAGCGTACACAATATCAGCATTCTGGAAGGCTTGAAGCTGGGCATCGGCGATGAGATCCGGGTCTATAAGGCCAATATGATCATTCCTCAGATAGCGGAAAATATTACGGGAAGCGGTACGGTTCCCATTCCTGAATCCTGCCCCGTGTGCAGTGAAGGGACCCGCATCAGGCAGGAAAGCGGCGTAAAGGTGCTCTTTTGTGCCAATGATGATTGCCCGGCAAAGCACGTAAAGGCCTATACTCATTTTGTCAGCAGAGACGCTATGGGCATCGACGGACTTTCGGAAGCTACCATAGAGAAATTCATTTCCAAAGGAATTGTAAAGGAACCTGCGGATATTTTTCGCGTTGGGGAGCACCGGGAAGAGATTGTGGAAATGGAGGGCTTCGGCCAGAAATCCTTCCGCAATTTGATCGATTCTCTGGACAAGGCCAGGAATACAAATACGGTGAGACTCCTCTACAGCCTGGGGATACCCAATGTGGGATTGGCTAACGCCAAAGCCATCTGCAAGCATTTCCGCTACCACTGGCCGGTGATACAGGCGGCTTCTTTTGAGGAGCTTACGGAGATTTACGGTATCGGTGATATTATGGCGGAAGGGTATGTAAGGTTTTTCAGTAATGAGAAGAACATCCACATGGTTGAGGACATTCTGACGGAAATCCGCTTTGAGGAGACTGAGGCACCTCAGGAGGAGGCGCAAATTTTCGAGAATCAGACCTTTGTCATAACCGGCTCAGTGGAGCATTATAAAAACCGGGAGGAATTAAAGGAAGAGATTGAGAGGAAGGGCGGAAAGGTAACGGGTTCCGTTACAGCTAAGACCAACTGGCTGATAAACAACGACAGTCTGTCCGGCTCTTCTAAAAACAAAAAAGCCAAGGAACTGGGCGTGCCCATTATCACCGAGGACCAGTTTGCGCAATGGCTGGAGAGCGGATCGGAGCCATCATGAAAACAGGAAAATTAGACAGCAATCTCTTAGAGAGTATAGTGTTTAAGCACTTGAAATACGAGAGGCCGGAGGTGGTGACCCGGCCGGGGATCGGGGAGGACTGTGCCGTTGTAGATTTCGGGGAGTATGAGTGCGTGCTGTCCACAGATCCCATTACGGGGGCGGTGGCCGATATCGGACGGTTGGCGGTGCAGATATCCTGTAACGATATTGCGTCAAACGGTGTAGAGCCCTTGGGGCTTCTGCTGGCCTGTATGCTGCCGGAAGGCACTACGGTGGAAGAGATCGACGAAATCATGCGTCAGGCGGGAGAGGTGTCGGAAGCTCTGGGTGTGGAGATTATCGGCGGCCATACAGAAATAACCAAAGCGGTGAACACTCCTGTCATCGTGTCGACAGCCATTGGAAGAGCTCTGAAAGGTACGTCTCAAAGCGCGGAGAATATGCGCCCCGGAGACTTTATTCTGATGACCAAACAGGCGGGATTAGAGGGAACCGGGATAATCGCCGCGGATTACGGGGATCGGCTTTCGGATGTTCTGACAGATGCTGAACTTGCCGAGGCGGTGGCTATGCTGGAGCGGGTATCCGTCGTAAAGGAAGGGGTTACCGCAGGCAGAATCGGCACCGCGGGGATGCACGATATTACCGAGGGCGGAGTGCTGGGCGCAATCTGGGAGATGTGTCGGGTTTCCGAAACGGGAGCGGAGGTCTGGGCCGATGAAATTCCCGTTGCCGGTGTGACGAAAAAGATCTGTTCCCATTTCCAAATTGATCCTCTGCGGCTGATTTCCAGCGGCAGTATGTTGATCATTGCCCATCCAGAGAAAAAGGATGAGTTAACGTCTGCGATACAGGAGGCGGGTATTGCCGTCACCTGCATTGGGAAAATAACGGAAAAGGCCGAGGGCTGTGTTCTGATTGATAAAGATGGAAGAATCCCCATTGATCCTCCGGGAAGTGACGAGCTTTATAAGGTTGTATTTCGCTAAATCGGTGCCATTGCCAGCGGGAGTCCCGAAAGGACGTCAGGTCTCCTGGCGGAAGTGGCGCGGCGGAGCGAAGTTGCTTTTTCAATGTCTTCGTTACAGTGCGTTTGTGTGTGGAACTGGTAAATTCAGAATCTTTCTAAAAATCCCACATAAATGATTGTAATAATAGAAAACGTTTGCTATGATTATGATTGAAGCAGCATAGGAGATAAATATTGATGAATGTTACAATAAAAGACATCGCAAAGGAACTTGGTGTATCGTATTCATCCGTTTCCAGAGCGCTTAATGCCAAAAGCGGCGTCAGCGCGAAAACAAAGAAAACCGTATTGGAAGCGGCGGAACGTATGGGGTATCAACCCAATGAGTTGGCGAGAGGGTTGGTCAACAAAGTGTCAAACTCCATTGGAGTTGTTATTCCCGATATCATAAACCCCTATTTTGGAGAGGTAGTAAAAGGGATTCTGGAAGCGGCAAAAGAGAACAAATACAACGTTTTTTTATGCACCACAGACTGGAATACCACTACGGAAAAAGAATACTACGCCACTCTGAGGCAGAAAAGGGTGGACGGTATCATACTGAAACCTGCCGGCAACGAAAGTTCCGTACAGTGCAATGTAAATAACACGCCCCTTATCGTCATCGATCCCTATGAGGATTCCGGCTGCTTAAACAAGGTCTCCGTAGATAATGAACAGGGCGGATATATGGCAACAAAATATCTGCTTGACCGCGGATGTGACAATATAGCCTTCATATTGGGAAAGGAAGACCGGCTTACTTGTCATCTTCGCATGAAGGGGGCTGAAAAAGCTCTTCAAGAGTATGGGAAGACTCTGGACAGGAACTGGGTAATAGAGGGAAGCTTCAGCATCGAGGCGGGAAGGGAGGCCGCGAAGGCCTTGTTTTCCGGAGGAAGAAAGATTGACGCCATCTTTGGAATGAACGATCTCATTGCGCTGGGCGTACTGCAGTTCTGTACGGAACAGGGCAGAAGGGTTCCCGAAGACATTTCCGTAATGGGATATGATGACATTTCCTACGCAGGCCTTCCTCAGATCCAGCTGACTACCGTTCATCAGCCCAAGTATGAGCTGGGACGCCTGCTGTTCGAAACCCTGCTGGAGGAAATCCAGAACGGTAAAAGCTGCAGCAATATCGAGCGAAAGCTTCAACCGGAAATAATCGTGCGCAATACCACGAGGTAATCGCGAAAGTTATACAAGGAGGTATGCAGATGAAGACCATCAGGATGACAATGGCCCAGGCTCTGCTGAAATTTCTTGACAATCAGTACATTAGTATTGACGGGCAGGAAATTAAATTCGTAGAGGGTGTTCTGGGTATATTCGGCCACGGAAACGTTGTGGGGCTGGGAGAGGCGCTGGAATCAGGCGATCATGGGCTTCGGTTTATCCAGGGGAAAAACGAGCAGGGCATGGCTCATGTGGCCATTGGCTTCGCTAAACAGAAAAGGCGTCGCCGGATCATGGCCGTAACGAGCTCTATCGGACCGGGAGCATTGAATATGGTTACCGCCGCCGGCACGGCGACCTCCAATCGCATACCTGTGCTCTTTCTTCCTTCCGAAACCTATGCCAGCCGGCAGCCGGATCCGGTGCTTCAACAAATCGAACAGTCATATGACTATACCATTACAGCCAACGACGCCTTTCGTCCGGTGTCCAAATACTGGGACAGGGTGTCGAGGCCCGAGCAGCTTATGACAGCGGCAATCAATGCCATGAGGGTATTGACGGACCCGGCGGATACCGGAGCTGTTACCCTGTCCCTGCCTCAGGATGTGCAGGGTGAAGCCTATGACTACCCCATGGAATTCCTTGAAAAGCGCGTTCACTATGTACAGCGGCGGGCAGTGGATGAAACGGCGCTGAAGAAAGCGGTGGATCTGATCGCGTCGAAGAAAAAGCCCTATTTAATCCTGGGCGGCGGCGTTCGCTATTCCGACGCGGAAAAAGAACTCTTGGAATTTGCTGAAGCTTTCAATATCCCCTTCGGAGAGACCCAGGCAGGCAAGGGCGCAGTGCTGTCCGGGCATCCTCTGAACCTGGGCGGCGCGGGGCTGACGGGTACCAGCGCCAATAATAGAATTGCCATGGAGGCGGATTTAGTCATAGGCGTGGGAACCAAGCTCAACGATTTCTGCACCTGCTCCAAGTGGCTGTATCAAAACGAAGATGTAGACATGATGACCATTAATATGAACTCCTTCGATGCTTATAAAATGAACGCCCTGCCTGTTTTGGCCGATGCGAAGCTGGCTTTGGAGGCTCTGACCCGCGAATTGGAAAAGGCGGGATACAAAAGTGCCTACACCACGGAGATTCAGGAAGCGAAAAAAGAATGGGACGAGGAAGTGGACCGTCTGTACGGCCTGAGGAGCGAGGAAGGCTTGGTTCAGTCCGCCATATTGGGAGAACTGAACGAGAAGCTTACGGAAAAGAACGCCATAATCGTAAGCGCCTCCGGCAGCCTGCCAAGCGATGTGCAGAGAGTATGGAGATGCAGGGCCGAGGACGTTTATCACATAGAATATGGATTCTCGTGCATGGGCTACGAGGTGAACGCGGCTCTCGGCGTCAAGCTTGCGGAGCCGGACCGTGAAGTATATGCCCTGGTGGGGGACGGCAGTTTCAATATGCTGCATTCTGAATTTATTACAAGCCTGCAGGAGAATTTGAAAATCAACGTTATTTTATTAGATAACCACGGATTCCAGTGCATTCATAATCTGCAGAGGAGCCAGGGTATCCCCAGCTTTGGGAATGAATACAGGAAGAGGGAAGAGAACTCCAATCGCCTGGCGGGGGAATACCTGCAGGTGGATTACGCTATGGTGGCCAGAGGCTACGGCGGTTCCGGCTACACAGCCCGGACCATAGAGGAGTTGACGGATTCCTTTAAGAAGATGAAAGAGTCGAAAGTCAGTTCGCTTCTGGACGTTAAGACTCTGCCGGGCACCATGACGGATGGATATAATGCCTGGTGGCGCGTAGGGACGGCTCAGGTCTCGGCGCGTCCTTCCGTCGTAGAGGCGGCGGAAGAAATGCGGAAGCAGGTTGAAAAGGCTCGTAAATTTTAAACAGGAGGGCAGGATGGGAAAGGATAAGATCAAACTGGGGATAGCCCCCATAGGCTGGACAAATGATGATCTGCCGGATTTAGGAAGTGAAAATACCTTTGAGCAATGCGTCAGCGAAATGGCTCTGGCGGGCTTTTCGGGGACAGAGGTGGGGAACAAATATCCCCGGGACGTACAGGTTTTAAAGAAAGCCCTGAATTTAAGAGGCCTGCAGATCTGCAACGCCTGGTTCAGCGCCTGCTTTACCAGCAAACCGGAGGATGAGGTTCTGGCTGAGTTTATCGCCCATCGGGACTTTCTCCACGAGATGGGAGCGGAAGTCATCGGAGCGGCGGAAGTGGGGAACAGCATTCAGGGACTGGATGAGCCCATTTTCCACGCGAAACCCGTCTATACGGAAGAACAGTGGGATAAGGTCGTGGGAGGCTTCAACAAAATGGCGGACCTTGCCGAAGAAAAAGGCATGAAGCTGACCTGCCACCACCATATGGGGACCGGCATCCAGACTATGGAGGAGATCCATCGTTTCATGGAAAGCGTGCAGGACAATGTATGGCTGCTCTACGATTCGGGTCATATTTATTATTCGGAGAGCAATTATAATTCCTGTCTGGCGCTTCTGGACAAATATACGGACCGGATAGCCCATGTCCATCTGAAGGACGTCCGCCCCTCGGTAATCGCCGAGGTAAAAGCCGGGAAGAAGAGCTTTTTAGACGGCGTCAGGGCGGGAACCTTTACTGTGCCGGGAGATGGAGCCATAGACTTTCAGCCGATTTTCAAAATGTTGAAAGAGAGAGGTTATGAGGGCTGGATGGTAGTAGAGGCGGAGCAGGACCCTGCGAAGGCCAACCCGTTGGAATATGCCATGAAAGCAAGGACCTATATCAGGGAAAAAGCCGGAATTTAGTGTAAGAAGGAGAGAAACATGAACAGCAAATTGACCCTGGGTATCATCGGCGTGGGAAGAATCGGGAAGGTTCATACCATGAGCGTTAACAACTATCTTCCGCAGGTCAGGATCAAAGCGGTTATGGACATCGATAAGGACCAGGCGGCAGCATGGGCTGCCGAAGCCGCAATAGAGAAGGTATATGACAACTATAAGGATCTCATCGGCGATCCGGATATAGACGCGGTGCTCATATGCTCCTCTACCGATACCCATGCGGAGATAGCCGTAGCGGCGGCAAAGGCAGGCAAGCATATCTTCTGCGAAAAGCCCGTAGACCTTTCCATAGAAAAGGTGGAGGCAGTAATTCGCGCTGCCGAAGAAGCGGGTGTAAAGCTTCAGATCGGATTTAACCGCAGGTTCGACCATAATTTCCGTAAGGTCAAAGAACTCATTGAAAAGGGAACCATAGGGGACCTTCATATACTGAAAATCATTTCAAGAGATCCGTCACCGCCTCCCATAGAATACGTAAAGGTGTCCGGCGGCATATTCATGGATATGACCATTCACGATTTCGACATGGCCCGTTTCCTCACAGGCAGCGAGGCCGAGGAAGTTTACGTAGCCGGAGCGGTCCTGGTGGACCCGGCCATAGGCGAGGCCGGAGATATCGACACGGCTCTCGTGACGATTAAATTCCAAAACGGAGTTATCTGCAACATCGACAACTCGAGAAAGGCCGTCTATGGCTATGACCAGAGGGTGGAGGCCTTCGGCTCCAGAGGCAAGGCGGAAACGGGAAACGATCTTCCCTCCACAGCGGTTTGGAGTACGGAGGAAGGCGTTTTCAGCGAGAAGCCCCTTTACTTTTTCCTGGAGAGATACATGGATTCCTTTGCGGAGGAGATCAGACAGTTCGCGGAAGTTATCATTGAAGATAAAGAACCCCCGGTTACCGGTTTCGACGGTCTGCAGCCCATCAAGATAGGTATGGCCGCGAAGAAGTCTCTGGAGCTGGGCAGGCCTGTAAAGCTTTCGGAGATTTGACGGGGGAGAGATGACGGGAATAAAAGACGTTGCCAGCAGGGCCGGTGTGTCCATAGCCACCGTGTCCAACGTGATAAATAACAGGAAGCCGGTCAGCCCGGAGCTCAGAGAACGGGTTTGCGAGGCTATAGAGGCCCTGAACTACGAGGTCAATCCCGTGGGGAGGGGTCTTAAAAGCAACCGCACAAACCAGGTGGGAGTTATTGTACCTTTCTTTAATCAGGTTTTTTTCCCGGCGATCCTCAGAGGAATTCAGGAAGCGGGAGAGAAGTACGGTTTTCAGCTGCTGGTGTTCGAGACCGGCGGCAATATGGAAAAGGAAAGAGCCCACGTGAGGTTTCTGCAGCACGCCTGGATAGATGGCATTGTCTTAGCTTCCTTTGCCAACAGAGAAAATATCTCGGAGAGGGAATACATCCGCTCTCTGGGA
>WPCH01082498.1_pt1 | contig 21991 bp, 19 predicted proteins | sample 5399881 | NCBI WGS metagenome assembly WPCH01 (sample SAMN12869468, study PRJNA574797) | sludge metagenome | isolation source: wastewater treatment of pH5 | place: China:Beijing | collected 2019-05-20
TGAATGAAATACTCGCCACTTGGGATGTTTATCGCTGTGGCTATGCTCAATTGAAGATCAGTTGGAGAAACGAGATCTGCCGCTTCAAAAGCATCGCTGACAATTGTCTCGCCCGAACTGTTCAGCAGGGAGACATGAACCAATCCAGACGAGCCAGGTGCGACCTCAAACACATAAACTTCAACGGTTCGCATGTTGCGGCATGTATTTGAAAAAGCCTGCTGTACGACAATCGAGTTATCCACGCGAACGATAGACGGGTTGTCTCGATCCAAGTTCTGGTAAGCGGGCAGCCGGCAATTCTCAGCCGTTAACAATGAAGGCCCGCAAGCTGTGTAATAGTGAGCGTAGAGACCCCAGAAGAAAAGCCCCTGTACAATTACGATTCCAGTCAGAATTGTTATGGTGAAGGGTTGCCTTAACCGGTTTCTGACGCTGTAAATGCCGGTAAGCGATAAAACAAGCAGCGGTAAATATGGAAGCAGATACCTGCCTTGTTTGAGGATAAAAGTGACTTTTTCAGAATGCAGGTAATTGCCCGAAGTAAAAAGCGCCATGGCATAAAACATCAAGACAACCAACCAGGAGACGATCATCAACCCCAAAAAGAAAAATCGTTTCGCGGTTGTGAGTTTTTCGTTTTTCAGGTCAACCAGCAATGAAAGCGCCAGCGAAAGCGGGAAGATCCAGTAAACTAATTTTGGCACTTTTGCCACCCAATAGCCATACGAGGCGACCATCGTTGTATACAACCGCCCAGCGTAGAGATACAATGACCTGAAGAAACTCTGCAGAAATTCCCATAATTGACTGGAAATTGATTCCACGGATATTCCAAGGCTGCCCGGGCCGATGGCGAGGTTGCTGATGGCGAAAAAATACCAGCCAATGTGCAAGAAAATGGCAAAACCAGTTACTAACCACAGTGAAATGAACTGAGCTCGGGTGGAAAACAACCGGGGGGGAAGTAACAGCAGTAACGGGAATAGGATGATCGCACCTTGTTTAGCATTACTCACCAGTATCACAGTAATACAAAGCGCAATCAATTCGCGTTTGGAAATATTTGGTTCAGGTTTGAGGATTGCATACAAAACTTGTGCAATTAATAGAAAGCTCACCGCGTTGGTAAAACCATCACCATTTACAGTAGAAGCCTGATACAAGGCCGTAGGTGACAATGCAATCACCAGCAACCCCCACCGCCCAATGGGTATGGTGCGAATGGCGAAGTAGGTAATTACCAAATATAACGCCAATCCTGCCAGCCGCATGAGAATGGTAACCGGGATAACAGGAAGATTCAAGAAGCGCCAACTAATTCCTGCAATAAACGCCTGCGGAAGAAACAAAAGCGGCGGATAGGTTGAGGCGGTTTCCTTGATCGTCATAGCCCCATAATTTCCCGGAACCCGGAAATATTCTGCCTTAAATAGATCATAGCCCTGATCACGGAATAACATGCGGCGTTGGGTTAATGTCGTAAACTCAGAAAAAAAAGCGGTCTTGTGACCTTCCAGCGAGTTCGGCAGCATATTCAACCCTGAGAGATCGAAAATTCTCGCAAGGTGCGCCGCCTCATCAAATCCGGTTGCAAACGGGGTAAAAATACTTAAGGCAATACCAAAAACCAATCCGACTATCAGAAACAAATTCCAGGGTTGAAGAATTTTATTTTTCATGAAGATAATTATCACCAGTGGTTGATGAACAAAATTATATCAGGTATGGGGTTGCTCTTCCTTTTTATCTGCTGCACACGAACCCGGCTCAAATTCTGACGCAACGATCTTCGGGGTTTTCAGGCTATAATTAATTGGCTGAATAAAGAAAGTAAGACGTGATGCCTACAAACGAAGCGGTTGAATGAAAATGACCAAACAACCCAAAGTTTCCATATACCTAAGCTCTTACAATCACGCTGCCTTTTTACGCGAATCCATTGATAGCGTCCTCAATCAAACTTATGAGGATTTCGAACTTATCATCCTGGATGACGCCTCTACTGACAATTCCTGGGAAATAATTCAGTCCTACAACGACCCCAGACTAAGATCCATCAGAAATAGTTACAATCATGAGAGCCGTTTCAGTAGTATCTTTGCGGATATAAAAGGCGAGTATATCGCCATCCATCATTCAGATGATGTTTGGCAAACTGATAAACTCGAGAAACAGACGGATTTTCTGGATTCTCACCCTGAAATCGGCGCGGTTTTCTCGCTGGTTGAGGTGATTGACGAGAACAGCAAGCCGGTTCCAGATCACTTGAATTACCTGAAGGGAGTTTTTAATCAGAAAAACCGCGACCGGTTTGCCTGGCTGCGGCACTTCTTTTTCAACCAAAACTGCCTTTGCCATCCCAGCGTTTTGATTCGGCGTGAGTGTTATGAAAACTGCGGATTATATCGGTTGGGCTTGAGCCAATTGGCAGACTTCGATATGTGGGTCAGGCTGTGTTTACAATACGAAATCCATATCTTGCAGGAGGAGTTGGTAAAATTCAGAATCCTGAGCAATTTTCGCAACGCCAGCAGCCCGAAAATCGAAAATCGTGTTCGAGAAAATTTTGAGCACCTGCAAATTTACAAGCACTTTCTTCAGCTCACTGACGCTGACGAATTCTTGCAGGTTTTTCCTGAGGCAATTAAATATAAAAACGGCGATTGGTTCGAGCCAGCTTATGCCCTGGCGATGCTTGCCTTAGCAGATTCCAACCTGCCGCCTAAGCAGCTCTTCGGGGAGCAGATACTTTTTGACTTGCTGAATGACCCCAACAAAAAACTGGAACTTAAAAGGTTTGCTGATTTTCAAGCCTCCGATTTTAAGAAAATAACGGGTAAAACCGACGTCTTTTTTTACGAGGCACGCAGTAAATTTTATCGCTTTCACAGCAGTTGGATGGCGAATATTATGAAATGGGTGCTTTCTTTCAAATCTGAGATCTCTCGGTTCAAACACTAAATACCTGGCAGACCCACCCTTCGTGATTGATAATTAAGCAGCCTCATTCAATTGACTGCCTTTGACCCTGTCTACTCGTAGTGAAATTACAACACTACGGCAGCTCATCTCGAAGCAAAAATGGCGGTAATCAGCCCATTCACTGTAATTTTTAAAACGAAAATTCGCTACCTTGACCACCTCTCCATCCGCGTTTATAATTCAATTGTTGAATATTGGAGCGGTATGACATATCAGTCAACTTCTGATCGCGATCTCATCATCTTGGAACACATTGAACAGAACCCCGATACCACGCAGGCGGCGCTGGCTTCTCGGCTTGAGGTGGCTGTAGGCACTGTAAATTGGCACCTCAAACGTCTGGTCGAGAAGGGATATATCAAAGTCAGCCGGCTTGAACGCAAGAAACTCAAGTACATCATCACCAGCGAAGGTATCGCTCTCAGAGCGCGCTTAACGATGGATTATATTCAAAGCTCCTTCAATCTTTATCGGTTGGTTCGTGAACGTGTCATCAGCGCAATTGCTGAATTAAAAGCCCATGGTTTCCACGAAGTGCGCATCGAGGGCAGCGGCGAAGTCGCTGAGATCTGCCATCTCACCTGCCTTGAACATGAAATCACGGTGGTTGAAGACCCTTTATCTCCGATTTTCAGGCTCATCGGGTTGAAGGTAATTCTGGAAATACAGGAGCAATAATTAATGGTTTCGAATTTTTGGCAAGACAAACGTGTCTGTGTCACTGGCGGCGCTGGTTTTCTGGGCTCATTTGTGACTGCGAAGTTGCGCGAGCGCGGAGCTGCGGAAATCTTTATCCCGACTATTGAGAAATATGACCTTGTAAACGTGGCGTCCATCCGGCAATTACTTGATGACAGCCGCCCGGATATTATCATTCACCTTGCCGCCCAGGTTGGGGGCATCGGGGCTAACCGCGAACACCCGGCTGATTTCTTTTACAGCAATCTGATGATGGGGGTTCAGCTTATTCATGAAGCCTGGCTGCGCAATATTCAGAAATTTGTAGCCCTGGGCACGATCTGCGCTTACCCGAAATTCACTCCGATACCTTTTAAAGAAGAAAACCTGTGGGACGGCTACCCTGAAGAAACCAACGCGCCATACGGGTTGGCAAAAAAGATGCTCCTGGTGCAATCACAGGCATATCGCCAACAATACGGCTTCAATTCGATTTTTCTGATGCCCGTGAACCTGTACGGACCGCGCGACAATTTCAACCCCGAAAGCTCCCATGTTATCCCTGCGCTGATTAAAAAATGTGTTGAAGCGAATGAAGCTCTTGCAGAATCTATTGAGGTTTGGGGCGACGGCTCACCGACGCGCGAGTTCCTCTACGCTGAGGATGCCGCGGAAGGTATTCTATTGGCCACTGAGAAGTATGACTCATCCGAACCTGTCAACCTGGGTTCTGGCATGGAAATCAGCATCAAAGATCTGACCGAGTTAATTGCCCGCCTCACCGGCTTTAACGGGCAGATCATTTGGGATTCGTCCAAGCCAAACGGTCAACCGCGCCGGCGCTTAGACGTTGCCCGCGCTGAACGTGAATTTGGTTTCAAAGCAGAGGTCTCCTTTGAGGAAGGACTTAAGCGCACCATTGATTGGTACCGGAACGAGAAAGGAACTCAAACGCGTCCATGACATCTGCCGACCTGCTCGACCAGAAAAAAGCGCCGCCCGTGACAATCATTAAGCCCTCAAAAGGCTGGGTAGGGCTACAGCTTCAAGACCTTTGGGTTTATCGCGAGCTGATATATTTCCTCACCTGGCGCGATATCAAGGTACGCTACAAGCAATCTGTTCTCGGCATCCTGTGGGCAATACTTAAACCGTTTATGGCAATGGTGGTCTTCACCATCTTTTTCGGTAATTTCGCCAGGATCCCCTCCGATGGCTTGCCCTACCCCATTTTCTCTTACACCGCAACACTGCCCTGGGAGCTCTTTGCCGCTTCACTGGGCGTCGCCAGCCGCTCAATGGTTTCCAACAGCAACATGGTATCGAAAATTTATTTTCCGCGCCTCATCATCCCGATGGCTTCGGTGATATCCAGCGTGATCGATTTCTTTATCGGTTTTACCATCCTAATCGGGATGCTCATTTTCTATAAGATTACCCCCACCATCGCCATTCTGTGGCTGCCGCTGCTCATCTTGCTGGCAGTTATCACTGCGCTTGGCGTAGGTTTCTGGACATCCGCCTTGATGGTGCGTTACCGTGATATTGGCTACATCATGCCATTCATCGCCAACCTGTGGATGTTTCTGACGCCGGTTGTGTACCCTTCCAGCATGATTCCAGAACAGTATCGCTTGATTTTTGCACTTAACCCGATGACCGGTGTGATCGAGGGCTTTAGATATGCCCTGCTTGGAACCACGCAATCCGTTTCTACTGGAATGGTGCTGCTTTCAGCTCTTATCTCCATTGTGATTCTTATCAGCGGGATGTTCTACTTCCGCCGCATGGAAAAGCAATTCGCCGACATGATTTAGAGGATAAAGAATGAGTAACCTGGCCATACACGTCGAAAACATCGGCAAAGAGTACCACATCTTCCGTGAAACCTCGCGTTACGTTACGCTGCGCGATAAGATTGTGGAAACCATCAAAAGCCCAGTGAAAACATTGCTAAATCCCACTGGCAGCGAGAAATTTTGGGCGCTGCGGCATGTTGACTTCTCGCTTGACCACGGTCAGGTGCTCGGTGTTATTGGGAAAAACGGCGCCGGCAAGAGCACCTTACTTAAAATCCTCTCGCGTGTTGTAGAACCAACCGAAGGAACGGCAGAGATTCATGGCAGGGTGGGCTCATTGCTCGAAGTTGGTACAGGGTTTCACCCTGAACTTACCGGGCGCGAGAACATTTTCTTAAACGGCGCCATCCTTGGGATGAGGAAAAACGAAATTGAACAGAAATTCGATGAAATCGTCGCGTTTTCTGAGATTGAAAAATTCATTGACACGCCTGTTAAACGGTATTCCAGCGGAATGTATATGCGCCTTGCCTTCGCCGTATCGGCGCATCTTGAACCCGAAATTCTCGTGGTGGATGAAGTGCTGGCAGTTGGCGATGCCGAATTTCAACGAAAATGCCTCGGTAAGATGAGCGATGTCGCCTCAGAAGGGCGCACTGTGATTTTTGTCAGCCACAACATGTCTGCCATTCAGCGCCTTACTCAGGAATGCATCGTTCTGGATAAAGGCACCATGGTGCTGCGCGCCCGTACTCCTGAGGCGGTCGATTTTTACCTCACCAACGATTTTTCGGTCAGCGGTGAACGCAAGTACACTGCAGAAGAAATTTCAGACCATGCCTACCCATTCAAACCCATTTCAGTTCGGGTGAAGAACCTGCGCAATCAGGTGACGGATCAAATGCTTTCAGTTGAACCCCTTACAGTAGAGTTCGAATATGAGCTGGCAGCCGATATCACCGGCTTACGCGTGGGTATTTATGTGATGACCTCACGCGGCGAGTATATTTTCACTTCTTTTGATACAGACGACCCCGACAAGTTTCAGCAATTCAGCACCCGCAAAGCAGGGCATTACATCAGCAGCTGCAGCATTCCCGCAGACACGTTTAACGAGGGACGGTTCGTAATTGGACTCAATGCCAGTTCTTACCTGGTCAAACGTTATTTCGGCGATGAACGGGCGATTAATTTTAATATCAATGCCACAGGCGCTCCCGGTATGCATTGGGTAGAGATACGCCATGGACCAACACGACCCAGATTAGACTGGAAAATTGAGGAGATCGCTTAAATGGCCGGCAAAAAGGAAATGCTTAAAAAGGTTCTGGGTGAGCTACCACTAACCGCTGAGGTTTACCAGCTGCTGCGGCAAACCGAGCGTCCGTCAGCCTCCAACTTCACACTGCGCAACATCCGGCCAATCCTCCCGGAGGCTGTAAAAATATCTCTGGAGCATCGCCAAGGTATGCCAAAGGGGAAGAAGGTTTTCCTGTTTGCTTCTACCAACATATGGCTGGAACAGGTACTCATGACGGGTCTGGCGCTTGCCGGCCTGGGACATGATGTGGCTTTGGGTTATTACCCGTTTGGGCGCTGGCATGTAGATATAACCCCGTTCGATATACGCCGTCAGAGTGTTTATGCCAGCACAGTCCTGCGTCCCGCGGCTTCATTGATCCATTTCGAGAACCTGTACCGCAGGCATTCTTCTTTCGTACAACTTCCAGATGTGCTTGCCACAGCAGTGGAATCGGTCACGGATTATGATTTTATGTACGCCTTTCAATCGGAAGATGTAGATCGGGAAGATACTTTCTATCAATTCAGATATGACCGCAATCTGCACGCCGCTCGAGCTCTGTATGCCTACCTGACTGCAAACAAACCAGAAGTTGCCATCGTTCCCAACGGTACCATCCTGGAATATGGTATTGCTTATAAGGTTTGTAAATACCTGCGCATACCCATCTCAACTTACGAATTCAGCGATAAGCGAAACTATATGTGGCTGGCACACAATGAAGAAGTGATGCAGCAAAATACTGATAAATTATGGCAACAATTCAGCGCCTATCAAATGTCAAAATCCGATTTGAATGAAATACAAGGAATGTTCGCCTCGCGCAAGGCTGGTTCTTTATATGGCGAATTTTCCCGTAAGTGGCAGCGCGTTCCTTCCGAAGGCTTGTCTCACATCCACGAAAAACACGGATTAGACAATAGCCCGGTTGTCTTACTGGCGACGAATGTACTCGGCGACAGCCTTACGCTTGGCAGAAACACCTTCTCCAAATCAATGTCAGAATGGATCGTCCGAACAATTCAATTTTTTATCGAAAAACCCGAGGTTCAACTTATTATCAGAATTCATCCCGGTGAAGCTCTGACCAAGCATGGTACGATCCTCGACCTTATCAAAAAAACTCTCCCTCAGTTGCCTCCTCATATCCATCTAATTGAACCTTTGGCCGATGTAAACACCTACGACCTGATGGATGTGGCAGACTTGGGTTTGGTATACACGACCACAGTCGGCTTGGAGATGGCATTGCGCGGCATTCCTGTGATTGTTGCTGGCAAAACCCATTATCGCAACCGCGGATTTACCTATGATCCAGGAGCCTGGGTGGATTATTTTAAGCTCCTCAATAAACTGCTTTCCGATCTTCAATCACAAAGGCTGACAGAAGAACAAGTGATACAGGCATGGAAATATGCCTTTTTATTCTTCTTTAAATACCCCCTTCCTTTCCCATGGCACATGGTCAACCTGAAGCAAGACCTTGAAGCTTACCCCATGAAAGAAGTTTTGTCTGCTCAAGGTCTGGCGAAGTTTGGCTCATCTTTCGACCAATTGACCTTCAGCAGTAAAGAGGAATAAGCACGAAAAATGAATGATCTAAACCACTTGCTCTTCAGGCGGCAATATCTTTTTGGTACTGATCCACAGGTTTTTCCTGAATGGAAAAGAATCAGCATGCCAAATGGATACCAGTTAACGGCTCATCCCGATTTGAACCTGAGCGAGTATCAAGGGCAGCGTTTCAATTTCGTTCTACTGGGGCAAATTCTTGACCCGCTGCAGCCGACGTTTAATAACGACCAGATCCTCAATCAATTTGATAAAACCGCCATGGACGTTGAGTCGCTCTTCGACCTGCTTTATGATAAAAGCGGTCATTATGTCCTTTTTGTGACCAGCGAAGATTTCATGATCGTGCTCAATGATGCGGGCGGTCTCAAGCAAGTTTATTACCACCAAGACGAAAAGGGGAGAATCTGGCTCAGTTCTTTTGCTCCCCTCATCGCAAGCCAATTGAACCTTCCGTTATCTGATGAAGCGCAACAATATATGTCGTCATCCAGGTATCAAGAGAAAATTGAACCTTGGTGGCCCGGAGACTTCACCCCGTTTCATGGTGTTCACCATCTTTATCCGAATCATTACCTGAACCTGAAATCGTTTGAAACTGTTCGTTTCTGGCCATTCAAACAACTAAAGCGATATAGCCTAAAAGAGGGAACCCGGTTGGCTGGAGACCTGCTAAAAGGATCGTGTGAAGCAGGGAACAACCGTTTTGATGCCATCATTGCCTTCACCGGTGGTTTTGATAGCCGCTCGATATTGGCTGCATCACGTAGCTTTGCTGATCAGGTCGAAGGCTTCTCATCAATCTACCGCAAGCTCACCTCTGAAAGCCAGGATATCGTCATCTCCAGAAGCATCGCCACGAAAATCAACATGAAATATACTCTTGTTGAATCCAATCAGGAGATTCCACCTGAATTTCTCAGTGTTTACGATCAAAGCACGCAAGGCTATAAAACGGATTGGGTGAATATCGTCTACGGCAGGTACACGAACATCCCGGCTGAAAAAGTGATTTTCAAAGGAAATATCACCGAAATTGTGCGCAGCGCTTACTGGCAATATGGAGATTACCCTGCTGAAGTCAGCCTGGAAACCTTAATGAATAAGCTGAATCTTGGAAATAATCCCGCAATGCGTGATGGCCTCAGGGAATGGATGCAAGACGCCCTCTATACCGAGAAACTCGGTTACAAGCTACTGGACATGTTCGCATGGGAAGTTCAAACTGGCAGCTGGGCGGCGATGAGTCATAGCATTTTTGGTTTGACTCACGAAGAATTTTCGCCTTTTGGCAATCGGAAACTCCTTGAAATAATGCTTGGGGTGCATCATCGGCAGCGGGTGTTACCGAAAGCAACCTTGCAGCAAGAAATGGTGCGGTATCTCTGGCCAGAACTGGCAGATTTCCCATATCATTCTTCCTGGAACTTAAGTGGATACAAAAAAAGATTTTTAGATGCTGCATTACGTAATTTTTTCCGAAAGATGAGACATAAATTAAAGAGGCAAAATGATGATAGATTGGTCTGATAGTGTTATTCTGGTAACTGGAGGAACTGGTTCATTCGGTAAAAAATTCATCGAGGTCATGTTAAGGGAATACCACCCTCATAAGCTTATCGTTTTTAGCCGTGATGAACTAAAACAGCATGAAATGCAGGCTGCGGGTTTCAATCACCCTTCGCTGCGTTACTTTATCGGCGATATCAGAGATCAACAGCGCTGCCGCCGTGCGTTTGAAGGTGTCGATCTGGTGATTCACGCTGCCGCCCTCAAACAGGTGCCGGCTTGTGAATACAACCCTATGGAAGCGATCAAAACGAACATTCTCGGCAGCGGCAACGTGATTGATGCCGCGCTCGATGCCGGAGTCAGCCGTGTCGTTGCACTTAGCACGGATAAGGCGGTTAACCCGGTCAATCTTTATGGTGCCACCAAACTCGCTGCTGAAAAGCTTTTCATCCAATCCAATGCCTATGCCGGCGCCAGAAACACCCGCTTTTCATGCGTACGCTACGGCAATGTCGTCGGCAGCCGCGGTTCAGTAGTGCCGGTCTTCCTCAAACAACGCGAATCGGGCAAGGTGACGGTTACCGATGAGCGTATGACGCGTTTTTGGATCAGCCTGGAACAAGGCGTTCGTTTCGTCATCCGCGCTGCTGAGAATATGCATGGAGGCGAGGTATTTGTGCCGAAAATCCCCAGTATGACGGTTGCTGACCTGGCACGTGCAATTGCCCCCGAAACCACAATTGAATACATCGGCATCCGCCCAGGTGAAAAGCTCCACGAGGTTTTGATTTCTGAGGACGAAGCTCGGCAAACGGTAGACCTTGAGGATATGTACGTAGTGCAGCCCGCTGAATCACTTTGGTTTGGACGTGAATGGGAAAACAAAGGCAGGGTACTTGAAGATGGTTTCCGTTATGCCTCCAACACGAATGGTCAGTGGCTGAACGTGGATGAAATCAAGAAAATCATCGCTCCGATTGAAGCTGATTACCATGCAGGGAAGCTCTTATGACGCATTTCCTCGTAACCGGCGTCAGCGGCTTGTTAGGCTTGAACTTCGCCATGGCGGTGGATGGTAAGCAGCACCAGGTTACCGGTGTGGCAAACACCGCGCCAATGCTATGGGCAACATTTAAGAACGTGCAAGCCGACCTCACTCAGCCTGGTGTCGTTGAAGAACTCATCGAAACTCACAAACCCGAAGTGCTGATCCACTGTGCCGCTATGGCAAATGTAGACGCCTGTGAATCTTCCCCCGAGCAGGCACATTTGGTTAATGCAGAGCTTCCCGGTTGGCTGGCTTCGGCATGTAAAAAACACTCCATACGTATGATCCACATTTCCACAGATGCCGTCTTTGACGGGCAAAAAGGTAATTACCGCGAAGAGGATGCGCCAAACCCACTAAGCGTTTACGCCAGCACCAAGCTGGCAGGTGAACAAGCGGTACTCTCTGAACATGCCGCCGCTCTTATCACCAGGGTGAACTTTTACGGCTGGAGCGCAGCCGGAAACCGCAGCCTGGCTGAGAACTTCGTGAACAATCTGTCCGCGGGAAAGACGATGATGGGCTTCACCGATGTCATCTTCTGCCCGTTGAACATTCTCGACCTCAGCGCGCTGCTGGTCGAAGTCTCTGTTCTCGATTTGAGCGGTATTTACCATATGGTTGGCGCACAGGCGATGAGCAAATATCAATTTGGAATCAAAATTGCGGAGACTTTCGGTTTCGATACCGGCTTGATAAACCCCGTATCCGTCAGCGAAAGCGGTCTGAAAGCTGCACGTTCGCCTAACTTGAGTCTGTCTGTTGAGAAGCTCCTGTATGCACTTGGGCATGACCTTCCTGACTTCGATGCAGGAATAACCAAGTTTTACGATCAGTATCGCCGCGGTTATGCACAATATATTAAATCGCTCATCTGAAAGATTTTTCGGGTAAGGAGTTAAGATGGAATTAAAAATCAACAATCATCTCATCGGTCCAAACCACCCCACATATTTCATCGCTGATATCTCGGCCAATCACGATGGCAGCCTGGAACGGGCAAAAATGCTCATTAAGCTCGCACGCGAAGCAGGCGCAGATGCCGCCAAATTCCAAAACTTTCGGGCAGCAAAAATCGTCTCAGATTACGGCTTTAAAGCCATGTCCGGACAAGTATCACACCAATCAAGCTGGAAAAAAACCGTATTCGAAGTTTATTCCGACGCCTCCATTCCTTTTGATTGGACGCCAATCCTCAAAGAAGAATGTGACAAGCTCGGTATTGATTATTTTTCGTCTCCATACGACTTCGAAGCAGTCGATTACCTCGATTCATATGTGCCGGCGCATAAGATCGGATCTGGCGATGTTGACTGGTTGGAAATGCTCGAACACATCGCGCGTAAGGGTAAGCCTGTCATCCTTTCCAGCGGTGCCGCCACCATCGGAGAAGTACAGCAAGCCGTGCACGCCATTATGGCGATCAACAAACAGCTTGTACTGCTGCAATGCAACACCAACTATACTGCCAGCCCGGTAAACTTCGACCATATTAACTTGCGTGTGCTCAACACCTATCACACCCTCTTTCCAGAGCTTGTGCTGGGGCTTTCAGATCACACGCATGGGCATGCTACCGTGCTTGGCGCCGTGGCGCTTGGCGGCAGGGTGATTGAAAAGCACTTCACTGATGACACCAGCCGTGTCGGTCCGGATCATCCATTCTCGATGACACCCGTCACCTGGCGCGAAATGGTGGAGCGCGTACGCGAATTAGAGCGCGCGCTTGGGTCAGGCGATAAGACAATCGGTGAAAACGAAAAAGACACCACCATTGTGCAGCGCCGCTGCCTGCGCGCCGCCCGAGACATCGCGGCCGGCGAGGTGCTGACGCGCGACATGATAGATGTGCTGCGTCCGGCAACCCCCGGCGCCATCCGCCCTGATGAGGTTGGCAATGTCACAGGCGTGCGAGCATTGAAAGACATTCCTCAAGGTAAAGAGTTGCGCTGGTTGGATCTGGGAGCTTGATTTGAAGGTTTTGCATTTCTCGCGGGATTACTCTCCGCATGATGAACGGTTCCTTAACGCTCTCGGCCAGACGCCGCATGAGGTGCTTTTCTTACGCCTCTCGCCAACCCACGAGATTACCCTGCCTGCGGGTATTCGCGAAGTAAAATTCGCCAAACCATTAGGCGGCGTTGATTGTGTTGAATCCGAACTGGTTGAAGAACTTGATCACTTCTTGAACACAATAAAACCTGATGTATTGCACGCCGGGCCGCTTAATGGGCCCGCCTATTACGCTGCCCTCAGCCAGTTTTCCCCGCTGGCGAGTATGTCTTGGGGCTTCGACATGCTGCATGATGCAGAAGTCAATCCAACCGACAAGGAGAAAATTCAAAAGGCTCTCCAACGTTCTACGGTTTTTATTGCCGATTGCAAGGCTGTAGCGGAAAAAGCCGTTAACGAATACAATTTCGCCGCAGAGCATATCTTCCGTTTTCCATGGGGAGTGGATCTTAAGCACTTTTCTCCGGCGCAGAATAGCGTTCTGCGTAATCGACTGGGATGGCAGAAGAACTTCGTTTTTCTGAGCAACCGCTCGTTCGAAGAGATTTACGGAGTCGACGTCATGCTGCGCGCATTCATCGCAGCAGCCAAACAAGCGCCTGAAATTCGATTGCTCATGTATGGAAAAGGAAGCCTTGAAGGTGAAATCCGTCACATGGCGCGCACAGCAGGCGTGATCGATAAAATTCATTTTGGCGGCTATCTCAGCCGAGAAGAACTCCCCGAAAGTTACCACGCAGCCGATGTCTTCTTAAGCGCCTCACACTGTGACGGTTCATCGGTCTCACTGCTTGAAGCGCTGGCTTGTGGTAAACCCGCTTTGGTCTCAGATATTCCCGGAAACCTCGAATGGGTGCGCCACAAGGAAAACGGCTGGGTTTTTCAGGATGGCAATGAACACGCCTTGACTGCCCTCATGCTCAACGCCAGCCGCGCAACCAACCTGGCTGAATTAGGCAAAGCATCGCGCCGCATGGTTGAAGAGCATGCCGATTGGCAGCACAACTTTGCGATTCTTACACAAGCGTACGAGAAAGCCCAAGAGCTTCACGCTTCCAAAAACGGGGATCATAATGGCTGAACCACGTGTCGTCGCTATCATCCAAGCACGCATGAGTTCCACCCGCTTGCCCGGTAAAGCCCTCAAACTTGCCCATGGGCGTACGATGCTCGATCGTATGCTCGAAAGGGTGAAAAATGCACAAACCCTGAGTGAAGTAGTTGTGGCAACCACCACCGACCCATCTGACAATGCCATCGTCAGAGCTTGCAGCAAATCAGACACCGCAGTATTCCGCGGAAGCCTGAACGACGTGCTCGACCGATATTATCAGGCGACGCTGGCGCATCATGCAGATATTATCGTGCGCCTCACTGCAGATTGTCCCTTGATGGAACCGACACTCATTGATGATGTGGTGCATGCATTGGTTCGCAGCCAAGCTGATTTTGCCTGTAACCGTCTGCCGCCGCCATACACCCGCAGCTACCCCATCGGCTTGGATGTGGAGGCCTGCACTTTTTCAGCTCTGCAGCAGGCATGGCAGTTTGCCGTGGAAAAACACGAACGCGAACACGTTTTACCCTATCTTTATATCGTTCCTGACAGGTTTAAAGTTGTGCAGCTCAACTACACCCAGAATCTGGGACACCTGCGTTGGACGCTTGATACCCCAGAAGACCTGATATTGCTGCGCCGCATTTATCGCCACTTCGCAGGCAGAAACGATTTCTCATGGCTCGAGGTGCTGCAATTGCAGCAGCAGCAACCAGAATTATTTTTGATAAACTCCCAGGTTAAGCACAAGTCTTACCTTGATGTCCAAACCGTCGATACAGGAAATGCCCCTCATGAGCGTTGAAATAGTCTGCCCACGTTGCGCTTCCCCCTTTAACCGTCAAGACCCGGCCGAATGGGTTTGTACTGGCTGCGGTTTTACCGTTGCGCTGATGCACAACATCCCTATATTTTCAGGGCATCCTGAGGAGCAAAACCCGCAGCAGTTAATTGAGCGTGGTGCAGAAAAAGGCACCGAGTGGCGCCGCAGAAATTGGCAATTCATTGAGAAAACAGCCGCCGCGCTCCCTGCCTCTGCCGACGTGCTGGATGTGGGTGCCGGACGGGGAGACTTCAAGCCAATCTTTTCTGCCCAATCTTACCTCGGAGTGGATATTTACCCATACCCTGAAATTGACCTCGCAGTAGATTTGATTGAGTGCTGCCCTTTCAAAGAAGGTTCGTTTGACCTGATCGTGATGGCTAATGTAATCGAGCATGTCTATGAATATCGCAGCTTGATCAGCTGCTGTTCACGACTCTTGAAACCCGGCGGAAGACTGCTCATCACTGTGCCGTTTCTGCTCAAACTTCACCAGGAGCCGGTGGATTTTCATCGTTACACCCGCTATACACTTGAAAAAGCAGCTGCTGAAAACGCGCTCGAGGTTGAGACCCTGGATGCATACACCAACCCGCTTGCTTTGCTGGATGAAGGCATTGGCGACGCCTGGCAGCATATTGCTTTAACCCGAACAGGTTTTTCGCAGTTCTTCTTCAAACTAAAACTTGCGCTCATTCAAAACCTTGCCAACAGTATGAAGAAAAAAGCCAGCAGCGCGCAAGTTCGTTCCGCTTCAATTGAAACCAATCCCTACATATTAGGCTATCTGTGCCTGTTCAGAAAACCAGCCGGGGAGATCAATAAATGACCCGTGTGGCCTTCTTCACTGCTCCCAAGCCCTTCGTTGACCCGCATATCCAAATCATCCAGCGCAACGCTATCCGCAGTTGGATGGTATTAAGCGATGAGGTTGAAGTATGGCTGGTTGGCGACGAACCCGGTGTTGCTGAAGCCGCCGCCGAGCTTGGTGCAGGCTACATCCCTGAAGTGGAAAGAAATCTTGAAGGCACACCGAGGATTGATTCCATTTTTAACCTGGTGCGGCAGCAAAGCCAGGCAGAGGTGCTGTGTTACGTCAACGCAGATATGCTGCTCTTCCCAGATATGCTTGAAACCCTTGAGATAATCCGCGCGCAAGTTGAGCGGTACCTGGTCATCGGTCGGCGCTGGGATGCTGCCATAACCGACCCTCTCGATATCCATTCAGGTTGGGGGGCTGATTTCCAGCCCAAGACGATTGCGGCAGCTAAATTACACCGTGCCGCTGGCAGTGATTACTTCATGTTCCCACGTGATGAATTTGTCGACATCCCGCCTTTCGCCGTAGGGCGTGCCGGTTGGGACAACTGGATGATTTATAAAGCACGCTGGGAAGGGCTGGCTGTGGTAGATGCCACAGATGCCATCCAAGCGATCCATCAGAACCATGATTTCAGCCACTTGCCCAGCGGTAAGATCCACCGTCTGCAGCCGGAATCAGCTGAGAATATGCGCCTGGCAGGCGGGCGATACACCATGTTTACCATTCACGATTCCAATTACCAGATAACCGATGGTGAATTGAGCCGTATTCGCATGAACCGCTGGAAACTTGTGCGTGAGATTTCCATCTTCCCTGCAGTAAGGCTGCATTGTCCATGGCTGGCAAAAATCGTTTATGCGCTTTTCAATCCAAAACGATTGATTAAAGACCACCAGCAGGCAAAAGAAAGAGAGAAATTCGCAAAGGAAAACAACCATGAGAAAAGGTCAGAACCCGGTTAAACAACTTAAGACAGTGGCCAAGCCTCAACGGGTAACAGTCGCAATCTTGAATCATATTCCTTTTCTGGAAGGTTTTTATACTGACTTGCTAAAGGTGCTTCAACTTAGCTTGGACAGCCTGCGTGAAAATGCCGGTATGGATTTCGACTTGCTGGTTTTTGATAATGGCTCATGCGAGCAAGCCCGTGATTTCCTTTCGGGAGAATTTGACAAGGGAAATATTCAACTGCTGCTTCAATCAGATAGAAACCTCGGCAAAGGCGGCGCCTGGAATGTAATGCTGCAAGCCGCGCCTGGAGAGATTATCGCTTACGCTGACAATGATGTTTTGTATTACCCCGGCTGGCTGCGCGAATCGGTGAATATTCTCGAAACTTATCCAAATGTAGGGATGGTCACCTCGCGCCCATTTCACACAAAGCCTGAGCTTTATAGCGCTAATTTGCGCTGGGCAGAGCAAACTCCAGCAGCGATTGTGGAAAGCGGTCAATACATAAACCGTGGATGGATGCGTGAGTTTTGGCTCAGTGTTGGACGCACTGAAGAAGAAATTGAAGAAGACCTCAGTCTTGAGGATGTGCGTATAACTTACAATGGGATCACCACATTCAGCGGTGCCTCTCATTGGCAATTTCTGGCATGGAAAAAAGTGCTGCAGGAGTTCCTGCCAATCGACCTCTCACGACCGCTCGGACAAGTGCTGAAACTGGATGAGATGATTAATGAAAGCGGTTATCTGCGCTTGATGACAGCAGAACCCTACACGATGAACCTCAGCAACACCACAGAAATACCAGACAGCCAGAATCTCGTAAAATCCTCTCACCCTTCAACCCGTGAACGGTTGGTGGATTTACCGATTATCAAATCTCCATTGATGAGAATCTACCATGCCATTTTTAAACTCTATTACGGCGATAAAGCGAGCGAGGGCAGGAAATGATGAAACTACTTTACGCCACCGGCAGGTACAATCCTCTGAAACATGATGAGGGCAGCGGCGAAGATTACAACCTCTATCAGTCCTTTCTAAACAACGGGTTTTCTATGGAAATCGTAGGACCTTTAGAGGATAGACCAGGTGTAGTTGAAAAAATCTATCGGAAATTTCACGGGGTTTTCTCCAAAAAGCGTTACGCCAAATATTCTTCATCTCTGTTAAAAAACACCTCAAATGAAGTTCACAAAACACTTGCGTGGTTCCAACCAGATGTACTTTTTTCACACAATCTAAGTGCATTTGTAAAATTACAAAACAGTGATGTGCCCATTGTATACATGATGGACGCACCATTGATGGGAACTGAAGCCCAATGGCCGCTCTTTTCGCAGTTGGAGTATAAGAGGATGTTGGCTTGGGAAAAAACCGTCCTTCACAAAGCTACCCGAATCGTGACGCGCAGCCAATGGGCAATTGATTATCTTACAAATGAGTACAACATTCCGAACCACAAAATTGTTCTTATCCAGGCAGCATCATCTCTCCCAGAACGGGTCATCCCTTCAGCCGCTCAAATAGGTTTGCTCAACCTTGATCCACTTCACCTGTTGCTTGTTGGCCGCGTTTACAAGCTGAAAGGTATTGACACAGCAATCGAAATAGTGAACCATCTAAATCAGACAGGAATAAAGGCTGAACTCAGAATAGTTGGCTTGGATGGTGATGAGGGTGAAAATTACAAGTTCATGGGATCATTTAAGAAAACCGATGAACAAGCATTGAATAACTACGCCGATCAATACCGCTGGGCGCATTTCCTGCTTCATCCTGCACGATACGACTCTGCCCCTATTGTCACCGCTGAAGCGGCAGCATTTGGCGTGCCGACACTCACCAATGCGGTCGGCGGGATTGCCACCACTGTTCAAGATGGCGTCTCGGGCAAGGTGCTGCCCGCGCTCAGCCCGGCAGAGGAATATGTTAAATTAATCCGTTATTATGTTGAGCACCCCGACGAATATCGCAAGCTGCGCCTCTCGTCGCGAGAGCGTTACGAGCGCGAACTTAATTGGAAAGTCGTTGGCGACAGTGTTGTAGGCGTAATCCGCCAGGTTGTGGCAGAACAGCCGCGTTAGAATTAACAGGAAGCAGTTTATGAAAATACTTATAGCAGGCTACGGTTCTATTGGCAGAAGGCACCTCAATAATCTGCGTGCGCTGGGTGAAACTGACCTACTGCTCTTGCGCTCTCACCGCTCCACCCTGCCTGACAATGAAATTTCCGACATTCCGGTTGAAACCACCATCCAAGCTGCGCTGGCACACCAACCCCAGGCTGTTGTAGTTGCCAACCCCACGGCCATGCATCTGGATGTCGCCATTCCGGCGGCGCTAGCGGGTTGCTCTATTTTGATGGAAAAGCCAATTTCGCATTCTTTGGCACGCCTTGACGAGCTGCAGGCAGCACTTGCCAAAGGCGGCGGTGATTTCTTAACCGCGTTTCAATATCGTTTCCACCCGGGACTTCGTCAAATACTTCAATGGATTCAGGAGCAAAAGGCAGGCACGATCGTTTCAGTCCAATCTCATTGGGGCGAGTACCTTCCTGGCTGGCACCCATGGGAGGATTATCGCGCCAGCTACAGCGCCCGCGCCGACCTGGGCGGAGGGGTTGTCAATACGCTCTGTCACCCGTTCGATTATCTGCGTTGGATGTTCGGCGATGCAGAAAGTGTTTACGCAAAAACTTCAAACCACGGATTGAACCTGCCGGTAGAAGACAATGCTGAAGTGCTGCTGCAATACCTGAGCGGGGTTTCAGCCAGTGTTCATCTTGATTATTTGCAACGTCCGGCGCAGCATGATTTGCGTATTATCGGTACAGCCAGCACCCTTTATTGGTCCAACGCCGATGGCATCGCCAGGTACTATCAGCCTGAAACGCAAAACTGGGAGGAAGCGCTGCCGCCTGCCGGGTTCGAACGTAACACCCTTTTCATGGATGAAATGGCGCATTTTCTGCGTGTGGCAAGAAAAGAGGAAGCTCCTCAGTGTACGCTCGAAGATGGAAGCGCAATTTTGCAGCTGACACAAGCCGTGCACCGCTCAGCCCGTGAAGGTTGTCTGGTAAAATTTTAGCGAATTATTGGAGGTTGTATGGCACATATATTTGAGAAGTTTTCTCTCTCTGGCAAGGTTGCCCTGGTTACCGGCGGGGCAGGTTTATTGGGCAGAGAATTTTGCCTCACCCTCGCTCAGGCAGGCGCTGAAGTTTTCGTGGCTGACCTCAACCTGGGATTGGCAGAAAGCGCCGCGGCGGAGATCAGCGCTCAAGGCTTCGATGCCCATGGCATTATGTTGGATGTCACTGATCCATCCTCCGTGAACAGCGTTGTTGCGGAAATTGTCACCCGTTCCGGGCGGGTAGATGTACTGGTGAACAGTGCGGCACTTGACCCAAAATTTGATCCCCAACACGCCAGCACCAGCAGTAACGCGTTCGAATCTTACCCGCTCAAATCCTGGCAGGATGCGCTGAACGTCAATCTCACCGGACCTTTCCTTATCTCTCAGGCAGTCGCGAAACAGATGGTGAAACAAGGCAAAGGGTCAATCATCAACATCTGCTCAACTTATGGGTTAGGCGGCCCCGACCAGCGCATTTATGAGAAACCCGGGAAGCCCAAAGTATTCAAACCGGTTTATTACACCGTCACCAAGGCCGGCATCTTAGGTCTGACCAAGTATCTGGCAACCTACTACGCCAGCAGCGAAATTCGGGTGAATGCGTTGACGCCCGGCGGCGTTTTTAATGACCATGATGAAGAATTTGTGAAGAACTATTCCGCCCGTGCCGTCATCGGCAGGATGGCGAATAAAGATGAAATGAACGGCGCATTGCTCTTTCTTGCATCCGATGCATCCTCTTACATGACAGGCGGCAACGTGGTGGTGGATGGAGGATGGACGGCGTGGTAAACAAACCCGAGGTTTTAGCCATTATCCCCGCACGCGGCGGCTCCAAAGGAATTCCGCGAAAGAACATCAACTTGTTCGCCAATTTTCCGTTGATCAGTTACAGTATCGTTGCCGCCTTGCAGGCTGAAAGTGTTACGCGGGTGATTGTTTCGACAGACGATGAAGAAATCGCCGCGGTTTCACGCCAATGGGGCGCGGAGACACCTTTCATCCGCCCGGCTGAATTGGCGCAAGATCACACTACCGACCTGCCTGTGTTTCAACATGCCTTGCAATGGCTGAAAGAGCATGAGGGTTACCGCCCTGATCTCGTTATTCACCTCAGGCCTACATCTCCCATCCGCCCTCGCAAGTGCATCGACGACGCAGTCGATATCATGCTGCGCAACCCTGGCACTGATTCTGTACGCGGGGTTGTGCCCAGCGGTCAAAACCCATATAAAATGTGGCGCCTGCATGGAGATAATGAGCCGATGACGCCACTACTGACCCTCGACGCAGTTGAAGAGCCTTTCAATGCGCCGCGCCAGGCTTTGCCCCCAACCTATTGGCAAACCGGGCATATTGATGTCATTCGCCCGCAAATCATTATGGATGAGAACACCATGAGCGGTAAACGAGTTCTGCCCTACCTGATTGACCAGCGATTTACCGTGGATATTGATACTCCTTTTGATTGGCAGCGTTTCGAATGGCTCGTGAATAACGGCAACCTGGATATGGTTGACCCGGCCAACAAGCGGCGGGCTTTCCCTGAGAAAATTTCATTGGTAGCATTGGATTTTGACGGTGTTTTCACAAACAACCTGGTCTATGTGCAGCAAAATGGTGATGAGACGGTGGCTTCATCGCGTGGAGACAGCATGGGCATTCGCCTTGTGCGTGAAGCACTGCCGATTAACTTTGTCGTAATCTCTACCGAAACCAACCCGGTCGTTTCAATACGCTGTAAAAAACTTGACCTCGAAGTTCATCAGGGCATAAGAAATAAAGCAGCCACGCTGACTGAAATATTGCATGATCGAAATATCCCGGCTGAAGAAGTTATCTTCATGGGAAATGATGTGAACGATTTGAGTTGTTTTGACCTTGTCGGCTACACAGCCGCACCTGCAGATGCAGAGACCGAAGTAAAACGCCGCGCTGATCTTGTGCTGCCGCGAAACGGCGGCACCGGCGCAATTCGCGACCTTTGCGACCTCATTTTAAGAAATGCAGCGTCATAAAAAAGACTACCAGGAGAAAAAATGGCACGAGAAGTGAAAATTGGCAACAAATGGGTTGGCGACGGACACCCGGTTTATGTGATCGCTGAAATCGGAATTAACCATAATGGTGATATCGATATTGCCAAAGCGCTGATACGAGCAGCCAAACACGCTAATGTTGACGCAATAAAATTCCAAAAACGCACCCCTGAACTCTGCGTTCCGCCAGAACAGCGCAACCAAATGCGCGAAACTCCCTGGGGCTACATCTCATACCTCGATTACCGCT
>WPCH01024495.1_pt1 | contig 21863 bp, 17 predicted proteins | sample 5399881 | NCBI WGS metagenome assembly WPCH01 (sample SAMN12869468, study PRJNA574797) | sludge metagenome | isolation source: wastewater treatment of pH5 | place: China:Beijing | collected 2019-05-20
ATCATGAATAAGAAAAATATTCAGATTATGAATAAGATGATTAAAAAATGAAGTATTTGGTAGAAAGTAATTTAGGAAGGCTCAGAAGAAGATAATTTACGAGGCTTCCCTTTCAGTATGCTTGAAAGGAATAAAACCTGTACATTCTTCATTCCCCGTTTTTACGGTGTTTCTGGAAGCAGATGTTTCATGTTTTGAAGTTACCTCTGAAGTTATCTTTAAAGTTACTGGCTGCTTGATTTCTACTTTTCTGCTGTTTCTCAGGAAATCAAACTCTTTCGAAAGCATGACCATCACAACTGCTGCCATAAGATATTCCGTAGCTGGTGATGCAGCCCAGACACCGTTCAGGTCAAAGAAATGGGGCAGAATAAAAAGCAGGGGGAAAAGGAAGATGAATATCTTTCCAAGATGGATGAAAAGTGCTGCTCTGACCCTGTTGATTGACTGGTAATAAACCGCAGTGAGCAAAACTGTCCCTTCAACAAGCAGAGAGAACATGAAAATATCCATTCCCTGAAGCGTGGCATCGAGCAGCTCCGAGTCCCTCTGGCTGAAGATCTGAACCAGGCTCTCAGGGAAGAGGTATATCAGCGTAAACCCCAGAGCTCCTATCAGGGTACATGATAATATTGTCAATTTCAGGGTTTTTAACACTCTTCCGTAATTACCGGCTCCGTAGTTGAAGCCTATAATCGGCTGGACTCCGAGAGCTATGCCTTCAAAGAGCATGTAGAATATTGAAAATATGTATCCTATAACGCCATATGCTGAGACTGCAAGTTCCGAGCCGTACCTGAGAAGCATGTAGTTCTGTACAAAAAGCATAAGAGCAAATGACATCTGCATGACAAAGGACGGAACACCGGCTTTAAGGATCTTCAATGCGGTAGCAGTTTTGACTCTCATGGATTTTATCCTGAGCCTGAGCTTTGCCTGGCTGCTGAGAAGGTGATGAGTAAGCAGCACTGCCGGCAGGACAAAGGAAAGGACTGTTGCTGTGGCTGCACCTGACATCCCCATTTCCATGTGCATGACCAGAAGATAGTCAAGAATAATATTTGCAAGCACGCCTGCAACCATTATTTTCATGCAGAGCCTGGGCTTTCCATTATTCCTTACAAGAGGGTCGAGGGCAATTGCAAGGATCATAAAGACCGAGCCCGCGAAGATTATGTGGAGATATTCACTGGCTAAGGAAAGTGCAGGTCCGTTTGTCCCGAGCAAGCTTATGGAAGTCCTGCAAAAAATCAATCCTCCTGCTGTAAAGACTGCTCCTGCAATGAGGCATAAAGGAAAGGCGTTATTCATAATTTCCAGGGCTTCCCCCGTTTTTCCTTCTCCAAGTCTCAGGGCTATCAGGCTGGATGAGCCTATTCCTATAATTATTCCTGCTGCAATTATAGCCAGATAAGGGGGATATGCGAGGGTGATTCCTGCGAGTCCATGGCTTCCAATTGCATTCCCTATAAAAAAGCCGTCAATAATTCCCTGAATTCCGGCGATAAGCACTCCCACAACTGCCGGGAGGGCGAATTTACAGAACAGATTTAATATATTTCCGGACTTCATTTCTTCATTGCTGATCATGCCATGGCCTCCTCAGGCTGCGGACCTCTACTTCATGAAAATACAGACATGTCTTCAATCATTGTAGACAGATAAAAGCCCGGGCTTTTTCCATCATGAACCTCTTCAAATCGAGACGATTGAGAGTATTCGAGATGATTGAAAGTGTTTTTTTCCGGTTTCCAGTTCTTTTAAAAATTTAACAGCACTGATCAACCTTTTAAGCGGTTGAGAGAGTAACATTTTCCGTCCCTGTGATGCTTCAGGAAAACGATTTTAGATTGTTACAAAGTAAATTGTTACAAAGTAAATTGTTACAAAGTTCCATCATAGTTATACCGGCAAATCCGGATTCAATCCAGACAAGAAATTTTCGATAAAGTCCCCTTGATAAAAATTCCGAACAGGAATTAATGCGTAAGACTTTCAGATTAAAATTCTGAACAGTGATTATGTGATCTATAAATATTGATAACAAGCTGATGTTCAGATTTTTAGACTGAATAGTTGATCTTTCAGCTTCATTTGTGGATATTTAAACATTAATTACTATTTATGCTATATTTATACATTCACATCCTCTTCTCTTTAACCAAGTTGTTCATTCAGAGACAAAAAACATATACGATGACCTCTATCGGAGATCTGTCCTCATAAAAGAATGGAGCCTCCTTATCTGCCTCATAAAAGAATGGAATCTCCTTTAACCTGATCTCCAGATTTGTTATCTAAAATATACCAAAAAGTTAAGGTGAGGAAGAAAGATCAGAAATAAAGAACAGATAAAAGAGAGTAAGCTTTACTCTTTAATTTGTAATATGCTGCCCTGTCAATGTTATGTATTTTCGGATTGCATATTGTAGTCAGATTTTTTTAAAAGACCTTTCCAGGAACTATTTCAAAAATCCAGAAATAATTCAGGAGACAATTAATCCAGGAGACAATTAATCCAGAAGACAATTAATTCAGGAGACAATAATACTCCTGGCTTCTGATTTCTGAGAGTCAGGAATTTGTCTGTTTGCTTTTGAATTTTTTATCCTCAACTTTCTGTAGTACACTTAGAAGTACTTCTCTTGTTATGTTTCCTTTCTTCATAATATAAGAAACGTTTCTATTGAGCAGATCCTTTTCTTCAAACGTTAGTTCCTTTGCAGTACATACGATAACAGGTATATCTATGGTCTCTGGATTTTCTTTGAGGACTTTGATAAGGTCAAAACCTGTAAAATGAGGCATCATCAGGTCAAGAATGATTATATCGGGATGGCCGTTTCTAATCTTATCGACTGCTTCTTTGCCTCCATATGCACAGACAGGTTCGTATCCTTCCTCTTTGATAATGGAACTGAAAAGCTCGACTATTGTTGGTTCGTCGTCCACGATTAAAACCCTGGGGGATGACTTTGCATTTATTGCCCCTTTTACTTTTTGCAGACTTGATAGGAGGCGTTCTTTTTCCACAGGCTTTATCAGGTGGTCAACTGCACCCCATAAAATGCTGCAGTTCTTTTCATCATTCATGGAGATAACCAGGATAGGAATATCGGATGTTGCAGAATCATGTTTCAGGTTTTTGAGGATATCCCAGCCGCTCACTCCGGGGAGCATTATGTCAAGAGTAATTACTGAAGGTTTCAGCTCACGTGCAAGCAAAAGAGCCTCCCTCCCGCTGGAAACGGTAACAACTCTGTACCCGGCCTCCGAAAGTGTGATAGTTAAAAGTTCTTTTGCCATTTCGTCGTCTTCAACGACCATCACAAGGTTCTTTTCCCCTGAATCTCCCGAAGGCTCTATAATTTCCGGAACCCTGCTTTTATTGTTTGCTTCTGGTTTTATGTTTTCTTCTCTTTCGGGCTTTTCAAATGCTGGTTTGTCTGATACATGATTTTCAGGTACTGTTTTTTCAGCCGGTGAAGAGGCTATTTTTTTGGAAGCATCCGGATTATTTATCCTGGTTTCGGAAGTTATTCCGCATTTCAAAGGCAATTCAAATTCAAAAGTCGAGCCTTTTCCGGGTTCGCTTTCAACCCACACCCTGCCTCCATGAAGGTTTACGAATTTTTTCACCAGCGCCAGCCCCAGTCCTGTGCCTTCGTAATGGCGGTTAATACTCGCATCTATCTGCCTGAATGGCTGGAAAAGGAGCTTCTGGTTTTCCTCTGAGATTCCTATCCCTGTATCAGAGACACTGATCCTGACAGAATCTTCAGTCTTTAATGCTGAAACAATTACCGAGCCTCTGTCGGGGGTGAATTTTATGGCGTTGCTTACAAGGTTGTAAATGATCTGCTTGAAACGCACCCTGTCGGCATAGACTAAGATTTCAGAATCTACATTGTATTTCACTGAAATGTCCTTCTTCAGGGCAAGAGCAGAGGTTACGGCTCTTGTATCATTAAATACCTCGGACACAGAGAACATCTCAAACTCAAGTTCCATTTTTCCTGCTTCAATTTTAGAAAGGTCAAGAATGTTATTTATAAGAGTCAGGAGATGCTTTCCACTGTTAGCTATATTATTGAGAAACTTTTTATTCTGCTCACTGAATTCCCCGCTCATTCCGCCCAGCATTACGTCCGAAAACCCTATTATCGCAGTAAGGGGCGTCCGCAGTTCATGGCTCATGTTAGTCAGGAACTCGCTCTTGGCACGGTTTGCGCTCTCTGCAGCCAGTTTTGCCTGCAGCAGTTCTTCTTCAGTTTTTTTGCGTTCCGAAAGGTCAATGAAACTTTCTATAAAGTATTCATTTTCCCCTATTTTTACAGGGACAACACTCTTCAGGACGGGAAACGATTCCCCTTTTCCGTTGAGAAGCATCCTTTCAGACTTATCTACGGACTGCTTGAAGTCTGTTATCGGACATTTCCCTTCCTCAACAGGGCAAATGAACTTATGACAGACGTTTCCTGTGAGCCTGTGCCCTGGAAGTCCTATTGCTTCTACTGCTGCTGGATTCGCATCTACAATTTCGTGCGTGGAGGCATCTACAAGCAGGATACCGCAAAGTGCATTGTCTATTATTTTTTTGAGCCTTTCCCGGCTTTCACGTTCATTTTTTTCAGCTTTTTTGCGTGTGGTTATATCCCTTGCAACACACTGTATTTCTCCTTCCTCAAGGCTCAGGAAGGAAGAGCTGACCTCCACATCAATAACCTTTCCATTCTGCTTCCGAAATTTCATTTCAAAACATGCACTCCCGTTTTCGAGGGTTGTTTTCAGGGCATCTCTAACTGCCGGTAGATCTTTTTCAGACAACAGAGACCCAATTGAGATATTATCAAGCTCCCTCGCACCCAGTCCGAAGGCTTCACGTCCTTTTTTATTGAGGTCCAGGACTTTTTCACCGTTAAGAATTATGATCGCATCATTTGAATGTTCAAAGAGAGCCCTGTATCTTTTATCTTTTTCTTTGAGGCTTTCTTCTGTCTTCTCCTGAAGCACCAGAGCATTTTCAAGTTCCATCCAGCGCCTCAGGGAAAAAATTCCAAGAGCAAAAGCGAGATAGACTGAGAGAGTGAGAAGACCCCCAAGTTTCCGGGGATTGTATTCTTCAACAAATAAAACAATGGATTCGAAAAGGCCAAAATACGAGGCAAAGAATGTGAATAAGAGACCGACAGCTAGAATAATGAACAGTTCATTCGATTTTTTCCCAAATAGACCCTTGAAAAGATCTGGCATTATATAAACCCCATAAGTAAAGATAATACTCTTGATTCCAGTTTTCACTTCACGCACTGAATTTTTCTACAACAGATTTGAACCTCTGGATGTCGATAGGCTTGGAAATATAAGCACTGCACCCTGCTTTCAGAAACTTCTCCTCATCTCCACGCATGGCATGGGCTGTAAGAGCAACAACAGGGATTTCCTCTGTCTCAGGGTCTTCTTTTAATATTTTTAGTACCTCTGCCCCATCAATCCCGGGTAACTGTATATCTAATAATATTAAGTTTAATTTATTTTTTTTACAAAGTTTTAAGGCTGTAATCCCATCATAAGCTTCCAGTGACTCATACCCGAATGAGAGCAATAAAGTCCTGACAAGTTCCATAATTAACGGATTGTCTTCAACAACAAGTATATTTTTCACAGGCAACGGCCTCCGTATTATTTTTCCCCCTAACTTTCGCAGCCTTACATGAACTTACATGAATTATTTTTTTACCGGAATAAATATTCCCTTAAAAGAAATTCGTTAAACTTACTAATATTTATTGGTATATTTAATTTAGTTATTTAAATAAGTTTCAGTATTAATTCAAATAAATATATTTATATGGCCATTATCGGGGCATGGTAGTCCATGTACCACCGTAAAGTGAAAATAAATCGCAGGATGAACCTGAAACATTCACTCGGCGTGAGTCTCAAAAATTAGCCCGGAGAATATCTTAAAAAAGAATTTAGAGAAGGTCTCAAAAACAGTTATCCAGGGTAAATCTCAAAAACAATATCCAGAATATATCTTAAAAATAGTCATCCAGGGCAAATCTTAATAAGATGGGCTTACAGCAGTTTTCACTATATTACTATATTGATACTTAATATATTGATATATTTCACTAATAAACACTTTGTTAATATTTTTTTACCATCTGTTTTTTATGCGAAAAGCACGTTTACGCTTTTACTTTAAGGTAGAGAGTTCTTACTCAACTCCAGAGGAGCAGGGGTAGTTCACAATCTTTCTGAACGAATTGCTTAAGCCCTTTTTTGCAGTGATTTTTATTTCCAGTTATTAAAGTTCCTGTCCGACATAATAAAATTTACCTGATGATTTGATTCACCTTTAAGATTCGATTTGTCTGAGGCTTCGATTTACATATGAGATTGGATTTGTCTGAAGAATTCAATCTACCTCTAAGATTGGATTTATTTACCTTTAAGATTGGATTTGTCTGAAGAATTCAATCCACCTGAAAATTAGATTTAGTGAAGATTCAATTTATCTGAAAAATACTGCTGATCATCATGTCTGCTAAAATACCTGATATATATGCTAAAAATTTAATCTGTACTCCCCCGGAAATCCTTTCTCCTGCTGGAGATCATGAAGCCCTGCTTGGAGCGATAAAAGGAGGAGCTGATGCTGTCTACCTTGGGGTCGGCGAATTCAATGCCCGTCAGGGAGCTAAAAATTTCACCATTGATGACCTGGAAGCTGCCGTTGACCTTGCACATTCGCACGGAGTCCGTGTATACCTTGCCCTGAACATCCCTCTCAAACAAAAAGAACTTCAGCATGCCCTTGATATTGTGGACCGTGCATACGCAGCCGGGATAGATGCAGTTATCCTGCAGGACCTCGGGCTTCTCAGGCTTTTAAACGAAATCTATCCTGACCTGAGCCTTCACGCAAGCACGCAGATGACCATCCACAGTAAAGAAGGAGTTGACTTTGTAGCGGGGCTGGGAGCAAAAAGGGTGATAGTTTCAAGGGAACTCACCACAGCTGAGGTAAAAGATATTGTAGACAACTCTGGAGTGGATATTGAAGTCTTTGTCCACGGAGCCCTCTGCTATTCCTACTCGGGCAAATGCCTCTTCAGCAGTTTCCTGCACGACAGAAGCGCAAACAGGGGAGCCTGTGCCCAGCCGTGCAGACGGAGGTACAGGTTTCTGGTAAACGATAGGGAAATTGACGAAAAATATGTCGCAGGCAGCTATCCCATAAGCTGTGCCGAACTTTCCACCCTTACAGGGCTTGAAGACATAATAAAAACCGGAGTTGTAAGCCTTAAAATTGAAGGCAGGATGAAAAAACCCGAATATGTGACTGCAAGTGCTGCCGCTTACAAAGCCGCAGTTGAAAAGATCTGCACCCCCGGAGAAAAACCGACCAGGGCGGAGCTTGAAGCAGGAGAAGCCGAGCTTGCAAAACTTTTTTACAGGGGATTTACCAGGGGCTTCATACTGGGGGAAAAAGGGGTGTCCCATTCAAAATACAGCTCAAATTATGGGGCATTCCTTGGGAAAGTCCTGGATATTTCCCGCTCAAGAGGAAGCACAAAACTTACAGTCCGGCTTGAAGAGGATATTCAGGTAAAAGACGGCATAAGCATCTTTACAAGGGAAAGGATGCTTGGTTCTGCAGTAACCGGAATTGTCACTATTTCAGGCGAGCACGTAAAAAGTGCAAAAAAAGGCGAGAAAGTCGGGCTTGAGATAAGTTCAAAAACAGGCAGAGCAGTCCAGAGAGGAGATGAACTCTACCTTACAACAGACACGCAGCTCCTTGATACCCTCCAGAAAGCAAAACTGAAAACTCTCCCTGTAAGCCTGAAAGTAAAAGCCAGAAAAGGGGAGCAGTTTACGGTTGAAATCAGAAAGGAAGACAAAAAAAGAGAAGCAAACGAAAAAGACAGCAAAACCGAAGAGACCTCTTCTGCGGAATTTGCTGATGATTATATTGTCCAGGGAGCCGAAAAAGCGCCAACAACCGAAGAGCAGATAAGAAAAGCAATGGAAAGCCTTGGAGATACTCCTTTTGAAGCCGTATCTGTTGAGATAGAAGCTGATGAAAATATCTTTATCCCTGTCGGCGTGCTGAAGAATACGAGGCGGAAGGCTGCTGATCTACTGCTCGAAAAAATCCTGAAGACAAATAAAAAAGAGCAAAAATGCCCTGACCTGGAAGGTTTCAATCATCTGTGCTCTTTAGAAGGCGATGCCGGGAGTAAAAATGAAGCAGCCCTGATAAGTTCAGTCGGCATGAAAAAGGAAGGGAGAGGGTTAAGAGACACAGCTTCAAAGAAACTCCTTCTGAGCGTTGAAGTGCAGAATATTCCTTCTCTCTTGCAGGCAGCCTCAGCCGGGGCTGATATTGCTTATATCCCGATTTCTTTCTTTGAAGTACTGATGTCTCCCAACAGTGCTGATAGGCTTGAGGATTTGAAAGCAGAAAAAACAGAACTGGTTTTCAGGATCCCCAGAATTACGCACGATCGGGAACTGGGGGGATTAAAACCCCTTCTGGAAAAAGTAAGAGACGCTGGTTTTACAGTGGCATGTTCAAATCTGGGAGCATCACAGCTTGCAAAAAAGCTTTCCATACCTTTTGTTGCCCAGAAAGATCTCAATATCTTCAATGCCTTTACTGCAAGCACCTTCTACCAGGCAGGTGCATACAGGGTAACCCTTTCGAGCGAACTGAACCTGAGCGAAATAAAAAACGTCTGTGAGACGCTCCAAGCATGTGAGGTTTCAGGCCAGACCGAAGTTTTAGTTTACGGCAGGGAATTGATGCTTATTACGGAAAATGACCTCTTAAAGCCCCTTGTTGACAGGAAGATGATAAGAAAAGAAAGCGAGGTACTCCTTGTCGATCAGAGTGGCTCCGAATTTCCTGTCCAGCGCCTTGGCACCAGAACTCTGATCTATAATTCGAAGGTACTTGATATGCTGAAGTATGTTAAGAATATGAAAGGGTACGGCGTGGACGTGCTCAGGCTTGACCTTTCGCTCAATACCCCTACCGAGGTAAAAGAGATTACAAAAGTGTATAAACAGGCTATTGCAGGAGAAGAGGTAAAATTGAAGCCTGCAAGAGGGATTGAATATACGACAGGGCATTATTTTAAGGGAGTTTAATTACCCGAATTGTGCCTCGCCCGAATTGTGCCTCGGGATCACAGGAAATCGGAGATTTCCTGGGAGTTGCACTGCAAGTGCAACAGCACGAAGTCTATTTCACTCGCTTCGCTCGTTCAACAACAGGGAAACGAGAGAAATCCCTGATAGAAAAAGCCTGTAAGGATTGAGGAATAACTTTCTTTACTAAGAACCCGAAAAAAGAAACCTGTTTGCTAGTTGCAGCACAACTATCTCAAGGATAAATAAGAAAAATATTTGTAATACCTGACTGATATGTATAAGTGAATGCTTATATACTTATAATTGAGAGGTAAATTTGTGAAAGGTCATATCAAAAACATGGCTGAAGTTCTCAAAGCCCTTGGTGATGAAAAAAGACTAAAAATAATAAAAATATTTGCTTCTAATAATAACGAAACCTTTTGTGTTTCTGATGTAGCTAAACAACTTAACATTTCTCAACCTGCCACATCTCAGCATATAAAGGTTTTAAAGAATATTGGAATACTTGAAGAAAATCGAAGAGGTTTTAGAGTCTTTTATAAAATTAATTCCGATGTGTTGGCTGAATATAGAAAGGACATAGATGAATTATTTAAGACAGCCTTTGAGAGATGCCAATATAACTTTTCTTGTGACAAATGTCCTTATAATAATAATAATAATAATAATAATAATAATAATAATAATAATAATAATAATAATAATAAACATCAGTAAGCGGATATTGCTTCTTGATTATAAGTATTCGAGTGTTAATGAATATATAATGTCTTGACTATAAGTATTTGCCTATAATCTTATAGAGAATGGAACTATAATTATATGAACTGATCCGTAAATATCGCAGGCTCGTGTGTGGCTCAGCATTCCTATCGCGCTTTCAAGATTAACAAAAAGGAGATTTACAAGATGTTGTTTTCAATCGTCGTTCATCAGATGATCCTTTTCTTCAGTATTCTTCTAGTCGGAAATGTGGCGGCTAAGCAGGGTGTTATCCAGGAAAATTATCTACCGGATCTTGCCAAACTGGTTTCAAAGATCTTTCTGCCTGTGCTGATCTTTTATATGACCTATGCCGGAACGACAAGGCAGATGGTCTGGGAGAATGCCGCAATGATCGGTCTTGCGGCTCTGTTTTATGTGGTCATTTCAGCCGTTACCTGGATTATAGCAAAAGGGCTTCGCCCGGCCGGCGACAAAGCAAAGGTTTTTCAGTTTGCGTTCATTTTCGGAAACACCGGATTTGTCGGTGTACCGCTGCTTATAGCTCTATTTCCGAAGGACGGCATTTTGTATCTAGCGTTGTTCAGTATTGTTGATCAACTCCTGTTCTGGACTTATGGGGTGTATCTTGCAACTGCATCCGATAAAAAAGCGAAAATAACATTAAAGAGCTTTGTGAACCCCAACATCGTTGCAATTGCTTTGGCACTCATCTTCATTATGATCGGTGCAAAGCTGCCGACAGTCATTGATGATACACTTCAGACGATCAAAAACGCGGTAGGTGCTATGGCCATGATCTATCTGGGCGCTTTGATCTTCTACTCCGACTGGAAGACCGCATTCAAAACAAAAGATCTGTATTTCGGCATTGTTGTTAAAATGATCATTTTGCCGATCCTTTTGGGCAAGCTCCTGTTGATGACGGGTCTGCCGAATAACATGATCTGGTCCATGATCATCCTGATGTCCCTGCCGACGATGACGGTCGTGCCAATGATCGCAAAGCTATACGGACACGAAGGTGCCTACGCCGCTGGGATAACGGCTGCAACGCTGGCTGTAAGTATAGTGACGATTCCCGTGGTGGTGTTTTTTACAACGTGACTTACGGAAAAGTAGATTCTTCTATACTTACTACATTTGCCTTAAATTTGGAATAAATGCATTATGAGAAACTTTCTATCTGTATTAATTCTTTAAAAAAACTTATGATGAAAAAAATAAGAAATGAGATTATATTTATAAATATTTATTTATAAAATATTCACCAAACTTGGGCTTAAAAACTAAATTAAATTTGGCAAAAAAATGAACAGTGAGAATACCAACAATCAATTAAATGAGAATAATACTTATGAGGATCTCATGAGCAAAATCATAAACATGGGTTTCTCTCTCATTTTCACGGGCACAGCAATACTCATGGAAAGGTAGATCCCTCTACACTTGCTACGAGTAAAGGTCTCCGAGTTCTTAAATGGTCATTTATAGGAATGATGGTAACAGCGATTCTGCAATTTATCATTGTTTTTATGTCTGGAAGTGTTGCCCTTCTTGCGGACACAATTCATAATTTTGGGGACTCTGCAACTGCAATTCCCCTTGCAATAGTTTTTTTGATGGCTTGACCAGTCTTGCAGTACTTATAGGAGCAATAGGAGTATGGTTAGGATATCCAATAATTGATCCCCTTATTGGTCTGCTGATTATAGTTGCTATTCTGAAAATAGTTATTGATACAAGTAAGCCTGTATTTATTCGTCTTCTTGATGGTGTTGAGCCTGAGACCATCGATAAAGTAAAAAGTATTGCTGAAAGCGTCGATGGGGTTTGCGAAGTCACGGATCTCAGAGTTCGCTGGATAGGGCATAGGCTTCATGCAGAGATCAACATTTCTGTTTCGCCTTCGCTTTCAGTTGAAGAAGGGCACGAAATTGCCAATAGAACAAGAGAAAAGCTTCTGAAGAGTTTGCCACATATTTCAGGTACTAATATTCATGTAGATCCCAGCACAGCTCCCGGCGAATGCTTCCACTTTGTGCCCGTTTTACAGAAGGCAGCCACTAATAAAAGAACCTGATTTGCATAAAAAATGAGGTTTATGAGAAAGTATTGAGGTTCAGAGCATTATTTTTTCTTTGCACCATTGTGTAAGTTTATTTGGAAAATATTATAAAAAAATACAATGTTCTATGTGCTCTATGATTCAATGAGACCTACAAGCTTCATATACCATGCTGCTGCAGTGTTTACTCTAAATTTTAGCTATAATCTTGTTGATAAAAAATAAATTAATTACTAAAAAGCAGATAAACTTACAAATTATCATAAATTTATATGTGTTTATAACACGGTTGACTATTTTCTCAAGATCGCCTGAATTTGATTACTCTCAATAATTTACTTTATAAAGCCGTCTCTGCGAGGCATATTCTGGAAATAGTAATAAAAATGAGTGATTTTTTGCTAAAAATATGAATCTTCCAGTAAAGACTTTTTCATGCTTTTTTGTCCCGCTCGACGCAGGAGAGTGGCCTTTACCAAAAAGCAAAAAGAAGATAATGGACAAACAGTGATCTAATGCCCTATCTATTTCAAGTATTTTATGCTCATCCCTTCAACTATTTTCTAATTTTTATGAAGGGCTGTCAGACAAGCTGGCTGGGGCTTCTATAATATATTGATTCAAAAAGGTTCAGGAGGTTAGGGAATTTTTATCCTTAACCCAGAGCCTTTCTGATTTTTCCCATTTTGGTGAGAGTTGAACATACAAGCTGCGAGACTTCTTCATCCATGCAGTTTCCTTTCGTTCCTGCCTGCAAAAGGTCTGGCTGCATCATTTCGAGCAGGATGCGGTACGAGGGTTCTGGCTGGACTTTAAGGCTGAAAGTGTCGCGCAAGACCTCAATGTCTTTGCGGATTTCTTTCAGGCAGGCTTCCGGAAGGAAGCGGGAAGCTACATTGAGGTCCAGGTAGCCGGATGCAAAGCTCAGGTCACTGGCAAGGGAAGGGAAATATTTCTTAAGCAGCCTTTCACAGGCTTCTTCTCCCAGCTTTTCCCTGGCTTCTTCAAGGGCTGTGCCCGTGCCTATAAACTCCGGAGGCAGGCCTATTGAATAAAGCGCACCTGTGAACTTAATAGCCCGTGGGAGGTTCAGGTCTTCTGCAGGCATACTCGCGCTGAGCTCTTTTCCGACATCCTTCCGGCAGAGGCATACCAGGCCTGAAATATCGGGAACATTCCTCGAATAACCTCCTGTCCCTTTATGCATAAGGCGGTCCCGCTGCTGAGGTAGGAGGCCTGCAAGCTGGTTTATGGTGCAGGACATTTCACGGATAATGCGGTTATACCTTGCCCCGAAAATTCCTATAAGGTTTACAATCTCTTCTTTTTCTTCGCCGGAATAGATTTCTGGAGATTCCGGAAGCCTCTCTTCTGCAAGGCGTACCAGGGCTTCAGCTTCTCCTTTATCGTGGCTGTACCTGACAGCTGACTGGAGGGTGATTGTCCCTATGCCCCGATATTCCCTGAAAAAGTTTTCAGCATTTTTCAGGCTCAGGTGCCCTCTAAAAGGCAGAGTCCCTGCTCCGAATATGATGCCTGTGCTGGTGTCAAGTTCTAAGTCCAGTTCGGAAATCCCGCTTATGGCGTATTTGCATGAGAGCGTGCTTGCCACGTGTCCGAAAGAGAGGGCAGAATCGGATTTGCCCAGGAATACCCTGAATTTTTCCGGTGCAGCTCCAAACCGTTTTTCCCAGGAAAGGAGTGTGTTTTCTGCAAGTTCTTTTGCATGAAGCAGGGCAGGAGCATCCTCTATCAGGGGAATTATACGTGGGACCTCCATTGCAACACCGAATTCTTTTTTTGCAAGTTCGCCCACATCTACCATGTGCTGCTGAGCGTCAAGAATTTCCCCTACCGTGCCTGTCATTGGGTGAACAAATTCGTTAATTGCCTGCACATCCGAATATTCAAGGGCTCCGTGGTTGGCTTCGGCAATGGACATCATGACCATAAGCTGCCTGAACCGGTTTTCCTGAGCTGCGCTCGGAGCACGCGGAGTAATGAAAATGTCTTTTCCGGGTATAAGGTCTGTTTCTTCTATGAATCTGGATACTATCTGGACGTTCTGGTGGTAAGGAGTTGCCTTCCCTTCATAATCCGGCATATATTCGTCACAGCCGAATACCACCGCAGCTTCAATGGCTTCACCGGGTTCTTCCTGCGTGGAGATATATTTTGATGCAGAGTCCGGGTGCTGCGTGCACATTACTTTCGGATAGGTTGCTTTTTTGCTCATGAAACTGTACCCTCGCTGCCTGACAGGGGCAACTTCTAAATTTCTTCATTTTTCAATTCTTTTTATCGGCTGAAATATTAATTGTCAGATCTGCTGTATTGTCAACCTTAAAATAATTCCAAAATGGCAGCGGTAAAGAGCGTTTACTCAGTAATAAACCTTTTCGTTGACAATAAGTTAACGTTAAAATATGAAGTTTAAATCTAAAGTTTAAAACTATTCTCTGTATTTCATCAAAAATAGTAATCCTGTACCAGAAAAATAACAGTGCAAGAAAAAGCCCGTCTCTGAGCTCCCCAAACTTCCTGGATTTTCTATTCAGCGGTTTTATCTATCTTCAGGCTCCTGATATGTTCTTAGTTAGTATAGGCTCCGATACTGATACCTATTTCGAAACTGTCTGCTATATATGATTTACAATCACATAGAAAAGAGTATCTTAATGATAGCGGTATTAAAAAGATATCTTTCTTAAGAAAAATAAAAGGTATAAAAAGATATCTTTCTTAAGAACAATAAAAGGTATAAAAACTGCAGAAAAAAATTGAATAAAGGGAAAGCTGGAAGCTAATAGTTTAAACATATATGAGGTGAAATTTTATGTTCTGTAATCAATGTCAGGAAGCGCTTAACGTAATAGGGTGTACTAAAAACGGCGTATGCGGCAAAAAAGGGGAAGTTGCAGACCTGCAGGACAGGCTTTTATACGTCCTTAAAAGCGTCTCTTATTATAACCTGAAGGCAAGAGAACTGGGCCTTAATGAGGAAACAGCCGACAAAATTGTACTTGACGCTTTCTTTGCAACTCTTACGAACACTAACTTTGACAAACAGGCAATTGAATCCTATATAAAGAAAGGGTTTGAGATCCGTGACTCCATTAAGGCAAAACTGCCAGCCGGAACTCTGCCTGCCGAAGAAGACCTCCCTGATGTGGCAAAGGTCACCCCCGAAAACATAACAGGGATGGATGTCGCTGTCCACTCCACGCAAAACGAAGATGTCCGGTCTCTTAGAGAATTGCTGACATATGGAATGAAGGGAATGGCTGCATATGCACACCACGCCTATATCCTCGGGTATAAAGACGAAGAGATCTTTAAATTCATTGAAAAAGGGCTGGTTGCCACAACAGACGACACCATAGGTGTGGATGACCTTATCGGCCTTGTTCTTGAATGCGGGCAAAAAGGCGTATCAGTACTTGCACTGCTTGATAAGGCAAACACCGAGACCTATGGTAGCCCCGAGCCGACTGCAGTCAATATTGGCGTAAGGGGAAATCCGGGAATCCTCATCAGCGGGCATGACCTTCTGGACCTTGAACAGCTCCTTGAGCAGACAAAGGGAACAGGAATCGATGTCTACACTCACGGAGAGATGCTTCCCGCAAACTCATATCCTGCCTTTAAGAAGTACGACAATTTTGCGGGCAACTATGGTAACGCCTGGTGGAGACAGAATGAGGAGTTTGAAAAGTTTAACGGCCCAGTCCTCATGACCACAAATTGCATAATCCCGCCAAGAGAGTCATACAGAAACAGGATCTACACGACCGGGGTTGTGGGCTTTGAAGGGCTTCCACATATCCACGAAAAAGAAGACGGAACAAAAGATTTCACCTCCCTTATAGAACAGGCAAAAATGAGCAAGCCCCCTGAACAACTGGAAAGCGGGACAATCATGGGAGGCTTTGCACATGAAGCAGCCTTATCGGTTGCGGATAAGATCATAGATGCCGTAAAAACAGGAAAAATCAGCAGGTTCATGGTCATGGCAGGCTGTGACGGAAGGCACAAGGAAAGGGCATATTACACCGAGTTTGCAAAAGCCCTTCCAGAAAACACAGTAATCCTGACCGCAGGCTGTGCAAAATACCGCTACAACAAGCTCGACCTGGGCGACATCGGAGGAATTCCGAGAGTTCTCGACGCCGGGCAGTGCAACGACTGTTACTCGCTTGTGGTAATAGCCCAGAAGCTTGCAGAAGCCTTCGGGCTTGAGGACATAAATGACCTTCCTATCTCTTACAACATTGCCTGGTATGAGCAGAAAGCCGTACTTGTCCTGCTCGCCCTTCTGAGCCTCGGAGTGAAAAACATAGTCCTCGGCCCGACCCTTCCGGCTTTTGTCTCTCCGAATGTTCTCAAGGTACTGGTTGATAACTTCAATATCAGACCCAACACAACTGTAGAAGAAGATATGAAAGTCCTGCTGGGTTGAGCGGGTAAAAGCATTCCTGAAGTTTGAGACCGACAGATCTTTAAAGAAAAATCCAGTTAAAACGCACACCGCCGGAAGTTATCCGGAAAAGTAAGATGCTTTTTAAAGCCGGCATCTTACTTAATATTCTTTTTGAAGTAACAACATCAAGCCATTTCGCCCTGTTTATACGAGTTACTTTTTTGTTCTGCAATATCATCTGCCGTTGCATATGGGTGACAGTACCTTTCATTTTCTTCGGTATACGATTTCAGGTAGATTCTGGATTTGATTTGAATGGAGTGTACAGGGCAATAATTAAGACAGGCATAGCAGATGTAACAATTGATGCCTCTCTGCCATACAGGTTTTTTATCAATTATTTTTATTTTTCCGGATAAGCAAACCTTTTCACATATGCCGCAGCCCGTACATTTTGAATCTGAATAAAAATAATCTTCTGTGCCCCTGTGTTCAGAATAAGCCAGTCCTAAACGAAGAGAGTGTTCCAGTAAGTAACCGGCAGGAGTGAGCTCGGAGTATTCTTCCCGGCTGTTTTCTTTATTCACGATTATTTTCCGGATTGAATTCAGTCTGATCCGGACCCCGGATTCAAGATTTTCAATCATCTCTTTTGTTACCGGGTGCCAGTCTTTATCTCTCGGATCATTACAGGCCATGTTTATAGAAAAACATGAGTTCAGAATTTTGCCCTGTTTTTTCAGAATATTATCTATCTCAACAAAAGCTACGTGCTGAGTTCCCGCCCTTGTAGCTACTGCAAATATATAGCTGGCTGATTTTAGATTCAGTTTCTTAAGGAACTTCTTTACAGGAATGGGGATTGTCATTCTATGGATAGGGAAGACGAAACCTACTGTTTCTGCGTTTGTTTCTATAATGTCTTTCTCCAGAAGGCTTACAACAGGGATCAGATCTGTTTCTGGAACTCTATTTTGTAATTCCTTTGCTACATATAGAGAATTGCCGGTTCCAGAAAAATAATAAATTTCCATTTCTCTTCCATTTCTCCTTTATCTACTATATTTGCCTGTTCTTGCCAGCAATGAATAATTATTGAATAGGCGAAAATAGCGCTTATTTTTTAAAATATGATATTTTAAAAGCCTTTATATGTATTCTGCTGTCTGATGGCAAACTTATCTGAAATTAAAAGTTTAGAAATATTTATTTCTCCACATATCTTCTTTTAATCACTTTTCACTTTAAAGTAAATTTAAGTTTATCTCTTTTTTTAATAAGGAAATTTCTTTGCCAGTAACTTACAGAAATGCCTGGTAAATAAACAACTGACGCAAACTATTGATAAAATTAAATTACCAATATTTAATAAAAGAGGTGCCTTTTTTCTCCGGGACGAAATGAAATGGAACTTTTATTCCCGATTTTTTCAAGAATCCATTTACAAAATATGATGTTTAAGGTATTTTAACAACTTTATACGGATCAAATAGAATTATTAATCGATTTAAAAACTTAAAAAATCTTATTTTTTCTTTCAGATTCTTAATAACATTTATTTTCTTAATTAAACCAGTATAAGTTGTTTTCAGATATAAGTATATTTATATTTAATCTGGGGAATTTTAGAATTGTCAAGCCGCAAGATGGCGGCAAGACGGTTTGAATATAAATTGATTTCAGCAACCGGCAGATAGCCGGAAAGACATTTTGGGGCAAAACAGAACAAATCGGTGTTTTCGGAAAAGTCAGGAATGTCTGGAAAAATCATCGATTTTCCATATCTAACATCAATAAAAGATCAAAATAAAATAAAGGAGTGGATGGTAGTTGAAAATAAAGAAAATACTGAGCGTATTTATAGCAGTCTGTTTTTTACTGTCAGTGACAGCTGCATCGGCAAGTGCGGGATATGATGAAAAGTACAAGAAGGACGATAAGAGGGACAATAAGTTTGATAAGTTCAATAAGAAGGACCCTAAGAAAGACGATAGGTTCAAAAAAGTAGACAGTGCCAAGAAGAAGAAACTTGATAAAGAAAAGAACAACTGGAACAAACAAAAGGGTAAATTCGACAAAGAGAGGAAGCACTGGAATACGAAGAAACACACCCAGGCATACAAAAAATGGTACATACTCTATATGAAATGGTTTAATGCTTACATGAAATGGCTCTTCATGTATAACAGCTGGTTCGGCGGCTGCTATAAGGTGTGCTAATTATATAAAGGCAGAAGTTAATTAAATCTAGTATAAAAAATAAAGATTTAATTCATTATCATATACCCCTCTGGAGTAAAGAAACTATGGCTTCTTTACTGTGGAGGAGTAAAGGGGTTACGATTCCATTCTCTGTAAGGAGTAAAGTAACCCCTTAGTTGCTTTTATTCTCAAACACAGAGGCCTTAAATACAGAGGCTGGAATAAATTTCAGAAATAATCCTGAAAATTCCAAACTATTTCCTGGATACCCGGAGTTTCAGGGCTCTTTTTCTATAAAAATTACAAATCAGAACTCTTTCTCTATTAAAATCACAATTCAGGGATCTTCTTCTATTAAAACCACAATATTCTCTCGCCCATTCTTAAACTTCTTAATCAATCCTCTTTTTTCAAGTTCTGACAGGAGAAGGCTGACTTTTACCTCTGAATACTTCAATCTGCCCCGCAGGTCTTTCTGAGTAATCCTTCCCTTATTGCCTCTAATTATATTCAGGACATCATTCAGTTCCGGAGTGAGCGGCTCTTTTTTAAGAGCATTGGTCTCAATTACAGAGTTTTCTCCGGATTCTATTACCGGCTCTATCATGGACGCTTCTCCAACCGGGTTAAAGCCAGAATAAGTGGGCCTGGTGAGAGCCTTTACCAGGAGCCCGGAGATGTTAATTTTTCCCTGCTGAGACCTTTTTTCATTTCTTTTTCTATACTTTTTAGTTATTTCATAAACTCCCCCGAGAAGAAAAAGTACAATAGCTACTACAATAGCTACTGGCAGGAAAAGTGCAATAGCTACTGGCAGATAACTTATAATTGACAAGATGTTTTTTGTTTGCCCGCTGGCAACCGCACCATTTGAATTCATTTTAGCCGCGACTGTTTCAGTTGCCCTCTTATCTGAAACCGGATAAAGAAGGAGATCAAGAACGTAAGTTCCTTCATCTTCAATCTCGATGGTTGTTTCTTTCGAATAAATCAGACTATTGTTCTCGTAATAACTGGCTTTTATAGTATAGTCCCCAGGCGTTAATTCAAAAGAATAAGCGCCGTCTTTTGCTACTATTGATTGAGGTGGATTGGAGTTTACATCAATTACAGTATCATTTACAGGCTCAAGGGTATCCCACGCATATGTCACTCCATGGACTGTTGCAATGGTGGTGTTTTTGTCTTCCATGAAGGGCACCCCAGAAGCGAGCCCGGATAACCCTAAAACAAGTAAAACACCAATGCAAATGATGTAAACCCTCAGATTCATTTCCCCCTGAATTCAATATGTAAATTGGGTCTAGGGGATTATGTGCTAAAACTGCGAGTATGAAATTTCTTTGCATCAATTCAAATACAGGGCACTGTCGGATTCAAAATTACCTGCATTCAAAATACATGTTTTAACATCCTTTTTTTGAACCTGCTGTTTTTTTGCGTAATACGGCTTGTCCCCTCTCCCTCATTCAATAACTTAACCCTGGTGTTGTTATTACTGTCACGTTTAAATTGTCTCTTTTAGCACGGGCTATTTCAGATTCAATATTATATTGATTCTCAATTAGAAATAATCATAAGTTTCTGTTATGATAAGGTGTCTAACTGATGTCGATTATAAATAATGTTTATGTCGGGATAAGTTTGATAAACTTAACCCAAGTTCACTGATATTCTTGCGCATGCCTGCAGCTCTTTAATTTTATAGCCTTCTCCAATCCCCATTCGATATTTACTGTATTCTATTGAGTTTATGAATTCATTTCGTTCATATTATTTATATTTATATGAAACATATTATGATCTGAATTTATAACATCGTAAAAATACAATCCAAAAAACCTGATACGAATTACGAATTAATGCAGGTTATATATTACCAAAAATTTTAATATAACTTAATTATAGAAACTTTTCTTTATTAGATTCTGTTAAGGATAGAGCGGATAAAATTCTTTGAGTATTCTATGCTCTAAACAAAAAAAGAGGGAATAAAATAGCATCCTGATAAGTGAAGTATCAGTGCTTAAAAAGGACGCATATTTTTATGTTTGAAAATTCAGGTTTTCGAAAATTTTCTTCCTTATTTCAAACATAACCTTATTTCAAACACAATCTTATTTCAAACATAAATATCTATTTCCATTATAGCCGTCTATGTATCCTTTTTCGTAGCCTTTTCTGTAACTATTTTTATAGGATTTTTTCCAGCTATCCTTAAGGACAGGCGCGGGAATTTTCAGGAGGTTTTCCATGCTGCCATATTGTTTACAATCTTTGTCGCTCTGTTTTTTGCCATCTTTATATCCCTTATTATAACCGTCTTTATAGCCTTTGTTATTAGAAGCTGCGGTTGCTGGCGCAGCTATCACTGACAGAGCGAAACACAGTACCAGCAAAATAGCAAGAGTCTTTTTTATTTTAGTGAATTTCTTATTTTCCATAAACCCTACTCCCGGTTCAATTCAATGAAATGGCAATTCCATTCTATTAAATGGAATTGCTCATAGATAGGGGATCTATTAATTGCTGATTTAAATATTGATTGGATTAAATATAAATATACTTATCATAAAAAAAGGCTTAAAATAGGTTAATTTAAAAAATAAGTATTTCTAAACTTTTAATTTACTGTAGGAGCCTGAATAATGTATATTATGCTCGCAAGTCCACCGATGATTATTCAGTGAATTACGGGTTTTTCACTCTATTTTTGAATGCTCCACATATTCTATCACCGACCCGTCTGAATGTCTTACCGTCATGTTCCTGCCTGTCGGAACTTTTGAAGGTCCCCGGATGATTTCTGCTCCATTTTCTTCAAGAAAAGTTTTGAACTTATCGAGAGAATCAACAAGAAACGTAGCCTGTGTATTTCTGAATGGTTTCAGAGCGTCTTCAGAGCCAGCTATAAGCAAAATATTACTTATCTGAGCCAGTTCCACGCCTGGTTGCGGGATTTCAAAACGCATAGCAACAGGAGTTCCTAGGAGTTCCTCGTAGAATTCGAGAGCGGGATTAAGGTCGGCTACATAGAGGCGGGAGAGGATTTGAAGTATTTTCATATTACTAACACGTTCAATGTCGTGTAAAAATCTTTTGTAACGTATTTGAAGGCAGTGTGCCAATTTTTCTGTAAAATTACAAATTTAAGAAGTTTTTGAGTCAAAAATTCGAGGTCGGTAAATTAGTTCCGCATACAGTCTCCAAAAAATTAACCTGGAATTTACAACAAATTCGCGACACTGCCATATTATTTGAACAAAATATTATTTGAAC
>WPCH01004496.1_pt1 | contig 21832 bp, 21 predicted proteins | sample 5399881 | NCBI WGS metagenome assembly WPCH01 (sample SAMN12869468, study PRJNA574797) | sludge metagenome | isolation source: wastewater treatment of pH5 | place: China:Beijing | collected 2019-05-20
GCACATTTCGTTCATACAATATCTTGACTAAATAAACACCCAACTTACACATACACAGCTCTGGCTTAAGCAAGGAGGGTTATACCAGTTGAAGGAAAAAGCGTATCAATCTAAACCTTTACTCACAAAGAGAGAGAGAGAAGTATTTGAATTACTGGTTCAAGATAAAACAACGAAGGAAATTGCAGGTGAACTTTTTATCAGTGAAAAGACAGTTCGTAACCACATCTCAAATGTGATGTGTAGGGATTGCAAATACATAAGTCCTCGACAAGAATTTAGAAATTGGTTTTTATGTCCCACTATTTGGATACACTTCAAACTTACATAAAGTCCTTTTATCCCATTCTAGTGAATATACATGTAAAAATAATTTTATATGGGGGATGGAGTTGTAAGGGAGGGGAAGTTTAAGTGTTGGTTGGGTATGCAGGATTTATATCCATACCAAGCAAGATTAGCGGTGGAATATCGAAAGGAACGAGGAATTGTTATGGCATGGAATAATACGGCTTTGTATAATGGTATCACCATTGGTTCAATGATTGGAGGTTATGTCATATCCAATTTTGGGGTATTATTTCCTGCTATATGTTTGTAGCGGTGCAGCAATCGTAAGTTTTATGAATAGTATCCAAAAGGTACAAGAAGCTTAAAAATAATGTCAAATGACTAAAAAAATCCATTTTCAAACTAAATATATGGAATATCAAAAATCGAAGAAATATTCCTGCAAACTTTGGAAGTGTATGTTATAAGGATGAAAGATTGATAGCCTTCTGATAAATTAGGAGGCTTTTTAGGCGTGGATCAAAACTATATGCTACATTACCTATACAAATTAATCGTTGAAATTATTCTTCTTATGGAATTTATGAGGTAAAATCAAATGTAGGAATATATTCTATTCTTAATAACGCCTGGCCATAATTTGTGATAAAGGATGGTAATGTATGATTGACACATTGTTTCCAGTAATTTCATGGGAAGAAATTTCAAAGAATGAAGAACCAGATACCTTTGAAGATTTATTTTATGAATATTTGTTACCAAAATTAGAAGATGCAGATACAAAATGGTGTGCAGACACAGTAGTTACAGAGGATAACATAAATTTATTATATTACGCTAGTAAAAAAATAACTTCTATTTCCTTAGAAGAGCAACTGAGAGATAAAGAGTATATTCACTTATTGCTAGATGTATTGCGTATAGCTTATCTTTTTGCTGTAAAAAAACAGTATAAAGAGGGATTATTTATATTAAATTGGATAAAAGTCGATGGTTATATTAAATTTATGGATGAAAAAGATAGTCCAAAAAAAGATTCAATAGTGTTGTTTGCAACAGTTTTATACTACTTTTTAAAAGAGAAAGAAACAAAATTGACAGTGGAAGATATTCATTTATTTAGCAAGATTACTTATAGTAACCTAGATGAATTTGTTCATTTTGGTATCGAATCTGATATATTCAATACCTTGTGGAATACAGATATGAGGATAGGAACGTTTTATGGATGGGCATTTTATGTAATTGAGACACATTTAACACAGATGATGGCAGCATTGGATACTACTGCTGAAAAAATTATTGAAGAATATCTAACTGGATTTATTAGTTTAATTTATATTTTTGGAATTAATGAAGATGCTTTACTGAAGGAACAATTAGAGAAATTTTATCAATATTTAATGCACCCTTTCTTACCGAGAACATGTGGATTTTTACAAGCGGAACATAGAAATATGGACAGTATTAGTAAGTATATAAGTGGTATTAGAAAAGATACGCCTAAAAGATATCGTCCAATATTAGAAGAACAATTGAATTCTTTATTTGAATACCTAAAAGAACCAAAAGACTATGTTGAATTGTTGAATGATATAAATAAGAAATCGCATTTGATTCCCTGTTTACATATGACACAGGAAAAGGAAAATGAAAGATTCTTTTTATTTAGTGATACTCTAGAAAATTTAGTGCGGAAAAATGATGAAAATTCATGTTTGCTTGCGTTAGATATATATAATAAGTGGTTGTCTCCTGCGCTACAAGAAAAAGCATTACAGGAAGAACCCTTTTATATGGCTTATGTTTTTTCGGCAACGGGACATCACATTCAAGCAAAAGAATTATATGAAAAGTTATACGAAGAGGATGCAGGAAACACTTCCGTTCTTAATAATTTAGCAGTAATATACTACGAACAGTTAAAAGATTATAAGCGAGCTCTTGAACTCCTCGAACAAGCGAAGAATATTAAACTAGACAATGAATTTGTTAATCGTAATATAGAAAAAGTTTTAAGTTTAATTGAGGAAGAGCAAAAAAGACCGAAGGAAATTACCAACCGATACTTTAAGAAAATCAATAAGCTACACCGAAAAATTTTATTTGCTATTCATCGATTGAGCGATGAAGAAAAGGTAACAGATGAACTTTTACAATCTGTAACAAAATTGAATGATTTGAGATATTACCAATCTAATATAAACAAGTTATTAGAGCTAGAATTGATTGTAAATGATAATGGAAAAGGGTATGTGCTGGACCCTATTGTACATAACCTTATCCAAGATTATGTTAATCCGAAAATGGAACGTGAAATAGTAAGGGCAAGTAGCAACTGCTTCTACCGTCCTATATTCTATCATGAATCCGAAATACGTTTGTATCAAGCGTTAATTGAATTATTTCCACAACAATTAGTTTTCCCAAATATGGACTTGAAAACAGTTATTGATGTAGAAAAAGTAAAAAACTATTTAGAACCAGATATTTTAGATTACATGTATAAAGCTCATGTCGATTTCGCGATTATTAGTAATACAACTTATTTGCCTATTTTATGTATCGAAAAAGATAGTGCTTTTCAAGATGATGATTATGGGGCGCAGAATGCTGTAAAAAAGAATATGATATTTAATGTAAGTGGGTTACCTTTAATTCGTATTCGTTTTACTACGGCGATGGATCATGATCGATTAAAAGAAGAAGTTAAACAAGCTACAAAAGAATTTTTATTACAAATTAAAATAGATGGAGATACACGAGATGTTTTAAAAGAATTTGATTTAAAACGCTTTGGTGTCTTCACTGACTTACCAAATCTTATAGAAATACAAAGATGTTGGAAAGAAGTTGTAGGGGATATGGTGTATGAAGAAACAAAAGCTATTCAGTTAGATGAAGAAAAGTCTATTTTAACGATACACCTTAATAAAAATATCGAAAAGGTTATAGAGTTAGGGAGAGAAGCAACGAAATCAAAATTATATCAGCTTTTACCAATGTTGAATTCTGTACAATTTGTATTTATCTAAAATACAAAATTCATATATAAATCAAATAAAGATATCTTAATGAAATAAAAAAAGCATTAGAAATATTATTTACAATATCTAATGCTTTTTTTGTTCTTAAAGTAATTAATAAAATATATATGATTTATATAGAAGTTGCTTGTGAAGTAGGAGAATTAACATATTCTCTTGTAATTACTTGCCATAGATGCGATCCAAATACATCAGGAAGTGCAATCATGGTTTGATTAAATATGATGTTGAATTTTTCATCCTTATGTTTTAAAGTCTCCTTAATAGCGGAAGGTGACATAGGGATTGTTAATTGTGTAAAAGAATTTAATTGCATATAATGTTCCGCTTCTGGTACTCCTTCATGATCTGCAATCTCCACAATTCCTGTTGCAATTCCTCTCGCTATGATTCCCTTCCCATTACTATATAAAAAGACTAAGTCATTTGGGCGAATAAGGCTGATGTAGTGTTTCCAAGGAGAATAGTATGCTGCGCATTTTTCTTGTTGAAGCATTTGCTGTTCACAATTCTGATTATGGGTAAGATTGGTATTTATAATATAGGTATTTCGCATTTTATCTTCTCTCCTCATACTTTAGTTAACTATGATTAATTATATAATATATGGTTAAAAATTCCAATATTAGGATGTGTAATATGTGTTTTTTTGCCTTATCAATATCAATGGAATAGGTTGTTGTATGGAGCTTTTACTAAAGTATCGGTTAGATTATAATAAGGAAAGACACTTTATAAAATGATAAAGGGACGTTTGTTGATTATTGTATATATATGTACGGATAGAACATCAAATGTAATAAACTTACTAGAAATGAACTTTTGGGACAGGAGAAATATCCTATGAATAGTATTAAATTAGAAGGTTTAGAAGGTTTAAAGGCTTTGAAAAAAGAATTAGAGCAAGAACAAAATGAACTTAGTCAATACGAGCAACATCCCCAGTATAATTTGATTAAAAAAGCTCAGAATAAGGAAAAATTAACGGTTGAGGAACAAGTTGCATACTTGAAGTTTAAAGGAATAACTTTTAATCATACAAGTGAACCTGAAGCTAAAAAGCATTTGGCGGAAAACTCATATTATTATAAGATTACAGCTTACAGGAAGAATTTTTTGAAAAATGGAGAGAATAAATATCAAAATTTAGATTTTGCTAATCTCAAAGATTTAGCTGTTATAGATATGCATTTAAGGTATTTATTATTAAAATTATCATTAGATATCGAACATGCTATAAAAACTAAATTAATGAATCTCATTACAGCTAGTGATGAAGATGGATATGTAATCGTTGAAGAATATAACGATTATCAATATAACAGTATTAATGATTCCAAGTTGACTGCTGAGCAAAAACAACAACGTAAGGATAATTATGTTCATTCTTCAGTAAATATTTTAAAAGGTTCTGAAAACCCACAAGGATATCATAGAGATTTATATGAGAAGCATAATAATAAGCCTTCTATATGGGTTTTAATAGAGTTGATGTCCTATGGTCAGGTAGCAAGCTTTATTAAGTTTTATGTGGAAAGAAAAAAGTTTGGATATAAAGAGCTAAAAAATGCAAGTGATTTTATGCATTTCTCCAAAAATATCCGTGATTCTGCAGCGCATAGTAGGCCTGTACTTCTAAATATTATTGAACCATTACAGTTTACTGGACGTCCTTACCCAAAACAAAAATTAAAGCAATATCTTTTTGATGCGAGAATTCCCAAGCGACTTGTAAATACTTATTTAACGAATGTTAAAACACACGATCTTTGTACTTTGCTTTATCTACATGATAATTATGTAAAAGGGTCTAGAGCACGCGAAGAGCGTAAGAAGGAATTGATTAATTTGTTTCAAAGAGCAAGACGAGAAAAAAAATTATACAAAGAATCGCAAGAGTTAGGAGAAATTTTGTTGATTCTCGGTACTTTAATTCGTAGATATAACTATTGACCTTATGTAGAAACAATGGTATATTGTTAGCAGATGAAAGACCCTTCCGAAAGGTCGTCATGTGTCGGGGTAATAGCTTACACTTGATTAAAGGAAAAAATACCTAAAACAAGCATTTCGTGAGTGTTTGTTTTAGGTATTTTTATTTTATTTAAGACCTTTAAAACTTATATATGTACTGATTACACCTATAAAAGTCTGTGTTATTACAAAGGCTACTGAAACCCAAGTTAATACCAATAATCGTTTATTTAATTTAGATACTTTTTCCTTTTGCTCTACATCTGTTATACATTCTATTAATTTGTACAAACTTGCTTCGTAATGAAGCATCTGTTCATATAGTACTTTAATGTTATATGTTCGATCTTGTATTTTAAATTCTTCTATTACATCTAATTTTGAGGTGTTTTCTTTAGATTTCAGTTGATAAGTGACATACTTATCAGATTCTATACTTATTCTTTCGATATTTTTGGATTTAAAAGAAATGAAGAATGCACTGAATTTTACGAGTTCGGATGTAACAGATGCAGTAGGTGAAGCCATCATTTTAAGTCTACTTTGATAAATAGATATTTCCTCTAAGTATTGTTCGTTTATTCTTTCGAATATTTTTGTTGTTCTTTCCTCAATATCAGCATTTAAAGATAGATATTCATGAATAGCCCTATAGATATCTTCTATTTCATGTTCAGTTACATATTGACCATATATTTCTTGCTGGTTAATAACTCCAGATGGCTGATTTTTAAAACCCATTTCCCTTTCTAAACTTTGAAACCTTGTATTTAAGCCATTGATTTTTAGAAAGTGATTTTCCCACCATACTTTTTCTAGAAACCCATTATCCTCTATGTATTGCTTGATTTCGTTTAATCTCAATAAATTTTCTCTACATTTCTGTAAGGGAATGAAAAAATCTGTTTCTACATTATAAATTTCTGAAAATTCTTGAACTGTATTCTTGTGTTTTTTTGGGCTCTTCTCTTTGAATCCAGTTGATGGTTCTACCCCTTGTCTCCCCACATTTCCATCTCCTCTAATAAATAATGAACTTCTAGAGATATTATAATACAATTCAATGAAACTTTGAGCTATTTAAATAAAAGTAATTACATTGCTTTGCAATTTGTATATAGCTTTAACTGTTTTTAATAAAGGGTTAGTAATCAAGGCAGTTGATAGGCGTGTTGTTATACTGAGTAGAGAGGGAATTGTAAGAAATAACAGGTGGAACAAAGTATATCGAAATTAGAGTGGGTTTTATTCGAAGAAAATAAGAAACTAGCTAAAGGGGGATAAAAAGGAGAGTATTGATAGCAAGAATGACTCCCAAAAGTTGAAGTTGAGGGTGAAATATAAAAATATTTATCTTACTATTATAATGAGTTTTTAGAATATATAGATAAAGACTCCTGTTTAACTCAGGAGTCTTTATCTATATACTATAGTGATTGTTATTTTTTAAGATTTCCCTCGAAATATTCTTTAATTTCTTTCATTGCATCTATAAGGTCTTTGCCTTTAAGGGTGGAAATAAACATATCAAACCCTTTGGAGGCTCCTTCAGAAAATTTGTTCCAGTCCATATCTAATTTTCCTCTTTTCCAATTGAATTTGTATTTTTATGTTGTGTAAGATGCTTGGATAATTTATTTCCAAACATTGTTCCTGCTACAGTTCCAGTGGTTGCCCCAAAACCAAAACCGACAGCTGCACCAATAGGACCACCTACCACTAAACCTACACCTGTAAATATAGAAGAACTAGCAGCACCAACGATTGCGCCTCCAGCAGTTGAAGTAATTATTTGATTAATCATTAAATAGCCTCCTGATTTTGTAATTTGGATTTTCTGTAAAAATAATTAGTGTTCTTAAGAGGGATATGGAATCGTTTGTTTTTCACGTTTTTTTTTGTTTCGAATTGTATTTTGATCATGTCTGCGCTGTTTCCCGTAACATGTTTCGGATTCTTCATATTGATCTGATGTAGGGTGACAATAAATTCTTGAACCATTTTTTAAAGCTCTTTTTTGATTTTTTTTAGGAGATATGAGAGCATCACACCACGAACACCTTGGGAAGCTACCATATTCTTCGAATTGTTCTACGGCATATTGAACTAGGTGAAGATAGAGTTCTCCGCGGAAATGTCTCGAACGATCAAATGTAGGCATATAAACTCCCGTATGAGGATCAAGAATAGGACGTCCTTTGCTGATGTAAACCTCTTTCAGTTCCTTTAATAATTGGTTTGTTTTATTTCCTGCTAAGTCAGCAAAATAAATTGCTCTTTGTTTATTGTTATCCCAAACTGAGGTTACATGTTGATTTTTTGTGTAATTATCCATTTCGTAAAAAAGTTTCCAGTCAAATGCGGGCATTTGTGAATCAATTATGAAGTTATATTTATCAGGATGATTTTCAATATCTTTAATGATATCTAATGGCTCTGAAATATCGTTTTCTTTTGCATCTAGACTTGTATTGAGATGTTTTATCCCTTCTTCATTCCCATTGTTTATGAGTATATTTGCCGCTGTTTCAAGTAAGCTTTGCTGATAGTCAAATATATCCTGAGCATCTAAAGAGCTAACATTCTTATATACGGATGCAATTTTCTTGTTTAATTCATGTGCTTTTTCCATAGCTATAATAATGCTGTATATATCTGTTTGTAATTTACAGAATAGCTTTCGATGCTTCTTTAGAAAATTAATATCCCGTGTCTTATGGAATTTTGTTGTTTCTTGATTTTTCATAAACCAGTATGTTACTTGTGTATTACTTAATGTGATATCCATATTATGGTGTGATAAATAATTTCCATTTGGATTAACATGTAAATATATTTTTGTAAGAAGTTCAATTTGCTTTGCTTGATAAAGTATTTCGACCCAATCACATATAGAAATATCCCCTTGGTCATCCTTAAATTGTACATTTAGAAATGAAGGTAATAATTTGAAATCCCCGTCTGCTAACTTAAACCAGTTCAATCTGAACATTCCTTTCTTAGTTGTTTTTATTTTATGAAAGTAATATATCATCTTTTTTTGTGTATTACACCGTTGTCTTGGGATCATTTTTTTATTAGTAAAATAGGGTTTAGGATTGCTTGAAGTTCAAAAGATTATTATGTAGGCAATAAAATGATAATACTCATGCAAAATATTGAATTATGAATTGAATTAGAATGACAAATAAGCTGTGTTTGTTATTCAGGAAAGATAGTGGAATGAGTGATATTCTATGATTAAAAAAGTGTTTCTATTTAAACTAGATAATATTTAAAACTTTGATTTTTTTAAAAGAAATAGGGTTGTCCTTAAAATTAATTCGCATATATTTGAGTGAGGTGATGTTGTGTGATCCAAAAAACATCTCCACTTAAAATTGGAAAAGAAACTTTTGGGGGACTAAAAGTAGAAGAGGCGTTCTTGAAAGCTTTGCAAGAATTTTTTAAGACACAGCAAGAAGAAAAATCTTCTAATTAAAAATTAGGAGATTTTTCTTTTCCATAAGTTATGATTGAACGTTAATTTTGAATTGATTTATAGACCCAAACAAATTGCTCACCAATGTAAAAATCCCAATTTTGCCATTCAAAGGGCGAGGGAGAAACTTCTTGATGATACAAGTGATAAAAGAAGCTTAACCACTTAAAAGACCAGTGATCGATTTCTAAAGAATGATATAAATCGCGTGGGATTGGAAAAGCATGATTATTTTTAATGAATCCTTTTGTTTCCGAGAAGTATAAATCAAATTGCGTATCTTTTGGAATAGTATTTAAATCCTCACTGTAATAAATGAATCCATTTCGTTTTTGATCTTCTAAAAATCTAATAATGATGTCAGAGCTTGTTACTCCTAGTTTTTGAACACATTCTGTAAGTGAAAGAGAATCCATTGTTTTTCCTCCTATCCATATGAAAAAGGGAACCTATATAAATATAGATTCCCTTTTTTTTGTGATTTTATTCATATTAATGAAATTAATTCATAAAAATGAATAAAGGATAGACAAACTGTTTAAAGTAAGAACAGAATAGCCTTAGGAAGAAGAATATATTTCTAAACCTTTCTCGACATGGGCAATAAAGAAATTTGCTAATTCTGGAGCTGTGTCGTGAACTTGTTGTAACACTTGGCATAATCGTTGTAAACGAAAATGAAGTTCATGGTGCTGTGAATCTGTTTCTTGGGTGAGAGCAGGAAACAGATTCAATTCTTCTTGCAATTTCTGAAGTAAATCCAATGTGATGGTATCGGTTTTTGCTGTTTCTAAATTACTAAGATAACCTGGTGAAACATTTAGCTTCGCGGCGAATTCGTTCAATGTAATATGTTTGTGTTTGCGTAATGTACGAATTGTTTGCCCAAGATGTTGTAACAAAGAAAAACCTCCTTACTTATGTTTGATAAAACAAATTCTCCTTTAGGGCATTGTATGATGTAAGTCGAAAAAACAGACTATGAATAAAATTTACTAAAATGAACAGAAGAAATTGCGAGAGGTTTCAATATATGAATTACGTTAATAAGACTTTGTTCTTAAGAGAATGAAGTTTTATTTTCTATTGGTCTTATTACATTTGTATAGTTATATCTTTCTTATTACATTCATAAAGTAACTAGAGAAATGAGGTGTAACATGAAGCATTGGCTCAATGTTGAAGAAGCAATGTCTTTTTTGGAGGAGCATTATATTCATGTCAGTTATAAAACATTTACGAGTTGGTTGCGTAATGGAGAAATTCCAGCAATAGCATCTGATAATCGTAAGGAGGGATGGGCAATTAGAAAAGAAGATATATTTGCATTTGCGGATAAAAAGAGACCAGGTTTGAGGGGGATATTGGAGGGATACCATGGCTTATTGGAAGACATGGAAAAAGTGAAGCAGCAAGTAAAGGCATTAATGGAAAATGAATGTGATATAGACCCGATAGATAAGGAGGAGGTACTTCATTCTTCATCAGCAGAAGTTGGGATTCATAACGAGGAAATTGAATTTTTATATGACTTTATACAACTGCTTTCAGATGAATTGCAGGAGGTAAAGAAACAAAACGAATGGATGAATCAAGCGTATGAGCAATTGGTGGGAGACTATAATTTTTTATACGAAGAGTTGAAAATGTATCATGAAAATGATGAGGAATTAATAGTAGCTAAAGATGAGGAGGTTATTGGAAAAGAGGAAGTCGCTAAGATAGACGAAGTAACATTTTCTGAATTAGTACAGGTTCAATGGGAAAAGAAGTTCCCTAATGAAATATTTTGCTTAGGACAAGAAGAGATAAAAGAACTATACACAATATTTCATAAGAACCTATACCAGAATGATGGTGATGAAGAATTAGCAATTACAAAACAAGGAGATGTTTATATTTGTCCTGTTAGTCAAAAGGAATATAAACATATTAATCGAATTTATAATCCTGTGATTCGTAGGATATTAGATCATGCGCAAGGGAAGATTTTAAACATACAACACATGGTCTCGGCAGAAAATGTGTTGTAGGAAGATTGGGATCTTAGTGAGAAGAATAGTAATTAGCAGGTACAAATTGAGTGGAACGAAATAACGAAGGTACACTACTTTTTTAAGACAGTGTACCTTCGTTATTTTTATTGAATTAATTGAAGATCATTGATAAGAAAATCTTGTTTTTCGTAAGAATGGGGTGTATATAAAACATCCATCCGATTATATCGATTCCAGTTTTGAAATAAGTGACCATGCGAATAAGCATAGGCTCGCTTTTTTGAAAAAAAGAATTCAACATGTTCTTTGTTTTTCCCAAAGCAGGAGTGTCCACATGCAAATATGTTTTTGCTTCGAAAAGAAGGTTTTGGATGTCCATTTCCATATGGCTCTAATGCCATCAAATCATCAAATAAATGATTCGGGAAGTTATAGATTGGGAATTCGCTTATAAAATATGAAGTTGGCTGGGACGTATTTTGTTGTTGTGCCGCTTCTTGCATGCACTCTCTAAAGTTTTGGATGTGTGACTCTTCTGGAGCAATAGATAATCCAGCCGCAGCAGCATGCCCTCCAAATTTTTTCAATAATTCACTGCAAGATTGAATAGCTTGTATAATTGAAAACTTACTTCCATTTCCACTTCTTGCAGAGCCTACTCCATCTTGGGTAAGTACAATTGTGGGTCTTTTATAATGGCTAGAGATTTTAGAAGCTAGTATGCCAATAATACCTTTGTGAAAATCTCCTTGTACAACGAGTAATGAATCTTTTTCTAATGATTGTTGTGCAATGATTTCGGATGCTAATTTGAACTGCTCAGTGGTTAATTGCTTGCGCTTGTTATTTAAATTTATAAGCAGTTTAACATCTTCTGCTGTTGGTTCTGCTTTTTGGAGGATAGCTGCACCGATGTTAGGGTCAGATATCCGTCCGCAGGAATTCAGCATGGGTCCAATGAGAAATCCAATAGTAGTGCTATCAATATATTTTAGTTGTAATTGCTCTCGAAATAATTGTAAAAGTTTATTTGGACAGTTTCGCATTTTATAGAGACCATACCAACAAATAACTCTATTTTCTCCAGTTATTGGCATGACATCAGCGATGGTTCCAATGGTTGCGTACTCAATGTAATTCCATGTTTCTTTTACCCAATCTTGTTTTAATGTTAGAAAAAGGGCTTGTATTACTTTTAAAGCAACGCCAGCTCCGCATAAGTGCGGGAAAGGATATGTATTATCCTTTCTTTTAGGATTTATAAATGCGAAACAAGCTGGATGTTCTCCCAATACTTCATGGTGATCTGTCACAATCACATCGATTCCTTTTTCTTTTGCTCGCCTTATTGCTGGATGTGCACTGGAGCCGTTGTCAACGGTGATTAATAAACTTATATTTTCGGGAAGAGAATTCACAGCAAGTGGTGATAATCCATACCCTTCTTCTCGTAAAGGTAGCCTTGTCATTACATGGGCACCGAGCTTTTCTAGTGCTTGTTTTAAAATCGTTGAAGAAGTAATTCCGTCGCAATCGTAGTCACCAAAAATATAAATGCTTTCTTTTTGCCGAATAGCCTTTAAAATACGATCGGCTGCTCGCTTCATATCATTGAGTAGAAAAGGATTGTGAAACTGTGAAGGATCAGGATATAAGAACGACCATAATTGTTCTTCGGTTTGAATACCATGAACAAACAAATGATAACCGAGTAGAGGATGGATGTTTACATGTTTTGCTAGGTACAGCATGTTCGCGCAGTGCGGATGATTTTCAAATGGAATATCAAGTTGTTTCCAATGCATAAAGAACCTCCTTGGATAGGCACAAAAAAGAGAACCTGTTTAATTGACAGGTTCTCTTTTTCTATTTGATTTTATTCATTTAAATAAAATTTATTTACTAAAATGAATAAAGTGAAGATTATTTGACAATATTAACCATTATAGGGTTTGTTCCTTTTGTATAGTTCTAACCCTTCTTCAACATGAGAAATGAAATAATCTGCTAGCCTTGGATCAGTATCATGCAGTGACTTTAACAATTGGCACATACGATCTAAGCGGAAATGTAATTCGTGATAGGGAGAAGTGGTTTGATTAAGTGAAGGGAATAAATTAAATTCTTCATTGAGTCTTACAAGTAATTGAAGTGAGATAGTATCTGTTTTTCCTGTTTCTAAATTGCTAAGGTAGCCTGCGGAAATATCAAGTTTATCCGCAAAATCGTTTAGAGTAATATTTTTTTGTTTTCGTAAGTTTCGAATGGTTTGCCCTAATTGTGTAATCAATGTAATTCCCCCATTTTATTTATTTCGGTAAGGAGATGAACCAAGTGGCTAAACAAAAACAAATTCAACTTCGTGCTATATCGTATATTCATGATCCTGATGCAGCAGAGAAATGGTTTCAATTATACGCAGAAATGTGTGTAGAAATAATGAAACAAAATGATTCTAAAAATCAGGTGGACACGCATACATTATAAGCACCAAAAGATGGAAGGACTGGTTACTTTGAAAAAAACGGTTTCGTACTATCGTAGTTCTTCTAAAAAGCAGGAACATTCTGTTACGATGCAACGTTATTTTGCAAGAGCGTATTGTAAAGAACGTTATTTTAAGTTGGATTATGAGTTTGAAGATCCATATGTATCAGCTCGAACCAAAAAGATGTATGAACGACCAGGTTTATGTAAGTTATTAGAAGCAATTCGTAAAGATGAAATTGAAAATTTAATTTTGTATAAACGAGATCGTTTAGCTAGGAATGTAATGGAGTACATGGAAATTTATGAACTATTGCAGGAAAAGGAGATTAAGGTTCACTTTACAACAGTTGGCGAACCCATCATGGAATATACACCTATGAATCGGTATCTTGAGTTAATTATGGCGGGATTTGCTCAGCATGAAGGTGAACAAATCAACAAACGTTTTGATGCTATGCGTCAGAGTAAGTTCGATGCAGGGAGAGCGGTGAGTAGCCTCCCGTATGGTTTCAAAAATAATAAAAAAACAAAAGAGATTGAAATGATAGAAAATGAAGTGGATAGTATCAAGTTTATCTTTAATGAATTTTTAGATGATGCGTGTACATCTTTGAAACAAATCAAAAACAAGTTGGATGCAGAAGGTTTTAAAAAACGAAAAGGAAGCCTTTGGGAAACGCAAGATATTAGACGGACATTAGAAAATCCATTTTATATGGGTACATATTGTGTTCGATTAAAAGGTGTAGCGCAAGAACAACAGTTAGATGAAATTATGATCATTGAACCACAAGAATGGGATGCTGTACAAGAAAAGTTAAATCGGGTTTTAAATAAACTTGGTCCTAGAAATAAAGAAGAAGATCCATCTGAGGAACATATTCTGTATCGTATGGAAGGACTCCTGCAATGTTCATATTGTAAGAAGCCATTAGAAGGAGTTCGTAAAAAGAAAAAAGGTATTTTGTTAATGGGGTATCAGTGTAATGAACACGCGTTGTACATTGATAAAGATTATATAGAAGAGCAAACATTCGATAAGATGAAACAGTTTTTTCTTACCTTGCAAGAAAAAGAGATGGATCGTTTATTTGAACGATATTACAAGGAGAATGTCCAAAAGGCGAAACAAAAATCACAGGAATATACACAGCGTTTAAATAGAATGAACAAGAATGTACACAAAAAAGTGCAAAATTGGTTGAAGGAAAAGGAAAATATACTATTGCAGAATCAAATGCTTGATTCACATAGAAAAGTACAAGAGTACAAGCAAATGAAGGAGGAATTGGAAGCGAAGTTACATGTATTAAAAAAGATTCCTGATCAATTAAAAGATTTAAAGGATGACATTCATAAGGAATTAGTGTTAGATTCATTACCAGATTATAAGAGTATTGAGTTATTTCGAGATTTAATTTTTACGGTAATGATAGACAAACATGGTTATGAAATTATTTTTAAGAATCCATTTTTAAACTATCAAGAGGTGTATACATGTGAAAACAATTCGTGAAGTATTAGGGGAAGGGAAAAAAGGAGCTTTTTATGCGAGGGTTTCATCGGATAAACAGACTATTGATATGCAACGTCATCATGTATATAAGTTTATTGAAAATTACGAATGCGAAATTGTTAAGGAATATATAGACCCTGGTGAATCGGCATTTAAGAAGAAGATAACGCAACGCCCACAAATGATGAAGCTTATAGAAGGTGTTGAACAGGGGAAGTACGATTTTGTTATTGTATATGCGGACGATCGTCTTGCACGTTCAGAATTGGAACACATGCAAATACGATTGATTATGAAGCAAAGGAATACGGATGTTATATTAACAAGCACATCAGAAATATATACGGAGCGGGATTCGATTACACAGTTAATTCGGGATGGTGCAACACGGTATGAAGTAGAACGAATTAGTCACCGTACAAGAGATGCATATAAACAAAGAACTGCGGATGGGAAGAGGATGGGAGGGCCCATTCCATACGGATATAAAGAAGATGAAAAAACAAAAGAACTTTCCATTGTAGAGGATGAAAAGGATGTTGTATTAAAAATATATGAGATGTATCACAAAGGGGATGGATTTTCTGCTATTGCAAATATGTTAAATGAACAAAAAGAAAAGACAAACTGTCAGCATTGGAAGAAAGAAGCAGTGAAACGTATTTTGACAAATCCATATTATGCAGGATATGTTACTAATAAGCGTATCAAGCCTGGATCTGGAAATAGTGTTGAAGATTTTTCGAAGTGGGAAATGGAACGGTGTGAAGAAATTCCACCAATCATGTCTAAGGCAGAATGGTTAACAACGATTCGTTTGTTTGAACAAAAGCGTAATGGAGAAATTCCTCCTAAAAAACTAAAAACAGAATATATTCTTCGAGATTTAATCCATTGTAAAAGTTGTGATTTGCCTCTTATGCCAAAAAATCAAGAGACAAAAGGAAAAAATGGAAAGAAGTATGGGCACAAGAAATATATCTGCCCAAATAAATCCTGTAAAATGTCGCATGTAATGGGTGAACTTCATGATTCAATTTTCAATAGTATTGTTGCAGAAATTAAAGATAAAGTGATTTCTAAATCATACACAGAACTGATTGTTGAAATAGAGAAAAGTGTAGAGGATCAGATGAGAAACACTCAAAAAGAAACGAAGCGTCTAACAAAACAAATAGAAAAATGTCTGGTTTTGGTTAAAGAATCAGAGTGCGAAATAGATGCTTTATATAATCATAAGAAAAGGCTATCCGAAGATAATCCTGAAATTGATCCTTTATTGGATGTAATGCTGGATTATCGTATTCACTTGTTACACGAGATCAAGGAGTCGGAAGAAATCATTAAGCAAAAGCAATTGGAAATAGAGCATATACAAGAAGTGAGCTTTAATCGGAAGGTGTTACAACAAAATGTATTAAAAGAGCTTGCATTAGAATTTTCTAGTTTAAAATTAGATATAAAAAGAATTCGTAATTTTTTGGTACATATAGTTGATAAAATTACGATTGATAAAGATAGGAATACAGCATACACACTAAAAATAAATCTGGGATATTGAGAAAAGAAGAGCTGCCATTTGCAGCTCTTCTTTGTATTTAATATTAGGACATGCTGTCTACAGTGTTTTAAGATATGCTAGTTTCAAAGAATAAAGTTTTCACGGTGTAAGGGTGAAGTAATTAGGATAAGGAAAAATTTGTATCGGTGAAGGAGTAGGAATGGTATCCCACTCCTACTCCTTCACCGAGTGTTTTTTCAAAAAAAGTGGGACGAGACCTTATGGTACATAAGGTTTGTCCTTTTGTTGTTAAATAAAGAATATTTAGATTTTATAACTCTCGGTGAAAGGGTGAATGTGCTTTTTATCATTCGGTGCTAAGGTGAAGTGTAAATTGATCCATTTTCAAAGGTTAGTAGAAAATTTCGCATAAAATTAGCAAGGTAGTAAAAAACAGATATTATTTTGAAGTTTATGTTTTTTTATATAAGTAATATAACGTTTGTTACTTAACTTTTGTAATATCAAAGCCGTAATATAACTTGAGTGAAATTATAAAGGAATATTTGTATGAGAGAGGTTGAATAAAATGTGGATTGTATATTGGAGATAGAATTTAAATAAAAGAAGAAGAACTGTTATACAGTTCTTCTTTTATTTAGTAAGGGGTACTTTTATAATTATTATTTTTCTTTTCGAACACCTTTGAAAGGTGTTTGGCTACTGGTTTTTTGATCAAGGAATCTTCCTGTTGTGCTGTCTCGTTTAATCCAATTTCCATTAGGACCTTGTAATTGACTACGTCCTTTTACAGCTCCAATTCTCCCTTTACCTGGTTCTCCGTTTTTCGCCATGTAAATCCTCCTTCTTTTTTTGAACTTGTCGTATGTCACTAGTTGTATATAGTTATTTTATATGAAAATATATCGTTTTTGTATTTTTTAGTCTCGAAAAATAATTATTGAAATAAGGAAGTTGAATGGAGAACAAAAGTATATAAAAGCGGAACAAGCTTATCATTTGGTGTCAAAGCAAAGAGAGAGGGGGAATTCATATTATTGTGGACTTTGTTTGGATTAATTAGAAGTAGGAAAAGGTATCCAATACATCTTCCATTATTTTCTTGATTGCATTAAACTAGAATAAAATAGGTGGATCGGATGTAGGAGGAAATTATGAATTGGGATAATATTTTTAAACTGTTAGAAACTTATACTCAACTTAAACATTACCAAATATTATTTGATAAATATGGACTGGCTAAGAAAGGAACTAGGAGGGGGATGCTAGAACGTTTAAATGAGGTATTAGTGGATACTGGTTTATTAGAGCCTGCTATTGATTTAGAAGAGTTTGCGGAATGGTTATCGTTACATCAAATAGATGGTAATAACCATACATATGTTTATAATATAGAAAACAAACCATCATTAGAATTTCTTCAAGAACTTCATCAAGAAAAAGAGAATTATATAGATATGAAATTATGGGAAATAGATCCTGATAATAAATCTGAAGAGTTATATCATGTGATGGAAAACTTAGATGATATTAAGTTGATTGGAATTAGTAGGGATGAAGATCGAGGGGAATATATATTTTCATTTATAAGTCCTTGTATTGTATCGGGGATCAAGGTAAATGGAGATAGTAGATTGTACAAAAAAATCTTCTTTTGTCATTGTGTATTATTTGATAATAGTGATGATATGAAAATTATTTTTAATCCAACAACAAATACATTGAATGTTAATGGTATGAAAAAAGGGAAAAAAGGAGATTGGTCTCCTATCGCTAATATGTTCTTTCATAAGGTAAGGACATATATAGGTAATTGTAGGGTTAATCCACCTAATTGGACACCTGAAGCTTTATTTAGATTGGCTGAAGATGCAACCAATCATAATAATCCTGAGATTAATAGGCGCTCACTTAATGCTCAAGCAACAATTGAGGTTTTTGCATCTCACTTGTTGAAAATCGCTGGGGTTGATGTAAAGACGGAAGAAGCATTAAAAAATCGATTCATTCAAGATGTACAATTGTCTTTTGAATCCCAATTAATTGAAAAATATGGTTATAATGAAGAGGAAGAATCTTTTTCATTGTTTCGTCAACGTTCGGATGGTATAACTCATACGGTTAATGTTGAATCAAGAGAAGAAGGATTTAGAGCTGGATCGGCAGCGCAAGCTGCTAAAAGGTCGCGTCAAGATGGTGATGTAGATTTATTAGGAGTGATTTTAAATACAGAAAATTGTAATTATAAATTCTTTGTAGAATATGCTAGTAATGCTTATGTTATCAGAGGGACAAATACCTTTGTCGAAGAGGAGGTGGTCAACATTGTCATACGAAAAATTAACGAATATCGTAGGCAAATACAAATTGCCAGACAGTAAAGTAGTGATACTTGATGAAACAATTAAATGTCTGCGTAAAAGTGATGTGTTGACGAAGTCTTTGCTTTCTCGGAAGTTAATAATTGATGTGAATATAGCAGAGGACATTCTTATTGAATTAGTGAATAAGAAAATTCTTGAGTTACTTATATATGTAGAGTGTGAAGGTGAAGAATACCAACATGGCAAATGGTTTTATTCCTTAGAGGAATATTATAGTTCGTCAGCTGATGAATTCTGTCAAGAATGTGACGCATTGTTCGATTTTCAACATGCAAAAGTTGGTTTTAGGAGAGGGGATTTGTAAATGCAACCAATAAAGTCATATAGTGATTTAGAAGATGTGTTAGGTAGATTAAACGATGGTTTTTTTTGGAAACCACTTATTGAAGACGATGGATCTTTGTCGATATTTAATAATTACATACAGCAAATAGAAGAATCACAAAGTTGGGGAAGAGAGTTAAATCAGAAAAAGGGTGCTTTACTAGAGGATTTTTCAAAATTTTTATTTGAACGTTTTCAAGATACAGTTGTAAAAATGAATGTGAAAAAGACGGATAATGAATCTGATTTGGAAATAGACCTATGTAGGAAAGCTCAACCACCATTTATAAAAGAATACATTGGGCCGAAGATTATTTGTGAATGCAAAAATAAGAAAACAACTTCAGTTGATGTTGGAATGGTAACTAAATTAGCAGAATTAATTCCAGATAGGGGAGCAAGATTTGGGATTTTTATTTCCATTAAAGGTATTGGTGGTTATGGATGGAGATATGGTGAAGGAAAGAGAAAGAAAATATTTTGTAAGACAGATATCCCCATTATTTCTTTTACTGTTAATGAATTAAAAAAGTTAGGGGAAGGGCAGAACTTATATACCATGATTCAACAAAAAGTAAATGCCCTTATTGACGAGATAGATGATGATTCTCCAGATATTCCCCCAGATAAGCATACAGAGTATGCAAAAAGAATGAATGAAATAATAGTACATTTAAAGAAATGTGAATTGCTTACAGATGAAGAATATCAATCTTTAAGTGACAAAGTAGGAGAGCGTTATGGTTTGGTTGAAGTAGGGTGATAAGAGTGACTAGTAGCTTAATCTTAATTGGATTGTTGAGATAATGTTCATTTTTATAAAAATGTTTCATTTGAATGAATAGCATATATTACAGTATCGCATAATATGAAACGAGCTTCTATATTTAAGAAGCTCGTTTTTGTTTTGTGATTGCATTGAGAATCAAGCGGAGGGGTTAGATTACTTCGTCGGGAACGAGATTTTATGAGTAAAGTTTCAAGTTAAAACATATGTATTTAAATAAACGCTTTAATTGTGTGCGAAGCAGGTGATTACTTGGGTGTTTATAGTGTATATGTCCGTATATCAACCGACCGAGATGAACAAGTTTCTTCTGTTGAAAATCAAATAGATATCTGTCGTAATTGGTTGGAACGCAATGGTTTTGAATGGGACGAACAATGTGTTTATAAAGATGAAGGGATTAGTGGAACGTTATTCACCGATCGTCCTGCAATTCAATTACTTCTACGAAAAGCAAAGTTAAAAGAAATTAACATGGTGGTATTTAAATCCATTTCGCGCCTAGCCAGGGATTTAAAGGACTCCTTAGAGATTCGCGAAGTGCTACTCGCTCATAATGTGAGAATTATTTCTGTTGAAGAAGGTTATGATTCGGTAAAAGCTGGAAAAAACGACATGGCATTTGAGCTATGGTCTTTATTTTCAGCTCAATACAGTAGAACCCTTTCTTCTAGTATTACCGCAGCCTTGGCAGTAAAAGTACGGCGCGGAGAGCATATTGGAAAAGTTCCATATGGCTACAATCGCGAAAATCAAAAGTTGGTGATAAAGAAGGAAGAAGCTGATAATGTCAAAAAAATGTATAAGTGGTATATAGATGGTTGGGGATATAAAAAAATTACTAATGAGTTAAATCGATTAGGTGTAAAGTCAAAAACTAAAAAACACTGGCAGATGACTTCTGTCCAGCGAATTCTTCGAAATCCAATCTATAAAGGGACTTTTATCTTAAATCAATATACTTCTGTGAAAGTTGGTGGTAAGAAAAAACAAATCCGAAATCCGAAAGAAAAATGGTTTGTTTTTCCTAATCATCATCCAGCAATTATAGATGAAGGGGTATGGAATCAAGCGAATCAAAAAGATACTAATGCAAATAAAACAAAAATTACAGCTTGGAATGAATTTCGAAATATAGCAAAATGCGCAGTTTGTGGTTCAAACATGGTGATTGTACAGTCCTACTTGAAAAAAAAAAACGGGGAACGGACAGAGTGGAAATATTTAAAGTGTTCACAATATCGCCGAGCGGGGAAACATGGTTGTGTAAATCATGTGCCAATTCAATATAAAGATTTTCGTCAGTTTATTATTAATTTATTGGTGAAAAAGGGAGAGTCCGTTACCTTGTCATTACAAAATAATGTAGAGCAAGGGCAAAAGAAAACAATAAAGAAATTGCAGAAACTTGTGGATACAAATGAACAAAAGAAGAAAGCGTTACTTGATTTGTATTTAGAAGGGCTTATTGATAAACGAGAATTTGAGAAAAAGCGAAATGATCTTGAAATAGAAGTAAAGAGAGCTAATCAGGAATTATTTATTCTAAAAAGTAATGATGTGGTGTATACAGATGTTAAAAGTATACAAGAAGCTTTTGAACAGTTACAAGAGAAAGGTCAAGACTTACTTTATGTGTTTCAAACTTTAATTGAAAGGATTGCTATTCATCAGGATGGAACAGTAGATATTAGATATACATTTGTAGTTTCATGATGTATGAAAAAGATTGGGGGAAACGAAACCCCAATCTTTTATTTTATATAATGTATGAGATGGCTTTCCCAAATTTGTTTAATGATATTATCGGGTTGCATAGGTTGATTTTGATTATGAAGACCTATTAATCCTTTAAGAGTCATCTCATTGTTATTGTTAACTTCACAAGAAAGCATTCCATTCATGGTATTATCGTTGAAAGGTTCAAGGTGATGTCCAAAAGAAAAATTAATATTTGAGCTGCCTCCAAAGGAGGAACCTAACCATGTTTTTACTCCTGTTTTAAGCATTCCATTGACA
>WPCH01305301.1_pt1 | contig 21829 bp, 17 predicted proteins | sample 5399881 | NCBI WGS metagenome assembly WPCH01 (sample SAMN12869468, study PRJNA574797) | sludge metagenome | isolation source: wastewater treatment of pH5 | place: China:Beijing | collected 2019-05-20
TTATGCGCCTCCTATCTTGTTTTAGGCGATTCTTTCGCGTGAATTATTCGCAGAGTGCTTTGGGAATTCCTGCCTATTTTAGACGTTTCTTAGGGGAGTATTTAGGGCCTGTCCCTCACACAATAGTCCGAAACTCGTTAAGTTGATCGAGGGCGGCCCTTTGGCCCTTTTCGCCGATGATTACATTCGTATCGACAATGGCTTTTTCACCACGGAACGTTGTGTAGCTAACCGTCAACACCCCACTCTCTAACGGTCTTCCGCGCCTCAACTATTGAGACATCGAGGTACTCCGCCACCTTGTTTAAACCAATCCCGCCATTGTTATATAGATTTTGCAGATAGAGAGTAAATCGATGGTTTTTTTCGAAATATGGCAAAGGACTTGGTTCATCACTCTTGTATCCCTTCCAGTTCAATTGGGCGAAGAATTTTCTAGTGTCCTCCTTCGACAGGAGGCCATAGTTTGACAAGGCCATCACTACAGCCTGGAAACTGACTTTGTATCTCTTCTTTAGTGAAAAAATGGTTGCAGTTGAGATGGCACCGATTATCTCCAATTCGTGTTCAAGCCTGACGATTACTTTGGCATTATCAAATACAATTGTTTGCGGGATCCCGCCGATAAAGCGAATGCTCTGTCCAGGAACCCGAGAAAGACGGCGATGTTAACCGAGGTTACGAAAGATATGTACATCACCCGGGACCAGGATAAGGTAAACACGAGACAGTAAATCTTCACCCGTCGACCATTAACAACATAACTCCCGCATTCGCCCCAATCAACTTGGGCCTGTTCGCCAGGAAGGGTTTCAAATTCTTTGTACTCCCTTTGGCACCGTGGTCGAATTTTGGCAACTTCGCGGCGAAGAGTCCTCGTAGAACCTTGGTAACCTTTCGTTTTGATTTCCTGATAGAGACGTTCAGCACTGAGTTCGGGCCATTTGTCCAAACGCTCGGTGATATATGACATGTGCGGAGTGACTAGGGATTCCCTAAGTTCTTCCTTTTTCTTAGGCACAGAAGAGACATTCCAGTATTTTGTTACTGTATTGCGATGGATTCCTAGGTTGGCAGCTACGTCCACTTTTGAAAGGCCTTGTTCTCGTAAAACGCGAATTTTGCACAAACTCAACACTCCTATCATTGTTGGCCCACCTCTCTGTTTTGGGTTTCCTGGATAAGAAACCAATTAGAGATATGGGCCAGCTTTTCCTATCTGCAGTGTTAAGTGCACATTCTCGTGGCCATTTTCGCACCCCCATTAGTTCATCGGGCACATATCTTAGCCTTTAGCGGACCAAGCCTGCGCTATGAGGAGGCTATGCTGGCTAAAGGTGGTGATCAACCCGGCGAGAAGTAAAACTCTAAAAGAAATACTAAGGATGCTATGCAATTTTAGACTGCCAACTGTGGAGTTTCTACTTGCCAAAAACAAAATGGGTTGCCCAAAACCAAATTGATGAAAATGCTCTTCTATAGTGACTATCTCCACTTCAAAGAAAATGGTGTTTCGATCAGTGGCTTACGCTATGCACATCTCCCATTCGGCCCAGCGGTTCATGGATGGAGCACTTTGCTCCCCTGGTTAGAGCGCGAAGGCATAATTGAAGTGTCGCTAACTGAACAAGATTGGGATCTGATCACTTCATCTTGGGTAATGCATGCTTTGTTAAAGGATACTGAGTTAAAAACCATAGAACGTGTTATAGAAAAGCTGGGTAAACTATCTGCAAGGAGTCTATCAGACTTTACCCATTTAGAAAGAGCGTATAGAGAAACGAATAATGGAGAGCTCATTTCGTATGAATACGCACTAGACTTGAACTTTTAAAACATCGTTTATTGCGTTCAATGGTGGCATTGGCCACGCTCCAGCTGAAATTCAGACCGCCTAGAATTAGTCTTAGATGTCTGGAGACAACACTGAGACTGTTTTTAGGATGATGCAGCAAATACACATAGCAACCAATGCGAAGAGCCGCGATTCCGAAAAAGAACCGCTGCTCTTGCTCACTTTAGGGTTAAGCCTTCTTAAACAAGTTAACCGAAAATGACATCGTGCCCATGTTATAGTAGGGTTCAACGGAGGCCTCAAACATGGCTCCATTCCACTCAAAATCCTTGCTCACCATGACTTCCTGTTCGTCAAGACCATCGCAGTTAGGCAGTGTTCTGGCATCAAGCAAGCTGGTCTTGCTTGATGCCGAGTCTTGTCCTCGCTCCTAAAGCAAATTTATGAGAAAATTCTGCCTTATACCGCTAAGTGGCAGGCATCACCGTATTTACGTAGAATGTACTATGCATTAACAACATAAATCCGGGGGGGAAGATATGCCCAAGCAGAAGATCATCCAAATCGCCGATGCAGTTCACGGAAGTATTCAAGTAAGCATACTGGAAAAAAGAATTATTTCGACCCAGGTGTTTAATCGCTTGCACAACATCATGCAGAATTCTACAGCCTACTTGACATACCCCTCGAATGAAACGAAGCGCTTTGAGCATTCCTTGGGTTCTCTATGCCTTGTCGGCAAAATGTTCTATCATTCGATTGTTAATTCAGACCCATCGTCCAGACAGGAGTTTATGAAACAGATTACGGCAGAAATAGATAACATCGCTAATGCGGAGAACTTCAGACGCCGCGTGCGAATATCGGTAGGCAATGCCCAATCAATGGAAAATTTCGATAGACGACCTCCGGGGGAACCACTCTACATGGCGAACATTCCTGGAGTAATCGAACCGAGTGAAACATACAACTTCATCCTGGTTTGGCAGGCAATCCGCTGTGCTGCATTATTACATGACGTCGGGCATCCCCCTTTTAGCCACGTAACTGAAAGTGCCCTAAACGATTTATTGAGCGAAATTGAGCGTATTCCTGACAACGAAAGAAACGGGCGTCAAAAAAGTTTTGTCGAGACATTAGCTGCTTACGTTATTGAGGACGGGCAGCTCCATGAGGAAATGGGTCTCCGAATGGCTGATCGGCTGCTAGAGTCGCTTTGCCGCTTAAATGCTTCGGATACTATGAAATATTTCACAATATTAGTTCATGAACTGACGATCTGCATACTGAAGGAATCCTCCGAACTTTTCCAAGATCTACACTATCTTGTGTCAGGTGCCCTCGATTGCGATCGTCTAGACTATGTAGTTCGTGATCTAAAGAACTCTGGATTTGGGAACAGCCAGATAGAATATGACAGATTGCTGCACTCAATGAGGCTGGTACATGATGGCCAACGTTTCCGATGGTGCCCTGATGTGCGAGCACTTAGCACTGTCGAGGATTTTTTTCATAAACGTTGGTCACTATACAAGTACATGATCTACCACCATCGCGTGATCAAGACTGACTTCCTTTTGCAGCAAGCTGTCTTATCGTTGGGTAGAGATTATCTATCCGAGAATCTGGAAGATGACAAAAACGCACAATATGTCTTGCCCATGAATATCTCTGGACTTTGGAAGGCCCTACCCGAATCGCTCAGTGACGAAAGTTACTTCGATGCACTAATCCAGTGGGATGACGCTTGGCTACTGTCGGTGCTGCGCAAAGAGTTCTTCGGTAGATATCGCGAGGAAGAAGACAACCCGGTCAAGTATCAGCTTGAGGAGCTCCTATCTAATCGAAAGTACTATAGCTCGTTGATTAAGCGGGCTGATGACTTTACGGCCATTGACGCCAGTATCGCACAGAGCCTTAGTGTAGATTGGGATAAATTGCACGATGTCACCAAGTCACTAGGGCCCAGCGCTCACATACTCCATAACGATATGACGTATTATTGTACTGAAGAGCAAGGCGAAGCTGTCCCCAAAATAGGCTTTTTTGTTAACCGGTTTCGGAAGGTGTTCGATCTAATCTGTGGCAAGGAATCGTTTAAAAACGTTGTCCAAGGCGCCGTCGCCGACGCTGCGATTGTTTGCAGGATCCCACACTGCTTTGTTGTGTTCAAAAATCTCAAGACAGGGTTACAGACGTCACCTGATCTTTACAAGGCGGGTGCGATAGTGCCCCTTGAAGAGGTCTCAAGAATCAAGGAGGATTTGACATCAAACCAGATGGTTTTCCCCGCTTTTTTCATATATTGGAGAAAGGAATTCCGTGTCGATGAAGAGAACTTCAAGAGGGAGATCGGTGAACGTATAGGTTATGGATTGTCAAGATACATTACTGAAGGTCTTAAGCGCCAACAGGAATACGACGCCACATAGGCTGGCAAAACAGAAAAGGGGGAAGTGTTATGGATAACCTAGAAAGAACCATCGCTTCTGTAGTATATGCTCGCCACGAATATTTCACAGCGGGAGACATTCAGCGCGATCTATCCGCGAAACACCCGGATCTCAACCGCAGTCTTATTGAGAAGAAATTGCGTTTTCTAAGAGATAAGGGCTATATAACCCAACATGGACCTTACTATGCTGTCGATGCCAGAGAGTTTTAGCTAGGTCTGCCACGTTCCGTTAGTTTTGATCACCCATACGCCCCAACTGAGCAGTAGCCGCAGTTCCAGGAAAAAAGAACCGCGGCTCTTGCTCACTTTAAGGTCTAAGGCTTCCTAAACAGGTTAACCGAAAACGACACCATGCCCATGTCATAGTAGGGTTCAATGGACGCTTCAAACATGGCTCCATTCCACTCAATATCCTTGAATATCATGTACTCGTCGCCCCGCCAACCGAGCTCGAGGTATTGGAGCATGTAATCTGTGACATCCTGCTCTTCGAGTCCATCATAATCAATGGAAATGAAGTACTGGTTGCCTTTCTCATCCATGGGGCGAATGTCTACGCCCAACAGGAGACCTTTTTCCGGTCTAATTATTTCAGAAGGCAGTTCGTCTGCGGGCCAGCCGTTGAGTTCCTCCACATAGACTTTGATTTGCAGCATCGTCTGGGAGTTGAACTGGAAGCGTAGTTCTATGTTTTGCAGCCTTGCCGTGGGATAGCTGCGGTGGTGTTCGACATACCACTCTAGCTCCTCCAGTCTTGTTAGGTACTTCTGGAGTTCGTCCCGATTGGTTTCCACTAGAATCATGTATTCTCCCTCTGTACCCCCCGAGTTGACAACCTTCCCCCACTCATACGGAGGAATTTCGGCAGGAACTTTTCCTTCCGGCCAACCTTCCACGGTTATGCCGTAGCCTTGCAGGACCTTTTCTAAGGCCTTATCCAGTTCCCCAGTAATATTGGTGGGTAGTACGGGCTCCTTGTCCACCGCTAGGGCGCCGGAGTAACCACCCAGTACCAGCAGAGCGACAAACAACAGACATAGCAGCAATAAGCCACCTTGTTTTTTCATCTTGATCCTCCTTAATCTGGTTAAAAGGGTTTGCCAAGATCGGCGTTATATGCGTTCCGCTAGCTCAGTCGTCTATTTGCTTTTGGATCGTAATCATCGTCTGGGGGAGACCTGTAAAGAGCTTATTAGGTTGAATTGCCAGCCCATCGTCTGGAATGGGCAAGCTCCCCTTCAGGGCAAACATATAATCCCCGTCCGTTACCAGGGGTTTCTTGCCCAGCTGTTTTTCATAGAAATCCGCCACTTGTTTGGGAGAGTCATGACTAAAAAACACGTAGTAATGGTAATCTACCTGGGACATACCTTGGGAGAGATCCATGTTAAAGACCATGCCTGGATAGAAGGAGATGCCTAGAGCCTTTTCCGTAGGGATTACCAAATCGATTGGAGCCTCCACATCCCAGCTCAAGCCTCCATCCCATTCCCAGTCATCGTCCCAGTCACCATCCCAATCGTCATCCCAATCGTCGAGCCACATCACATCGCCTTGGAACACCGTGGTCTCTAGTAGAAGCATGGTGGATCTATAGTCGATCCGTTTCCTCCAGTCATAGCCCGCATCTTCTAGGCCTATCGAGTGGGTGATCAGGTTACCGTCTTCATCCTTCGTCACCCACTGAAACCCGATGTTGGAAAGCCACTGGCCCTTTTCCCACTGGGGCCTGGCCTCAAAGGCGCTCCGAATCCACTTGCCGTCTTGAATTAAGGTGTCATACTCATATTGCTGTTCAAAGATCACAGGTTGGTAAAAAAACGGGTCATACCAAGGTCCCATAGACTCCCCCGGTTCAAGTTCCCCGGGGTCTTCTTCTGGCCAGCCTCGCTCGGGCTGTAGGTACTCTAAGTAAAACTTGGCGATATCGTCAATGATGGCCTCGACTTTGTACATGCGCACTTCATGGAAAATTAAATCGTCGGAATAGTACATGTTATACTCTAAATAATCCCGTTCTGCCTCTTGATCCCGCGTGGCACCTGGATACAGAGGTATCTCGTCTAGACTCTCCGGAAAAGATGCGGCGAGGAGAGGTGCGGAGGGTATGAGCAGCATGGCAAGGATCAGCAAAATCCAACCGTTCTTACGAATCCCCATGAGGATTCCTCCCTTTTGTTGAGATGCACTACAGTCTATGCTCCCGACTACTATCCTACCCCTATACGCCTCCTATCATGGTCTAAGAAGCTCCTTCGCGGGAATTATTCGCAGAGCACCCTTGAAATTCCTGCCTATTTTATGTAATTATTATGGTAATATTTCGACTTTGTTAGGGATGTTTTGGTTGAACTAAGAATGGGCTATGATTGCTCTGTTTGAGGCTTGTTGAGTTGGTGGCTTTTTGAGATGAAACGTTTTGTGGCGGTGCTTTGGGTCGCATATTGTAGGCGGCGACTTTGCGAACGGAGTCTAAGGGGCTATGTCTTGCGTGCGGCGATTTGTCGAGGATTTTTGATCATATTTTTGCCAAAAAAGTGGTCGCGGCCTTTAATCTAGTCACGGTTAGATTAAGGCCAAGAGTGAAAAAACTCGGCTCTTTCAAGGGCACTATTGACCTCCGCCATAAGGTAATCGGTAGCCATCAACAAGCGATGAAGGAGTAAGACGTTAGAATAGTGAATGTTAGTAGCAGGTCATACTCTTGACCTAGAGTATTGATAAGTGAGGTGCAAAAATGGGCGTAGACGTTCGCTGGATTCAACGTTTCCATAACTTTAAAAAAGCCTTAACCCAACTGGAACAAGCGGTTATGTTAGCGGAGTCGAGAGAGCTAAGTAGTTTAGAGAAGCAAGGAACGATTCAAGCCTTTGAATTCACGCATGAACTGGCTTGGAAAACACAAAAAGACTTCCTACAGGCCCGAGGTAATCCCGAAATCTACGGTTCACACGATGCGACCCGTGAAGCTTTTAAGACCGGCTTGATTGGTGATGGGGAAATCTGGATGGAGATGATAGAAAGTCGAAATCTTAGTAGCCATACGTATAACGAATCGGTTGCTGATGAAATCGTGGCTAAGATAATTTCTTCTTACGTCATACTCTTTACTGACTTACGAACTGCACTCGAACGGTTAGCGAACAATGGGGAATAAGGCTGAATTCGGATTATCGTCAGCAGCTATCCAGAAAGTTCGAAATGTGCTTAAGAATCACCAGCAAGTCGAACGAGTCATCATCAATGGTTCTCGAGCAAGGGCAATTATTCGCCTGGATCCGATATTGATCTGGCCCTAACGCGCGCAGGGCTAAAAATACAGGATGTTCTAGATATCAGGGTCGAGCTTGAAGAACTGAATTTACCTTACTCCGTGGATCTGTGTATATTGGAATCTGTTAGGAATCAAGACTTACTAGAACATATTCAACGCGTTGGTCTTCTCTTCTACGACCGACAAACCTAACTTTAGTGACTTTAACGAACTCCCTCAGACCGCTTATTCACAATCATGAATTCGTTGAATTGTTCGAGGGACAGGCACCAACACCGTGAAAAAATGCTGAATTCGTCGAATTGATCGAGGGACAGGCACCCTTAGACGAGATATTTGATCTCCGACTGAGGAAAGGTTTGGGCGAGCTTCTCTTCGAAAAAGTCCCTAATCTCTGCCATGGTCTCCTTGGGATAGACCCATTTGCCATACCCAAACTGGCCGTACTTGTACTGGCGTTCCTCTTCATCCATGGGTAGGGTGCTATCGGGAAAGACTTGTTCGATATTGTTTTTGGCTTTCTTGGTAAAGCGGTGGGTGATCAGCTCAAAACTGGGCTTCGAGTCGTCAGCCAAGGAACTAGCCAGGTCCTCAATAACCTGAGAATACTCTTCCTTCCAGTTGTCATACGCAATAATGGGGGCAATCAAAAAACCCAGAGGATACTTCGCTAATGAAGTCTTTCGGGCCGCTTCAATCCGTTCCGCAAGGGGAGCAGTACCCTTCTCGTACTGGCCGATCACCGTCTGGGTGTTGAGGGAATAGCGAATCTCAGTGTGCCCCTTGTGATCAATGTCTAGGAGGGAGTCTACATCACCAAACTTCGTCACAAAGCGAAAACGTCCCAGCTCTGTGCCTGCGAAGAATTCAATGCTCTTTCGCAAGGACCCCGTGAGATATTCCACCGGAATCGGATCTGAGGTAGCTGCCCCTTCAAAAATGGTGATCTCAGGGGCTCGTTCATCAATGTATTTTTGAGCCTGTTCCAAGACTTCTTCGATATTCACATAGACACGCAAGACGGGTTTTGGCCCGAGGGTTGTCTGTAAATAACAATACTCGCAGAAACCTGGGCAACTCGTGGCTAGCGGCAACTGAAAGTGGGCCGATGGCTTGCAGGAAGAGAACTTCAACGTTCGCCTGACTCCAATCACCAAGCTTTGTTTGGCCTGGACATACTTCTCCTTTGGCGTCTTGCCGGGAATCCCCGTGACCCTATTGTGGGAAGGGGTCTTTTGAATTTCGATACCTAGCTCACGAAAATGGGCATGTAACTCCTTGCCAAGGGGATACTCTAAGGCAGCTGGTTCAAAAACAGCTCGCTGGGGAATGAACCTCTTCAGGCGATCACCCGCCTTTCTGAAAGGAAGCCTAGGTACCACCAAGGCTTCCATCGTAGTTAAGATACCAAACTCCTTGAAGGTGCCAGGATATCTACTCTGACCGGACTTTATTGTCGCTGAAGAGAAATTTGAGGCTGTAGATGCCGGATAGTCCCACTAATGTGTACACAATCCTACTTAGCATCGAGGCGGATCGCATTGTCTCCCCGCCTAGAAGAGCTGTGACGAGATCCCACTGAAACAAACCAACCAATAGCCAGTTCAAGGCTCCAATAATGACTAGGAGCAGTGCGGCTCTAGATAACGTATTCAAGGTAGCACCTCCTTTGGTAGATTTCTTCCTAGTATTTCCCAAACATTCTGTAGCATACACCGAGTAGGGCGAAATCGAGATGGCATCTACCATTTTCGTATGTCACGATCTTTAAGCGCACCGAATCTTCGGAAGCATTGATCTTCCTAAAAAAGGATGCTATACTGGAGGCGATTCAAGACATTACTAAGCCGGTCTATAAGCTTAGTAGTGCGAAAGGAGCTGCTGTTAATGTCTGCGATCATCATGGTGGCATGCGCGTAACAGAATAAATGGCGCAAAGCAGACCAGGCGACCTTAGTTGCCGTTCTTTCTTGTGCGCTTTAAAAATAACCTTTCGCGAATACTGTAGAAACCAGGCGCATCGAAAAGGTGTGCTTGTTTTGTTTTCTAGCACATTTGGTGTGGACGTTTGACGAAGTCAAACTCCTAGATGACTTGCAGAGCAAATCATCAGACCGCAGTTCACAGCCTCCAAAGGCTGCTTACTGCGGCATTTTTGTGCCCATTTTTCTACAACGTGACGGTGGCCGTTTCACGCGGCGACTTTTATTGCATGAAACATCCAAGCCTATTTGTCTGACAAATCGGCAGATCAACTATATTGGAGGATGCAAGAATTGAATATAGAGAACGATCGAGTGACTATGGATGGTATGGAGGGCGAAACTAGAGCCATGCGGGCTCGGGTCACCGCGGTACACAGAGAACGCTATGAACTCCTTTGTGAACATGGCCAAACCTTTGGCAAGCTAAAATCCGGTGTCTATTTCGCCGGCACATCAGAAGAATTTCCTACAACCGGTGATTTTGTGTTGATTGACTACAACCAAAGCGGAGAAAGCCGAATCCTGCGAACACTTCCCCGCAAATCACTTTTCTCTCGGCGCGATCCCGACAAGGGACGGGGCGAGCAAGCCGTTGCCGCTAACTTCGACTACGTGTTCATCATGCAGTCCCTAAACCAGGACTTCAATCTCAAACGCCTGGAGCGCTACATTACCTTGGCTTGGCAGTCTGGGGGAACACCCGTACTGATCTTTACCAAAGCGGATTTAGTAGAAGACTCTCAAGCACAAATAGACGAGGCTTCGGCGATGGCCTACGGCGTGGAGATCCACATGGTCAGTGCCGTTGATGGAAGGGGGTTGGGCGCCCTGAACGCCTACCTCCAGCCCGGCAAGACGGTGGTCTTTTTGGGCTCCTCAGGCGTGGGCAAGTCCAGCCTAGTCAATGCACTTGCAGGAGAAGCGATTATGACCGTTCGTGAGATCAGGGAAGATAATGACAAAGGTCGCCACACCACCACCCACAGACAGCTCATCACCCTTGATAATGGTGCGATGATCATCGACACTCCCGGCATGAGAGAACTTGGTATGTGGGATGTGAGTTCGGGACTTGGAGAGGCTTTTTTGGATGTGGAAGCTTATTTCCCAAATTGTAGGTTTGCGGATTGCCAGCACCAAACAGAGCCTGGATGTGCTGTCAGAAACGCCTTGGAAGATGGGGAACTATCTCCGCAAAGATGGGAAAGTTACCTAAGACTTAAGCGAGAGGCCAAGTTCACTGAGGACAAAGTAGCCTATCTGCAAAGCCAAAAACAGTGGGGTAAGGATATAAGCAAATGGAACAAACAGAGGAAGAAGAACGGCGGCAGACCAAAGTGAAGATCAAGTTCCAGTTCCCTGGCTAGATCCCGGACAATTCGGCCCATTTCAAAATAAGCTTTGCACCAATAACGAGAAAAAGCGGCTTAAAACCACGGTACCGCCGGGGTTATGAGCTGCTCCTTTTTGTCACAAATGTGTAGAGGAATAGCTCATTTCTTGGTCTCAGCCTGTTTTTTCCGGTAGTAGGCGCCACGCCCTTTTCCCACGAGTTCGAGTTTGTTGTCATCCACGAGCCTTTTCAAGACTCGGTAAGCCTGCGAAGGCTCTATATGCAATAGCTTTGTCACATCGCGACGAGTCACTTCGCCTTGTTTCTTCGCCAAGTTGAGAACCAATTCCTCAAAACGGAGGTCGTCAATATTTTTTTGGCGCACGTAGCCAAGAAGGTTTTTCGTTTCTTCATATACCCGTGAACTGAGGAGATAAGCTCGGCTTCTACCGGAACCAATTGCCTCAACCAAACCCGATGTAACCAAGCTTTCTATAGTAGCCCGTACCCTTGCCTCTTGCAAGTGGCTTTGGCTACTTATATCTGCAATGGTGCCACGCTGCATTGATTTCAATATATTGAGTACCAAGAGGGAGTAAATTGGCAAAGGGCGGCCGATCCGTTCTTGCTCTTCCGCGATCATTTTGATAAATCCTTTGTCAGGCACACCTTTAGATATGAAGAGTCTTACCGATTGTTGGTTTGAGCCGCTATAATCCGGCAATGCACGACCATGGATCAAGGAACCCTCAAAAATCCTGTCAATGCCACGGCCTGTTCGCTCCGCTAGCCCGACTCGTTTCAAAACATCTGCTAAGGCTGGATTTCGCCCATGAGGTTCGGCATCCAAGAGGTTATCCAGCGAAATCCCATCGATGAAGCCGCCGGGACTACTAATAGTCAAACCTTCGTCGTCGAGCCTAACGATGATTCGCCCTAGTAGGGAATAATCTCTATGACAAAATGCATTGACTAACGCTTCTCGGAACGCCCGTTTATCGATATCGGGAATAGAAACTCTAAACAACCCTAATTCCATTTCGACTTCTTCATTTCGCGCATCAATGTGTGAATTAACCTTTTCAAAGGTCGCCAAAAGGGGAAGTACGTATGTCTCGTTCAGGGCAACGCTCGTTCCCTCCAAAACTTGAACCGAGGTCTCAGCAGTTGGTACTAGCTCCGAAATGCGATCAGGGCGCCCAAGCAAAAGCATTCCCGCCAATGTGGGAACCGTTTTTCCATCAACGGTTGAAACAAATCGCAAAGCCCTATCTAGTTCGTCGTCCGTTAAGGCAAGAAGATTTTGCTCGCCTCGGTTGTTTCTGATTATGTTACGCAATCTTTCCCTTTCCACAGGGTCCAGATCGCCAATATCTGCACCAGGAACGGGCTGAGCAGAGAAATCTAACAGACGCAAATCTGACAATCGCGAGGTTATCTCATACGGGTAAAGGGGACTGCTTTCAGGTGTACCGTCGGTTCTTAACCTTCTACGTAATAGTTTTCCGCTAGAAGTCGCTACTGTTGCCATGCTTCTCGGAACATTGATGCGCAATACGGGTAGTGCGTATTCAAGTACTTCCGTGCGCACAGGAACGGGAGGCACTGTCTTGTTGGCAATAAAGGCAGCTAAACGCGTTGGATCTAGATGCTCTTTGTGCAGTCCCGTGATCTCACCGTTGTCTTCGACTCCCAAGTAGATATCTCCGCCATCGGTATTAGCCATAGCTACCACTGTCTCAATGATCACATCATCAGAGATCTTCGCGCGATCGCTCTTGAATTCCACCGTAAGAGATTCCATTAGGTCGATCTTCACCATAACATTCACCCCTGAACACATTTTAACGCACGCGCGCGTTAATATCAACACATTAAACGCACGGCGCGCGTTTAATGTGCGTTTACGCGCATTAACAAAGATAAAGGCACCGAAAATCAGAGGGAGCGATTGGTGGCTGTATTTAGAGAAACCCTATCCCCTCACCGTTTCCGGGTCCTTTCCACTACCCTTGCCAACACCCCACACTCCGAGGAGAACGACTGCGGCACCGAGGATCTGTACAGGGGCAAAGCTCTCACCCCTAAAGAGTACTCCAGCCAGGACTGACACCACGGGTGTTAGATTGATAAACACCGCTGATTTAGAGGGCGTTAGGTGGGAAAGGGCAAAGTTCATACAGAAAAATGCTACCACCGAAGATAGTATGCCAAGATAGAGGATGGCAAACAGTGTATCCTTACCCATAAAGGCCGAAAAATAGCTAGGCAGGTCCGACGTCCCAAGGGACTTTATGATACCCAAGGCATTAAATAAGACAGCACCCACCCACATCATCATATACGTCACTTCTACGGGAGACGAAGTACTTGAGGCCTTTTTCGAAAAGATTTGGTAGAGCGCACCTGCTAAGACAGCGCCGAGCAAAGCGAGAATACCTACGAGCTGCCCCGAACCTTCCTGAAATCTAGGCAGAGTGATCAAGACTACACCACCCACCGAAGCTAAGATAGATAGCCATTGCCAGAACGTCAAACGTTCCTTCAGAATCCCCGCGGCAAAAATCGCTACCGCAACCGGGATGAGGGCAATCAAGATGCCCGATTCCGATGCAGAGGTGAGATCCACACCAATCGTCTCGAAAACGAAGTAGAGGATGGGCTGGAGGAGCGCAACAAGCAACAGGTCCTTAACCTTTTCAGAGGTGATCTCCACTTTGATTAGTTTCGAAGCCCTAAGAACTAGCATAAATACAGCGGCCACTAGAAATCTGGATCCGAGGAGCTGGAACATATCCAGACTGTCCAGGGCTGCTTTTGTGAACAAGAACGAGAATCCAAAGATCACCGCAGCCGTGGCGGAAGCCACATAGGGCAACCTATTTCCGACTTTCCACTCCATAAACCCCAACCTTTCCTAATGCCACTCCCCGAAATAGATCATCAGCTACCTCTTCAGCGCTTTTTCCATTGATCTTGTACTGAAGCTAGGCTCTGGCGAAAATTAAGCACAATCCCCCGTATCGCCATGTTCTTGCACACAAATTCGACATGGGATCGTCATGTTCCTTGATCTTGTTATCCCCAATGATTCTGGCAGGGCAGACAAAAGACCCCGGAAATATCTCCGGGGATCCTTTGTCGTGCTATGCACGATCAGCCAAAAAAGGCCTAAAGACCGGCTACTTCAACCAGCCAGTCTCCCATCACTTCTAAAGCTGCAGGGGACATGGTCTCTTCGATGAGATAGTACTCCTCAAGCGAGCCGGTGGGGGCCGTCTGGAAGAGATGGTTGAGATCTGGGAGTTCAAGGACGGTATAGTTCTTGTTTCCACCCTCTTCCAGAGCCTTTTCGATTAGGCTCAGATTAGGCTCTGTGGGAACCTGCATATCCTTACTGCCATTGATGGCCAAAACGGGACAAGTTACCTCCCGGAGCGTGGGCAGAGGATCGTGAGTCATGAAGAACTGGTACCAAGGCGAAAGGAGTTGCCCAATTTGCACAGCGACGGCGCCTTCAATGTCACCTAGGGCGGCGAACTGCTCTTCAGAGAGGCCCGCATAGGGAGCGAGCATTACAGAGCGCATCTCTTCGGCAGCTTTGTTCAGATCGGTCTCTGTCTTCGCTATCGCAAAGAGAGCTTCCTGCATCGCCTTTTGCTCATCGATAACCTGCTGGGGAGCTCCAGCCGCCCGCAAGAGCAAGTCAGACTGCTGATAAGCGATCTCTTCCCCGTTCACTCCGGGACCTGCCATGAGTACGATAAAGGCCACATCGGAACTGGCTTTAGCAGCGAGCGGTGCAATCAAACCGCCTTCACTATGCCCGATGAGACCAATTCTGGCAGGGTCAATTTCGGGCCTAGTTTTCAAGTATTCTACGCCAGCCAGAACATCATCGGTGAAATCCAACGTGGTGGCAGAGGCAAAGTCGCCTGTAGATTCAGCTACACCCCTGTCATCAACGCGCAACACTGCAATCCCACGTCTAGTAAGGTAATCCGCTAGCACGTGAAAAGGTTTGTGCCCAGCTAGAGCCTCATTGCGGTCCTGCGCGCCTGAGCCACTAATTAAGACAACAACAGGGAATGGTCCGTTGCCTGGCGGTAAGGTTAGGGTTCCAGCCAGTTCAATACCGGCCTCGGGATTGGGATACCGCACTTCAACCTCGCTGTATTGATACGGCGGTTTAGGTTCTTGCGGGCGGTTTGGACCCACCAGTTCTCCTACAACCTTCTCTAGAACCAGTGGTATTTTCAACCCACTTTGTTCCCAAATACCCTCGATTGCACCGTTTGGAATGAAGCTACCAGAATAAACCCCTGCAATCAATGACACATCAAAGAAGACTTGCTCGGCGTCTAGGCGCACTTCAGTAATGGGTATGCCCACAGCTCCCTGAGCCGGGACGTCAAGGGTTCCTGACCAAATGCCTTCGGTCTCGGATGCAATGTGAAAAACCAGCTCAAGTTCGGCACCGGGCATCTCCAGGACGCCTGCCCAAGTACCGCTAAGGTTTGGTGCTGCCTTTACAGTTCCTACAGAAAAATGCCCAGCTACAGCCGTTAAAACCAGCAAAGCACATGCGAAAACCAACGCTCTTTTCATCTCTTTTTGCATCTGTTTACTCCTCTCTCGACGAGGGCCAGGCCCTCAAACAATTGGATCAATTAAACGAAATAAGGACTTCTAAAGCTATTATACAAGAACGTTGTGCGGCCAACAAGGAAATCTCAGGGATCCTGGATCCTAATTTCACACACAAACCCGCAAAGAACTACTGCCGTCGGAAACTCTCTCGATTACTATCTGCTTGTCAATCCTTTCTTTAAGCTCTTCCACATGGGATATAATGCCAACCAAGCGGTCTCCTTCGGCGAGGTCAAGCAAGACTTGAATCGCCTGTACAAGTGACTCGGCATCCAAAGAGCCAAAGCCCTCATCTACGAAGAGGGTGTTAATCTCCACCCCTCCTGCTGAACTTTGAATGACATCCGAAAGACCAAGAGCCAGGGACAGGGAGGCTTTGAAGGATTCACCACCTGAAAGTGTGCTCACTGGACGGACACTTCCGTTGTAATGATCAAAGACATCGATCTCCAGACCCGTTTGGGATTGCATATTGACCGGTTCTTCCCGGCGCAAGAGCTCAAAACGACTGTTGGTCATGATCTTTAATCTCTTGTTGGCCTCACAGAGAATCTGGGTGAAGTAAAAGGCCTGGACATATTGTTCAAAGGCCAGCTTCTGCTTGCCGCTTAGTCCGCCACTTGCTGTCTTGGCTAGGTTACTAAGGAGAAGATATTCGCTCTCATGGTCGCTTCGTTTCTTCAGCCCTGCCTCAACTGCTCTGCGAATGGGCTGGTTCACGCCAAGGCGAATGTTGACCTCTTGCAGGCCCTGATCCGCCTGCTTTTTTTCCTCTTCAAGCTTTTCTTTGCATGCTTCCAAAGCTGCTAAATCGGGCTGTTCTTTGTCCTTTGTCTCTTGCGTTAACCTTGTAAACTCCTGCTCTGCTCTCTGCACTTCTCGTTCAAAGCTAGCGATGGCTTCCTTAAGGTCTTTGAGCTCCCCTTCTGTTTTCAACGCAGCTTTGTAAGCCTCTACATTTGGAAAGTCGCAGGCAGTACATTTCTCCCTAAAGCTTGTTTCTGCTATTGTCTTGGCTTTTGCAGCCTCTAGTAGCCGCTCCTTTTGATCCCGCAGGAGGGTTTGATTGTTTTCCAACTTAGTCTTGAGACCTTGGTAAGCTTCCTCCGCCTTTTGAAAAGCCTCTCTTAAGGCAGATAGTTCCTTTTTCCAGGTGTTCATGACGCTCTCCGCTTCCTGCTGGTCGTTATACTCCAGGGAAGACCGGAGCTCATCTAGTTGTCCCTCTTTGCCGGCTATCTCTGAGACAAGAGCCTGATGGTCCTGTTCTTTTTGCTCCTTCTCCCTTTCATTCGTTACCAAGTCAGTCTCAAGCTTGTGCAACCTTTCCTGTAACTTCTGCTTGCGATGGAGTTCGCTCTGGAGCTTCTTGGAGAGGGCCTCATGATCAGCATTGTCCACTTCGTTTTTCTGCTTGGCAGAGGCGAGCCCTTCAGCGAGCATGTCTGGAGCCAGAGGTTCGTTCAAATCTGAGAAAAAGGCCTGAGCACTGGTAGCAAGCTGTTTTTCCGCCTCATTACGTTCCGTTTGCTTGATACTTAAGGACTTGCTGGCCCGATCTAAGCTTGCTCGCGCCTCTTCCAGCTTGGCCTTTAGCTGTTTAAGCTCAGCCTCACTGGGGGCCTCCGGGTCAAGAGTGGCTTTGTGAGGATGGGTTCGCGAACCACAGACCGGACAGGGCTGATTATCTATTAACGCTGCAGCTAAGACACCGGCCTGATCCCTAAAGAACGCTTGCTCCTTTTCCAGATGGCAGCTGTGGATCTCCGAATAAGCGGCGTTGGCTTCCTGATAGCGTTCTGTAGCTAAGGTGGATTCAAGGGCTAGCTTATTTAGGTTTTTCAGAGCTTGGTCCAAAGCCTGGAGGGCGGTGCGGTTTGTCTGTAAGAGTTTACCCTCTTGCTCACAGGCGAGAATCCGTTCGCCAATGTCGCTCAAGGCTTGGATTTCCTCTGTGAGCCCTGTTTTCTCCCCCAAAAGAGTGAACTTTTCCTCCTGCAGCTTCTGGAGATTTTCCGCCAACAGTCCTTGGGTTTTCTGCAACTCTGTCAGTTCTCGCCCCAACCGTTCCGCATCGGAGTACTTGGGCAGAAGTCGTTCTAGACTGGCAATGCTGGCACCAAGGCTATCCCTGTGGGGTTCGGTGGCTTTTTCCTTTTCATAAGCCTCTTGCGCCGCTTGCAGATCCTTGATCTGCCCCTGAATGATCAGGGAAAGTTCCTGGATGCTGGTGCTGAGTTTTTCTTCGTGATCCTGCTTTTCCAGGAATGCGTTTTCTAAGGGTTTTACCTGGAAAAGTGCCTTTTCACCCTTTTCTACGCCTTCCTTGCGAGTTGCATGTTCCTCGGTCTCCTCCTGCAGTTCTGCCTGTCTCAGTTTGATGTGCTCTAGGTCTAGAAAGGTTTGGCAAAGATGGCGACCATCTGTGATTTCCTCGATTTGTTTAGCAATGGCTAGACCCTTGGCTTGGGATACTGCCTGAAGGGTACCACGTAGTTCTGTATCACTAGCGATCAAGGCTTGTAGTTCCTCTAAGACTTGAGGACCTTGGTGGATGGTGAGGTCCTTGATCCTGGTAGCTAGAGCCTCGCCCCGCTCCTCGTCTGGAACGTTGATGGTTCTTATCGATTGAAGGATGCTGTTTTCTTGAGCATCCAGGCTGTTCTTAGCCTCTTTTTCCCGTTCTTTGAGGAGTCGCTGGGCTACTTGATAGAGATTGGTGGAAAACACTCGGCGAAAAATCTCCCCCCGCTCCTTGCTGTCCGCGAGTAGGAGTTTTAGAAACTCGCCTTGGGCGATCATGGCAATTTGTTTAAACTGATCGCATTTGATGCCCAAAATGTCCTCGATTTTCGCCGTTACATCCCGCTGGCCTGTGACAACGGACTCACCCGGTAGGAAGAGTGCGGCCTGGGCTACTTCGGTCGTCATCCCCTCACCCCGTTTCCTGGGCCGTTCATAAGCGGGGCTTCGTTCTACGGTATAGGTCTTATTCTTATGAATAAAGGTGAGCTTAACATAGGTCTTGGTTTCCGCCTTGGCAAAGTGGCTACGCAGGGTGGTCACTGGGCGGACGGAACCGCTACTCTCGCCAAAGAGGGCGTAGGTGAGGGCGTCAAAGATGGTGGTCTTACCTGCGCCGGTAGGACCAGTAATGAGGAACAAACCTTGGGAACCGAGGCGAGTGAGATCCAGTTCGACCTCTTCGGCGTAGGGGCCGAATGCTGACATAAGGATCTTTACAGGTTTCATAGTTCCCCTCCCCCTGCCTCTGCAAAGACGTCTTCCATGACTTTGATCTCTTCTGCGGTAAGTGCCTTCCCATTTTGCAGTTCATAAAAGTTGGCAAAGAGCTCGAGGGGACTCTTGCTGGCTAGATCGCTCCCGGCTGCCATTTGAGCCTGAGCCCCATGGAGACTTCTGCTGTTTTCAAAGTCGAGGGCCATGAGGTTGGGAAAGACTGGCCGCAGTTGCCCAAGGGCATCGTAAATCTCCTCTTCATCGGTAAGGGTGATGCGGAGATAGTCCTGAGCCCTGCTTTGATCTGCTCGCCCTAGGCCTAGGAGTTCCTGGAGAGGTCCTTGGATTTCCCGGAGATCGCGCTTTGGTTGTAAGGGGTACTGTTCGAGCTGGAGTTCACCCTTGGGGCCGAAATCCAAGATGGTGACGGACTTGTCCTGCCTGGCTTCGGAAAAGGAATATTTAAGGGGCGATCCACCGTAACGGATGGTATCCAGACCGATGCATTGTGGCCTATGGAGGTGCCCCAGGGCTACATAGTCAAAGGCTTGAAAAAGGGAAGTGTCTACGGCATCGAGTCCGCCTACGGGTATGACCTCCGAGTCCGAGCGCTCTGGCTTGATATCACCACTTACTACAAACTGGTGGGCGATGAGGATGTTCCGTTCGCCTAGATCAAGTTCTCTGGTGCTCAAAGCGGCTCGAATAGCATCGTCGTAGCTCTCCATCGTTTCTGGGAAGTAGGGTCTGACATGGGCAGGTTTCAAGAAGGAAAGGAGAGAGATATTCAGGGGTCCATGTTTGTCTTCTACCCTGGCCTGCCTCAGCTGGCCGTCAAAGCCCCCTGCCACATGGAGTCCATTCTTCTGGAGCATGCGGCTGCCAAAGCTGAGGCGTTCAGGAGAGTCGTGGTTGCCACTGATCATGAAGACGGAGATTTTGTGACTTGTTAGCTTGGTCAAAAAGTCGTCGAGAAGTTCCACCGCTTCTGTGCTGGGCTGGCTCCGATCATAAACGTCCCCGGCGATTAGGACGCCGTCTACCTTTGCATCTAAGGCGATCTGTGTGATTTGGTCTAGGATGTATGCTTGATCCTCAATGAGGTTGAACTCGTTGAGGCGTTTCCCGATATGTAAGTCTGCCAAATGAAGAAAGCGCATCACTACCACCTCGTTTCCTTACCTGCATTATTCGCTACCTGGAGGCGGTAACCTTCATAAAGGAAGGGTGGAATCAGCACTTTCAAGAATTATGGGAATCATCTGAATCATTGGGGGATGCGCCTTTGGGAGCTGGCGTGATTGAGAGCCTCATCTGTCAAGATGCCTTCCAGTTCCTCCAACTCAGACACTATCATCCCATTGGCTCGAATTTACATCAATACGGTCTTATGATATAATTGCCATAAAATGTTGATTTCACGCTTATTTTGTTGTTCGCCGAGATTGAATGGGGTTGCAAACAATATGAAGTTGAAACCGGGACTTTCAATACACCTGACGCCGTCGCAAACCATCATGGTCGGCTTTGCCGCGATGATCTTGGTCGGCACAGTCCTGCTCAACCTGCCCATTGCAAGCAAGTCGGGTCAAAGCATAGGGCTGCTAAACGCACTGTTTACCGCAACGTCGGCCAACTGCGTTACTGGTCTTGTGGTAGTTAACACCATGGAGCACTGGACGTTATTTGGGAAAGTCGTTATCCTGACGCTGATACAGTTTGGCGGGCTGGGTTTTATGGGTGTGATAACGGTCGCCATGCTTCTTTTGAAGCGCCAAATTACCCTGCGCAACCGGCAAGTGATTCAGGCCTCCTTCAATCAGGACAGCATCGGCGGCATGGTAAAGCTGGTTAAAAGCGTTGTCTTGTTCACCTTGTCGTTTGAGGCTGCGGGCGCTGCCCTTCTGGCGATATCTTTTTCTGCCAGCGGCTCCATGACCGTGTGGGAATCCGTGTATCAGGGCGTTTTTCATGCAATCTCCGCCTTCTGCAATGCGGGCTTTGACAACATCGGCACAGAGGGAATGATTCCTTTCCAGCAAAATGTACCGATTAATCTAATTTTGATGACCCTCATCGTTGTGGGTGGTATCGGCTTTACGGTATTGGACGAGCTGAGGTACAACATCAAGAATCCGAAAAACAAATCCCTGAAATACCGGATTGTCCATCTGAGCCTCCACAGCAAGATTGTCCTTGTCGTTACCGCTACTTTGATTGTGGGCGGAGCCGCGCTCTTCTTGGTGCTGGAATGGTCCAATGCGGCTACCCTTGGTCATTTGCCGGTACTGCAAAAAATACAGGCTGCGCTGTTTCAGTCGGTCACGCTGCGAACGGCTGGGTTCAACACTATCCCGCAGGGTGGACTGACCGAGATGACACAAGCCATCTCCTGTCTTTTCATGCTGATTGGTGGTTCTTCTGCCAGCACGGCGGGGGGGATAAAAACAGTGACCATCGGCATTATCATTGTTGCGATGCTTTCGGTTTTGCAGGGACGCAACAAGCTGGAGGCCTTTGGACGAACTCTGCCCCTGGACTTGCTCCAGAAGGCCCTTACGGTGGTGGGCGCCATGCTAATTATGGTATTCGTCTCCACCTTCGTTCTGTATTTTACCGAGCAGACAAATCCGTATCCCCACACACTTTTGGATTTGCTATTTGAAAGCTGCTCCGCCGCCGGTACCGTGGGCGTCAGTACGGGAATCACACCCCATCTTTCCCCGGCAGGCAAGGTCGTAATGATTATCTGCATGTATCTGGGCCGGTTAAGTCCCGTAACAGTAGTGGCCGCACTTAACGCGAGGCTGCATAAGCACACGGACGCCATCAGTTATCCCAGTGAACGAGTGATTATCGGATAGGAGAGAAAAGGATATGGCGACAGCGAAGAAATACACCCATTTTGCGGTTTTGGGTCTGGGGCGTTTCGGCATGAGCATTGTGCAGACACTGGCCGAGACGGACGCCAATGTCATGGCATGCGACAAGGATGAGGCAAAGCTGCAGCAGGCAATGGAGTATGCGACCCATGTGGTCCAGGTAGATATTACGGACGAACACGCGTTGGGCAAGCTGGGACTTGGCAATTTTGATG
>WPCH01336465.1_pt1 | contig 21796 bp, 31 predicted proteins | sample 5399881 | NCBI WGS metagenome assembly WPCH01 (sample SAMN12869468, study PRJNA574797) | sludge metagenome | isolation source: wastewater treatment of pH5 | place: China:Beijing | collected 2019-05-20
TCTTAAAATCGATATATAAAGGAGACGAAATGCAATGTTATCAAAAATGAAGAATTGGTTAAAAAATGAGGATTCACAGTTGTCATCAGAAAACGGAATGTTAATCGCTTTAGCGGTAATTATTGTATTAGTAATTGGACCGTTTGTATGGAAAGCAATCCAAGGTGGTTATGATACAATTCTAGCTCGATTCACAAAAGCATCAAGCAATGCAGATGTAGATTCTTGGAACAAAAAATAAGTTTTAGATTGAAAATAAGAGGGGGCGTGTTTCATATAGCTCCCTCCTTTTAAAACATAAGGAAGTAGGTAAAAGATCTGTTAATTCAATTCGGGTATGAATTAATCGAAAACCTATGTGATAGATATGGAACGACTATTGAGGTCATTGACCATACCGAAAAGACCGAGGAACAAGAATTAGTAGAAAGTTTAATTCAGATTGCCACTGTTCTCAGCAGTAGACTGCAAGGTAAAAGAGCCAATAAAGCCAAGAAGATGATTAAGGAGTTGATGGAAAATGATACTTGCAAGGAAAATAAGAATAAGACCGAATAAAGAACAAGAACATCAACTTTGGAAATCTGTCGGAACAGCCCGATGGGCTTATAACTGGACATTAGGTAAACAGGAAGAAAATCATAAGCACGGTGGTAAATTTTTATCTGACGGCATCCTTCGTAAAGAATTAACAGTTTTGAAGCAAACAGAAGAATATGCATGGCTATATGAGGTATCCAATAACATTACAAAGCAAGCGATTAAAGATGCTTGTCAAGCATATAAGCGATTCTTCAAGGGACTGACTGATAAACCACGTTTCAAAAGTAGAAGAAAATCAAAGCCGTCTTTTTATAATGATAATGTGAAATTGAAAGTCCGAAATAACGAGGTGTTGATTGAAAAAGTTGGATGGATGAAAATCTCAGAATCATTACCAATCGATGTGAAGTATACGAATCCACGTATTCATTTCGATGGGAAGTATTGGTATTTGTCCGTAGGTATTGAAGAAGAGAAAATGCAGCAAAAACTAACAATTGAGAGTTTAGGGATAGATGTAGGCATTAAAGAACTTGCAGTGTGTTCGAATGGAATGAAATTCAAAAACATTAATAAAACAAAGGTAGTTAAGCAGGCGGAGAAACGCCTTCGTAGGTTGCAACGTCAAGTTTCTCGTAAATATGAAATGAATAAGGAGGGGAGCCGTTTCGTCAAAACCATCAACATTATAAAACTTGAAAAGAAGATACAACTCTTACATAGGCGCTTGAAAAATGTCCGAGATAATCATATTCACCAAGTAACTACTGCAATCGTGAAAACCAAACCTTGCAGAGTTGTGATGGAAATGTTGAATATCAAAGGAATGATGAAGAATAAACACTTATCAAAAGCTATTGCACAACAAAATTTATATGATTTCAAAATGAAAATACAGTATAAGTGTGAGAAATATGGGATTGAGTATATGGAAGCTGATAAGTGGTTTCCTTCGTCTAAAATGTGTTCGACTTGCGGTGAAATCAAAAAAACTTTGCGTTTATCCGAAAGGATATACACCTGTGACTGTGGACATGAAATAGACAGAGATTTCAACGCATCTATTAATTTGTCGCGTTATCAATTAGCAACTTAACACATGAACGTTATTGCTAATATGTAGGATTCGTTGTATCCGAATTCACGCCCTCGGAGTGTTATATCAAACGAAAGTAGCTTCGGCAAAATCGGACACGTAGAACAGGGAAATAAACAAACTTTATATAGTTTTATAAGGTTTTTGCAACGGGAATCGAGTCTTATATCCTTATACAGTAATGGAGAGTTCAATTGCTGTTTTTAAGCGATTAAACGTACCTAATAATGCTTATATTTCAGCAATATGTGAGGCGAAATCACAAGGATTAGGAGAATTAGTTTCTATGATGATGGAAGCTGGGAAACAAGGAGAGAATTTGATTATTATGCGCTACTGTTTTAAAAGATGCTCCAAGCTGTTCAAAAGAATTAGAAATTAGTAATATCTCTTTGTTTCCAGAAAGAGAACCCGGTACCAATATACCGAGGGATAGAAGACATATAACTTCGGATATAAACAAAGATGTATATCAAGATTCACCCACGATTGATAAGGTAATACCTTACCAGGGTAGTTCTGGAAAGGGCAAGTTAATATCAAATAGTACTATTGTGACTCCAATGAAACAAGGGGATCGCCTAAAAATAAGAAAATGGGCTACACCGATCCAATTACCAAATAACCGTACAGTCACAAAGAATGATACGAACAAAGAAATAAATGGATGGTCTACATTTAGTATGAATACTCAAGTTGCAAATAATCCGTTTTATATTACCGAGCAACGAGGCGTAACTTTTTATATGCTTGCCTATTCTGAAGGAATTACATATGTAGATGAGTTGAAAGTGGGATACGCATCGGAAGCAGAAGTATACCAAGGGAATCAGCAAATATATAATGGTAGACTCTCTGACCATGTAGATAAAGAAGAAAAAGATCAGGCAGTGCCCACAACACCAGGAGGCCTCCAAATTGAAAATAGAGAACTGAAAAAAAATAAAGTAACGTTTGCCCCTGCGAAAGATGATGGGAGTACCTATCATTATAAAATCCGTGGAATTGGTAGGAATGACGTTTCGGACTTTTCTAAGGAAGTTCCTGCAACTGTAACAAGTGGCGTAAAAGGATATGAATATGTAGTGAATGATAAATCCGACACATCAATTGATAAAGTAAGTGGTGTTCAGTTTACAAATCAGACTAGCATTCAGTTTCCGACTGATTATGCGAAACCACAATATGTACATATCCGAACAGTAGATAAAGCTGGGAATAAAAGTGCGACGAAGCATATTTCTACCACACAAAAAGGACGAGTAGATATGCTTACTGTTCCTAAAAGTGTAGAGTTTACCCCAATTCAACTAAATGGAGAAAAGCAAAATTCATTTGGTACATTAGGTAAACTCATGATACATGATAGTCGAAATCAAGCGGATGGATGGAGATTGAATATGACAATTTCTCCATTTACAGAGTCGAACATTGCAAAACAATTGCCAAAGGGTTCTCTATCCATAAAGAATCAAGTGAGTGTAACAAAAGTAAAGGGTCCAGAGACAGGGAAACCTATTATACAGATTCCAAATACACCTATTGATAATGGGGCAGCACACACTATTATCCGGGCTTCGAAAGATGTAGCAATTGGAGAATATCAACTCGATTTTGGACAAAATGGATTACAACTGCAGATAGATCCAGGGACAACTTATGTAGGGAAGAATCGGCAAGTTACTTATACTTCTACGGTCACTTGGTCTCTAGTGAGTGGACCGTAATAATCCATCTAAACAGGAAAAAATAAGGAGGGAAAATTATGAATATATATGTAATAGGAATACTACTAGGATATATGACCCTGAATATATTTACTGACTTGAAATATAGAAAAACGAAAAATATATGGCATTTGCTATTCTTAATTGTAGGTATAGGAATCACGTATTTTGCTGGAATAAGAACAGGTAAAGAGATTGTGATTGTACTAGCCATGGCCTTAGCATGTGGTTTGTTGTTAGAGACATTTAAATTTTCTTCACCAGGTGATACAAAAATGCTTGTTGTGGTAGCTGTATATGTTAGTAATGTAGTAGAAGAAACAGCTATCCTTACCGCTATTACATTAACAGCTTTCCATTTACTATTCTTTTGGGTCGCTAGTGTGTATCGATTAATTAAAATTTTAGGGTTTGTAGGAGCGATTAAAGACCAATTGGAGCATGCTGCTTCTATATTTGGGGCAAAACTACCAAAGAAAGAAATACAGCTGATACAGAGCTTTCCGGGGGCTTGTTCTATTTTATTAGGAGCAATTGTGTATGTTGCTTTCACAATTTATCAAAACGGAGGTGTTTTAGCTTGAATAGTAGAATCATTCATCAAAGAGAAACGTATATTTATTTCACGATATTCGCATTAGTAGGGGTACTTATTACAAATATGTTTATTAATATGGTGTTTATACTAGCGTATCCGTTACTTATCGGATTAATTGTACAGGTTGTCCTGCTTCAGAGGATAAAAAAACCGTTTTATAGGAGTGGAAAAGAATTAACGGAACAGTTAAAACTAAAAAATATATTCTTAGTAGAATCAAATATTTTAGGAGATGAAGAAGGAACTGTCTATGAGGTGCATCAAAAGCCTTTTACATTCTCAAATGGACTAATTAATAAAGAGAAGAGTTATAAGGTAATAAAACAAGATTATAAAAAAAAAGTAAAAGAAGATTTAACGAAAATTGCAAAATGGCAAGTTACAACAAAAGCTAGACTTGTTACAACAACACATTTTCGTTTATATACAATTTGGCAGAAAAATAGTACAGGCTATCAGCTAAAAAAAATAGAGGATTGTATTGATCCATATGCCAAGATGAATCTTATACAATGGGTGATTGCTTCATTCTGTACAACTGGTCGTATTAAGTATGATAAGAAGCCGAAAGAGTGGGCAAGTTATGAATGGATTGCGTTAAGGTAAATAAAAAGATAGGGAAAAAAACCAAGTAGTTCAGTTACTGTAGGGAAACTTATTAGTATGCTGTTTGTATTTAGCCTATCTATTATTGATTTAAGGGGATTAATTATGCAGGATTTTTTGCTACAGAAGATAAAAAATCCATTTTATGAATTTAATAATATCGTGTTTATTGGCGATATTCTGCCTAAATAATAATATGAGTGCACTAAGCGATAAGTTTAAAATTCAACATCTATGCAGTTTAAACGTATTAAAAAAGCTTGTTACAAACCTATGTAATAGTTTAAAGAAATCTGAAATGGTTAGTGCTACAGGTCATAAAGGACAATTAATTTGGCTGATAGCAGATGATGCAGGTAAAGAGAAAAAAATACAATGGAATTACATCTGAATTTGAATAATTAAAAGAAAAAATGGTCTAGATTTAGACCATTTTTTTGTAGATGATTTTTATAGAAACGATATCAAAAATTGCCTTCTTCCGACTAGGAATACTTTAATTTTAATAATATGTATTGGACGCCAATCTAAATGTTATTTCATTTTGCTTTTAAGCTTTTTTCATACGCTTTAACTTCGTCAATAGTTTTAAATACTTTTAAATCAAATATCTTTTCTCCATCAATACATACAACTAATACTCCATCTTGAGCTTGAAGAACACTACCTACATTACCTTTTCCAAGTGAAATACTGAAGGGATTCTCTACATTTAATGTTTTCTTTTTAGCAAGATAATCTTTAAATGACATACCAATGGATAGCTCGTCTTTTAAGCCTTTAATAGTGTTACCAGAAGTAATTGTTGATCGATCCTTTTTCGTAGCCTCTTCTTGTTTGCGTTGTTCTTCAGCCTTTTTCTGTTCTTCTATTTTCTTTTGTTCATTTTCCTGTTTTTGCTCATCTAACTTCTTTTGTTCATCTTCTTTTTTAGTTTCTTGTTTTGGTTCTTCTGATGTACTTGCTTTATCATTTGAACCACAAGCAGCTAATCCCATAAGTAATGCGCTACAAGTTAGTGCTGTAAGTAATTTGCGTTTCATATATTTGTCCTCCACACATTCAATTTGTAAGATTTCTGAAACAAGCATAACAAATTCAGTCATAACTATTTTGTCATATTATGTCGAATGGGAATAAAAAAAGAGAGCCGAAGCTCTCTTTTTCAATTAATAGCAACTAAGGATGCCTCAATGATATATCGTTCCGGTGCATCTCCAATATAGTTAAATGGATAACATGTAGTTAATGTTAAAGTTGATTTATCTTTTGCGACAATTACAGTACGATCATTTGCATCTGTAATCCAATGTTTTTGAATTTGATAAATGTATACTCTTTTATCATACTCAACTAAAATATAGTCATTTTCTTGTAGATCTCCCAAATTAGTAAATACCGTATCACGATGTCCGCTTAAAACTGTATGTCCATTACCTGAAGGAGTAGTCGTAATATCGCTAACAAACATTCCTACTCCTTTTTTTAAAGTTTTAGCATCAGCACCCCAGTAAACTTGATATTTTTGTTTAATTTTGGGTATAACCATATAGGCGATTTTTTCTCCCATTTGATGCTGAGCTTGAGAAGCTGGAATCTGTTTTGGTAATCCTGGTAATGGTTCATTAGTGTTTGTAAGGTTAGTTTCTTGATTTGGTAGAGTATAACGGGATTGTTCTTTGTTTGATTCATCACTTGCATCTTTTCCATCATTAGTGGCAGATTGTATATTTTGATATTGTTGAATTTCATTACTTGTTAAGGCTTCAACAGTTTTTCTTGCATCATACCAATCTATAAAGTAATAAACAAAAGCAAAAGAGCCTATAGTAATTAATAAAACTCCCAACCAATCAAGTTTTTTCAAGTTTATCACTCCACATTAAAAACGACAGGAATATTCCTGCCGTCTTTAGGTATTAGTTTATGCATTCGTTTTTTTACGACGGAATATAAGAATTGAACCGGCTAATACTAAGCCAGCACTTGCAAGCATCATTGTAACACCGTTTGATGCTGTATTAGGCAACTTTTCACCTTGTTTTTTTGTTTCAGCCTTTACAGCTGTTTGCTTAGTTTGCTCTTGCTTATTGGTTGTTGCTTGGTTGTTTTGTTGTGTATTTTCTTGTTTTACAGGTTCTTGTTTAGTATTTTCCTGTTTAACTTGCTCTTGTGGTTTGTTTTCATCTTTTTTAGTAGGCTGTTTACTAGCTAAAAATTGATCGTAATCCCCTTTTTTTACTTCACAAGGTAAACCATCATTGTCACGATCTAAATCATGAGGATCGTTAGTCGCACTGTATCCATTGCTGTGCCAGAATTCCATAACCTCCTGTTTGTTTTTAAAGTGACTGCAATTCTTGTCATTTGGATTTTTTTCTGCAAATGCAGCAGAGCTGTATCCTACTGTTAATAGTGTGAACGCTGTTGCTGAAGCTAATAGTTTTTTCATGAATTTCTCCATCTCCCTAAATGGTATGTATTTACATAGAAATATTTTACATTCTAAAAATTAAAAATACAATAATAATTTGTTGATAAATGTAAGATTTCCACACAATGATAGCAAATCATTAATTCTTATATTGTTATATTTGTCGAACGAAAATAAAAAAGAGAGCCGCGGCGGCAACACCAAGCGATATAATCAAAAAGTTGAATACGACTATGGATTCTGAAGTTTGTGATACACATGGCATGAATAAGATGAAGTTCGGTGGGCAAGTTGTGTTTGCCCGCGTTACTTCCTTGAAAACGATAGTAAGAAGCCTCAGCAACAGGAGCAAGCGAAATACGATGCTGATAAAGCTCATGAGAAGAAATTGATGTTTTATCAACAAAGCATGATTACACATAGCAACATTAAGAAAGCAAACTTTGACAATTATGAACTCGCAAAGGTCATTGCGACGGATTATTGCAATAGAAATGTATTTAACACGATTAAGGCCGGGAATTGTGGGGCAGGGAAACACATTTCGCTTATGCTATCGTGGATCAGCTTGCAGGAGCAGGGAAATCAGTTGTCTTCATTACAGGCGGTGAATTGCTATGAAAGATAAAAAGTAAATTCAGTAAAGATTCTACATTAACTGAGGATGCTATTATTCGGAGCTTAGTAAAAGCAGAAGTATTGATAATCGATAATTTAGAAGCAGAATTAGGCGCGTTAGATGTCAATGCCAAAGCGAAAAACCTCATTAATAGGGTGTTATTCGATGTTTTCGATAGTAGGCAAGGTAAATTATCTTCAAGACAAACCTCACAGGAAAGCGTTTAGATGAGGCATACGATGAACGGATTGTATCGTGGATTCTAAATAACTTCAGAACGATCACTTTTAAAGAAAGGCATTGCCATTTTAAAAGGGGAATAACCGATGTGTGTATGTGAGAACGGGAGTAATTAAGAACAACATGGGGAATGGCTGCTATCAATTTGCACTGTGTATTTGCGAAGTAGGGAATCTCAGTCCTGAAGAAATGGGTAGAAGACGTTATGCTGTTATGGCGGAGTTAAAAGAAATTCATTAATTACAACTGGAGGGAGAATGGGATGTCATGACTTGGAACGGATTTGAAAAAGGAGAATTACACAATGGTGTTGCAGCAGTGAAAGTACATGAAGAAATCGCGTGGTAATTTATATATACCTTTATAAGAGTTGGGCTTAGTGTTTAATAAAAGTGAAGCGGTTCAATTACGAGAAATGTGGGATGAGGATAAAGATATTCTTGAAATAGCAAAAGAGTTAGGAAGACATCAACTAAAAATTGTCGTATTAATCATGGCTCAAGCGGATAAGAACAAAATTAAATCTCGCTCAATGGGGTAAGGGGCATGAAACAATTAACACTGGAGGATGTAGTCGGAAGTTTTGATTATACCGCAACAAGTACCGTAGACAAATTCTTGAAGTGTAATAGCGTTATGACGTACTCAGTAGAGTTTTACGATAAAGATGAGAAGTGGAAGCTTCGTTGGTTTGAGGCAAAGTCTGAAGGCAAAGCGATAGAAATGGCTAAAAAGAAATACGGAAAGATAAGAGGCCATCAAAAAGTGTTGTATTTGAAACACGTGACGTTTCATAAAGGGATTATAAAATTATTTATATATTACGTATAAATAATTTTCGGACGGAATGAATAAAAATATACAAAATCCTTATTTAAATATAGAAGCCCTAGGATTAGGGGGCTAGGGCTTCTAGTCATGGTATATCTCACACGACATTATAAAAAGAAAAGAACATACTGAAGATAACACATGAATGTTTCATAAATGTATCAAAAAAGTGAACAAAAAGTGATTTTGTAAATCAAGGTAGTCAGCACAATTAACTAACGTCTTGTTGAAAAAAGAAGCCCCGCAGAAAATGTTACAGGGCTTCATAAGATTGAGTTATGTCGTACTCACAAGAGATTTTAACATGGATTTAGCGGTGAATAAATTGGTAAATGTGTCCAACCAATCTAAAACTATTATCTTAAACAAAAACGTTAGTTTAACACAAAGGGAAATTGAAATTTATCAAGCTATACTTAAATAAGTCAAAGCAGTAAATCCGTAAACCAATAAGGTACAAGTAGCAAGGAATTTTATAATTTCATTTGTAGAAATAATAGTTACAAACAGTGCTACAGATGCTCCTATAAAGAATTGGTACTTCGTATGTATATTTGTAAGATTGATTATTACAAGTACAGTGAAGAAAAGTGAAACGAAGTTAAAATATCTCCTTATTGTTATATTTCCTTTCAATGTTTGATCTATATTTATCATACCGAATTGTACCAGTTATAACATACTTTGTAATGAATCTTTAAAAAATTCATTTGGTCATAAATAAAAAGGCGATCGTTTCCGCAACCACCTTTTTATAAAACAGAGCAACTTTTTCAGAAATAAAGTATGAATAATTTCTGAAAAGGTCATAGGATATAATCCCATTTTTATAACCTAAGTGACGAGCTTAATTTATAAGAAAGGAATGACTACATTATATGAAAACTTGTCTAATGAGGTTACATATAAAAGAACAGCTAGCAAAAGCTAACTGCTCAATACAAGGAGATACAGAGAAAACTAAATGGATTTTGGCATACAGCCTATCAACATTATGGACATAATATTGAGTTTTATTCGAAGGAATTCATGTTTTACAAATTAGATTATGATAGTTGATATTTTCCATATTGACCAAAAAAGAACCAAAAATTCTAGTGAAATTCCAAGTGTTCTTTTCCTAGTTTTTTGAAGTTCTTTTACTAAATAGCCAACAGCACTAATTGCTATAAGAATGAAAAGAATAAGTTCTAGTGTAACTGGCATTTGATTTGCTCCTAATCTCGTAATTTAATTTAGTATATAACGATTATAAGATGTTTTTGTGGTTAGTGGTGAAAAATTAAACAAAACAATCTCTATATGAAAAAAGGTCCTGTTGTCTCCAACAGAACCCCTTCTAAAATGGCAAAGAGTAACTCTTACCTTACTCTTTGTTTATATACTACAGGACTATTAATGGAAATCCAAGGCTCCTTATATTGAGAAATAAAGAAGAATTATTATAAAGAATTTTATCATTGTTATAAATAAAGGAGCAGTTAGCAAAAACTAACTGCTCCTCTCCAAGGGGGAACAAGGAGAAAAATCTAATGTCATCTATATTATTGACGGAATATTGAGTTTTATTCAAAGAGGCTATACTAATTATGTAGGTTACATGAGAAGTCCTATTAACATCCAGGCTGCTCCGAGCAGAATTAAAGCTTCGAATGTAATCCAAAACTTTCTTTTTTCTGGTTTTTGAAATTCTTTAATTACGGAAAATACGGCACTTATTCCTACAAGAGTAAAAAGGGCAATTCGGATTGTATCAGTCATTTGCATCACCACCTAAGATTTGAATAGTTTAATTATATATTAATTACCATTTTATAGAAACTAAATGAAGTAATCCTTTTAATAGAAAGTGAGGAATAACAATGGGGCTAGGAAACCACGGAATGACATTTGAAATGCTTACCAATCTAGTAAATGAAATGTATCAACGAGGCGGAGTGGCGCTAATAAACAAGTGTCAGACTCCTGTAAAGGTGTCCGTATGCTGAGTGGGTTCTATGAAGCTTAAAAGTACAGTAGACTATGACGGCGTGTATAAGGGACGAGCTATAGAATTTGAAGCAAAGTCTACAGGGAATGTTACACGATTTTCCATTATTTAACCTCCCTTAGATATGATGTTGATTTATTTATAAATTCTACTGAGAAATTTAAGGGATTACAAATCTATGAATATACTTAATCTATTTGAAATTATTAAAAATATCGATAAATAGCTGATAAAATGATGAGGATAACTAGATGTTTAAATTGCCGTATCATTATCTTACAAGTTCATTAAATAGTCGAAGTATTGAGATGGTTTTACGGAGTATAAACGAGAAGGCTGAGATTAATCTTGAAATTGGAAGAGGAACTTCTTCCTTTTTTTATTTTTCTCTATTAGATAGGTTAACTGTGGGGGATTTTATAAAACATATTTTTTGAATTATTTAATACTAAAATATATAATTAAACGGATTTTAATATATTAACTAGTTAAAAATGGGGAAAGAAAAGTGAAGATTATATTTGATGTGGTTAAAGATGAAAATTTTGATTTTACTTTATTAGAAACAAAATTGCTAAAAACTTTTAAAGAAGTAGATAATGTAGCTATAGTTGAAAAGGTTGAAGATAAAATTTTTGAAAAACATGATGTGCCAACCCATTTAGCGGAGATTACTATTAATGTTACAGGAAAGAATATCGGATATAGATCAGTTTCAGCTAGTATATTTATTGTTCTAGAAAGTCTATCAATGAAGCTATTCAATATTAATATTAGTATACATTAAGCATCCAATACGGGTGCTTTTCCCTTGTTATATAAAAATTACATATTAAACATATATTTATACGATTTGTTCCTACACGTTAAGGAGTTAGTAATAAGTAATAAAAGATGATACCGATGAAACCGTATAAAAACCAAAAGAACCCTAATATGGGTAATGTTTTGAAAATTAAGCGTGGTAAACCTCCTTGGGTATATAGAAGATTTTAATATATTGTTGGTCTATTTAGAAGGAAAAACATAGATTGGTATATATTAAACGAGAATAAGAATAAAATAGACATTTTGTTTAAATGAGTATATAAATAGGGAGAATCTAATTATTTGATTCACATTTAAACCAAGGGGTACAAATTCGATGCGACGTGAAAAGGATTTGTTGAAACAATGGAAGGCGGATTTGCAAGCTATTCAGGAAGAGAAAAGGCTGAAGAAGAAGGCTAAGAAAAAGAATAAGAAATTTAGCATTCCGGGTAATACAGCTGACTTCATGAACGGCAAGAATACTTATCATAAAGAGAATGGGGTATGGAAGCAAAGAAATAAATAATGTGAGGGTAAATAAGTTTGATTAAGTTTATAGCAGTTATTGTAGGCGCTGCGCGATCTGGGCGGCGCCTTGTTTGTTGTTAAGGAGAGATAAGAGGGAGATAAAAAAAGAGAGCTAATGCCCTCTTTTTTGGATGTGGTAATTAATCACAGATTGGTATTCCAAGCACTCTTAGAGCTAAAGCTACTTGAAGAGAAATCTCTAATCTAGCAATTTCAATACCAGCTACTGAGAGAACTAAAAAAGGTTGTCCATTTACAAACACAACGCAACTATCCATGGTTACACCACCTTTCTAGCAATCTACTATAGTATATGTATAAAACACTAATGTGTAATATTTAAGTTAATGGATTTAATAAAATTAATAGATTAGCCCATTTAAACAAAACAAAAGAACACAACGATTGAAAATACAGAAGTGAGATAGGTTTACAAATTGAAATATTATTAGCCTAAAATACAAAATATAGACTAGCAAACAAACTATTTCTACCTTTTAATCATAGAATATGATGAATTCTATTTTTAGAGGAGGGAATCATATCTATGGGATGGAATAATAATTTTGGACATTCTCGAGATTGTAATAGCTTTTGGGATGATTTAGTATTTTGCGGATGCGGTCGTAGACGTAGAAGAAACGATTTTAACGAATGTCATTGTAGACGCGACTGTGATTGTGATGAGTGTCGTCGTAGACGTAATCATGACCGTGATCATAATCATGATGATCGTCGAGATTGGTAAAGTCTTTTGAAAGAGTGCATATCTTAATCGCACTCTTTTTTATTAGTACTTATTAACCCGAAGGATACAGTTTCAATTTCATTGAACATCTAATAAAACAAGTGAACAAAACGAACGAAAAGGGAATTATGTAGATTTTAAGGTAGCGAATCCGCTGCTTTTTTATTTTATAAAGAAGCATTTTAAACATTTCTTATAGCGTTGAATACTTATGTAAATATGGAAAATAGATTTGGCTCTTGGAATGAGGGATTGATGTGGATATAACACATATTATGGCGAGGATAGTGGTTAATGGGAAAGATCTTCCGTTTACTTCAGTTAGGACAACTGCATGGATTAATGGACCTGCGAATGATTTAATTGTTACGACTAAGCAAAGGGTGGGTGAGCTTTATCGGTTTATGTGGTCACGGGTGCCAGTTATGCTAACAATGTATTTCCTTCAGGGTGCTGACTTGATGAGATTTGCTAGAGTTGCAGGAATTGATGAAAGTATAACGGGAGAATATATATATCATTTTATTTGGTGATAAGACGAACTTTAAGTAGCCTAACAGCTGCTTTTTTATTTTATAAAGAAAAACCTCTGCCTAGGGGCTAGATGATTTTCTTCATGCCACAATGACGGCATTCTCTTAAAAAGATGAAATTTTTAATGGAACTTTTGAATGCAGAATTACCGCAATTGTCACAGCGACCACTGATCTTATCTGGATGTTCTTCGTATGTGTATATTTTGTTTAAATCGTATTTTGGTTCTTGTTCTTTATTTTCCATTCGTTTCACCTACATATCAATCTGATTTTAAATAACTGAATCACAATATCATGAAGTGATCACGTAGTGGATGCTTTTTATTTTGCAAAAAAGAACCTGCAAATCTGCAGATTCTCTTGATAATGATTTATGAAGTAAGACCCGAAAATATAATACAATAATTCGAAAATGAGTTCAAGAGTGTTTGGTGATTTAAGCCACTCTATAATCTTTGTTTTTAAGCTTTTTTTGAATATCCATAAATCCTATAATCATTATCGCCATGCATATTAATTTAAGCCAACGAATCTCCTGGTGGTACATTAGCCCAGAAAAGAATTCATAGGCATATAACAAACTGACAATTGGAAATAGCCCATCGCTATCAAGCTAAGCTCATAAAACGTCAATTATAGTAGAGAGTGTTTCTTTTTTCTAAAGGTTATGTGTAAGGAATTTAAAGATTTGCATACGAAATAAACCCTAACGGGTTTCATTTTTTTGAATTAAGCCGCTTGATTATCAGACATGGTACAATTGTAAACGACACCTAATATATCAAAGACTGTTTTCTTCTCATATCGATGAGATTTTCTCCCGTTTTGCTGTAGGAGGTTGAACAGGCGAATTAGAATCTTTGATAGCTCTTGGGTGTCTTTCTGTATTGCTTGGAAAAGAAGAAGAAAGTAATCTTTAATCATATATATGGACTTATATTCACTCAGTTCTCGTTTCTTTTTCATAAGAAGCAATTGTCGCATTTGAAACATGGTAGAAGAACAAAGTAAAATGGCAATCAGTTGTCCATACAAATGGCATTCCAATCGTTCTCGTTTTATCTTTTTACAATGATGTATATGAAAGAATGATTTCCACGTTTTAAATAAAATCTCGATTTGCCAACGTAAAGAATACCAATCATGTACTTGTCCCATTGGGACAATATCTATAGGAGTATTTGTCATATATACATTGATACCACTAAGCCGTTTACTACGAGCAGAATACTTCATTCCTTTCTTTTTTTCTCTTACAGTTTGATCGCGTAATCGTTTTTGTTGTTGTTCTTTTGTTAGTCGATGAACAATCACACGAGTTGGGACTTTATCAGTCATTCCTACATAAGCGTTGGATATTTCGCATGTTTGTCCTGGCTGAAGAGAGTTCATTAAAATCTCCATATCTATCTGGATATACTCTGTACCTTTCTTGATTCTGCCATCTTGAAAATAATCGGGTTTAGGATTTTTTTGATAAATACGTGTATTCGATTTAATACGTGAGATATAATAAGCCTTTTTATCTTGTATATGTTGAAGATCTTTCAAATGAAAATAACCTAAATCTCGGATACATAAATCATTCGCTGTTACAGTTGGGACACACAAGGAACCGTAGGTTCGATCATGTTGTTTACCTGGACCTGTATGAATATGAAGGAACTGTCCACTTAATAAATCATACTCAAGCTGAATCTTTACTCCCGCTGTATGGCTGCATCCTCCTGCACCTGGATAAACGAATGGAAAAGAATCTGGAAGTTGAAATGCAGTTGAATCTAAAATACGAATACGCTTGAAAACAGAAGTGTGTGGAGAAGAGAACAGCTTAGTTGAAGATAACTTTTGGTTGAGAAGTTCGGCTAACACTTGTTGTAGAAATTGTACGGCTGTGGCATTAAATCGTTGATTCAGTCCTTCGGGACTGATGAGAACTTCTGTTGATGCTTCTAAACAGCTACATAACTGAGTTAAAGAAGTTTTTGCTACACTTTGACTTATCCATACACATAAAGCTATTAAATCTTGTGCTCGATACTTACTTGCTCGCTGTACAAACCCAACATCTCTAGCTAGATTTTGTAAGGTATTTGGGGATAAAAGACTCTGAATCTCCTGTGCAAATAGTTGTAGTTTGTCAGATACAGAAATAGACATACAAAAAACGCCATCCTTTCCTATGATTCTACAGAAAGAATAACGTATTTTTTATTTTGAGGATATTTCTTTTTGCTACCAAACTAACTTTTTTATTAAAGATATAATCCGTATATAAAAATATTTTAAAAATATTTAATTTGATAAGTGAATAGTTAAGAGTCCTTCTTATTTTTAATTATTTATTTTCCACTCGCTGTATAAGATACCCATTTCAATTAAATTCCAATATTCTTGACCACTTTTTCTAGCATCACGTAGGAATCCTTCTTGTTGAAAGCCGACTTTTTTATAACATTTAATTGCAGATTCATTAAAATCGAATACACCTAGAGTTACTTTATGTAATTTTAATTCTTCAAAAGCAAATTTTAAAACAGCTGTCATCATTTGTGTTCCATAACCTTTACCTCTTGAATTTGTTGAGCCAATTAATACTTTTCCTATCCTTGCACTTTCATTAGTTTTGTCGACGTTTCCCAATGAAATATGACCAATGACTTCACTATTTGTTTCGTCTATTGCTTTAAATACATATTTAATAGCATTATCTTTATTAGCGTTTTGTAAATAATTTTTTAATTGTGCATTTGTTAATGGAAATGTAAAAGCAGGTCCACCCCATTGTAAACTAAATTCCGCATTTGGTATCCAATCAATTAATTGTTGAAAATCTTCTTCTGTAAAATACTCCAATTTAACCATATGTTTCTCTCCCTTTCTACCCTTTTCTTAATTTAATTACCAAAATATTCTTTCTTTATTGTATAAGATAATAATAAAAGATGGAATGATTTCTAAATTCACACCATCTTTTTTAAATAACTATTATATTTTTAATCTATCTTGGAGTATATAAGGTGAAATTTTTGTTATGGGGGTACTCTAAAATCTAAGCTTGATAGCGATGTGGTGCTACCCCATGACCATCAAGTTAAAATCTCATATTACCCCCAGAACGAAAATTTTGTGCATTTTGCTCGTATTTATTGTTTTGGGGAAATTCATATTTTTAGCTTGATGGCGATGGGGTAGTGAAAATTCTTAAGTTGATGGCGATGTATGTTGACCCCTAATACAACGATTATTGTGTTTTAAATAAGGAACGACTTCTTACAAGAGAGTCCCTTTTTCATCTTTAAAAATGGTAAAATGTAGTTTAAGGAAGGGTAAGAATGAAAAATGAACATAGGGGGATTTAAATAAGGGATAGGCAAAAAAAACAACTATGATTGTATGAAGTATATAATAGAAAAGGGAGAACTTGAATGAGGAAACCAAAAGTAACTGTTTTTATCTTTTTACTGAGCATACCACTATTCCTATTAAGTGGTTGCTCTATAGACACAAAACTATTAGAAAAACCAATAGGAGATTATTTGTCCGAAAACTACGGGATAAAGAATGGGGATTTTAAAATTCTTTTTGCTGATAGTGGGTTTGGAGCTTCTGATCTAGAGACTTACGTGGAAATAAAAAAACCATACCGCACTCTTGCTTATTTAATTGTAGACAAAGAGTCACATGAAATAGTTAAAAATGGAAGCGATGATGTTTTTCTAGAAATATTTAAAGGAGCTTATATTGAACAACATCGTGATGTTTTGAAACAATCCGATAAGATGATAAAAAAGTATAACTTATTAAGTGAATTCTCCTATAATAAAAAGAAACCAAATTTCTATTACTATTTAAATATACATATAGATAAACAAAAAGAAAAGGAATTAATTGGAAATTTCAAACGCGATCAAAAAATAAACACTGACAACATAATGAAAATGTTAAAAGATAGTAAACCTATAGATCATGCTAATTATACAGGAGTTATCAATTTTAATTACTATTACAATACCTACAAAAATAGTGAAACTGTTCCCAATGCTCAAAGTATTATGGATGATTTCGAAAAGAGCCACGTGCTAACAGAGGGTATTTATAAGATAGCTGTTGTGACCATGTATTCCAGCCCTAATGAAACAACCATAGGAGGAACGGATAGTCGTAATAATAATGTCATGTTTACCGTGGATAAACAAGGGAAATTCGAAATATTAAAAACAACTGTAGATTCTTGATAAAATACGTCAATTGTTGTGTTTTAAAAAAGGGGTGACTTCCCACAAGGAAGAGGGGGCACTGAAAAAGTCCTCATGGTTTAAAAAGTGAAACCGACTTATGAGCAGCCCTTTCCTTTTTGAGGATACAAAAAAAACCGCCCATCCATCTTTAAAGAAATAAAAAAACCAGCTATATTATGCAAGGTTCTGGTGCAAAAATAGAATAAAAGATAATAAAGCGCATAGATTCCTAACGGAATCATATCTTATGTTGCAAGTCCAAACAATTGATGGATGAATTCTTTCTGATTTTGGACAGACTGATCCTGTAAATCAACCTGTTCTTTTTTAATCATATGCATGGCTTCTACTCCAGAAAGAATGGATGTAGCTGTGTCAAAACACTTGAATCCTAGCATAGAGCGTACTCGTTTCTTAATAAAACGATGATCTTGTTCCACAATGTTATTTAGATATTTTATCTGCCTGATGTGGATGCCTAGTGGCATCTTTTTTTCTTCCTTCAATTTTTCTATGGCTATTGGATAAGCTGGATTTTTATCAACTGTAATCACACGAAGTTTAGAGGCATGGAAAGACCGCAAAGCTTTCTTGAAGAATCGCTTTGCAGCCTTTTGGTCTCTTGTTTTGCTTAGATAAAAATCGATTGTGTTTCCTTTCGAATCAACAGCATGGTACAGGTACATCCATTGCCCTTTAACTTTGATATATGTTTCATCGACTCTCCAAGAGTCATTGGTTTGCTTGAGGTGACGACGAATTCGTTTGTCCAATTCAGGACCATACTGATGAACCCAACGCATAATCGTGGTATGAGAAATAGATAAGCCCCGTTCCTCCATCATTTCCACCAAATCACGAAAGCTTAGGTTGTACCGTAGGTATCATCTTACCGTTAATAAGATAATAACAGTCTGATAGTGCTTCCATTTAAACGGATTTTCCTTTTCCATACTGATCACGCACCTTTTTTAGAGTTATACTATCAGTATGTCCAAGATTAGGAGATTACTTGCAAGGATTTTGGAGTTTTGCACCAGAACCACCACTTTAATTTAAATAATTTATATTGAACTCCCATTCAAGTATTATTTTTCCTAATGAATAATTGGTATATTCTGTCTTACTCCACCTTTTCGGGGGATGGGCAAAAATACCCATATAGTGTCTCATTATCAGTAGCAAGAAAAAAGCGGATCCGTACTCTCAAAAGGAATCCAATCTCTCTTTTTCTATAACTATATTTTTATATGGGGTAGCACCCCATCGCTATCAAGCTAAAAAGGATGGGTTACCTCAAAACAATAAAAACGAGCATAATACACAAAATTTTCGTTTTGGGGTATTTCAAAATTCTAAGTTGATGGGCATGTGCCGTACCCCTATTAAAGTGGAAATTTCTCAAACGAAACTTTAATATATATAATTAATATACTATTCATATTAAAAAATTGAAAAGAGGTGGCACTTTGAACAAATGGGCTATATTATCTTTATTGTGTGTACCCTACGCTCTTTTAACTATAATAAATGAGGATACATTAGAGATAGGTGGATCAGCAAATATTTTTTGGAAAATTGGTTTATTTGCACCACTTATAGGCGTTTTATTTTCAGCTGGAGCCAGTAAGACTTACCAACGCGTTATGCTTGCAATATTTAATTTAGGTTACTATTTTGGGCTTTACATCTATATGCTATACACTTTTTAAAATACACTTTTTATATTCGTTTTGTAAAAATATATTTAGGGGAGAAAACAATGAAAAAGAAAATATACTATTTATCAATAATTTTCACAAGTCTTGTTTTTTTATTTTTATTCATAAAAGCATTAGGATTTATCTTCTGGATAAATGGTGCACCAATAGACAAATGGGTAGCTTGGGTTAGTTTATTTGCTATTCCCACTTTCATTTACTACTCTTTCCCAGGACAAAACTTCAAAAAAACACAAAAAACGGTAACCATAATTATCATAATAGTTCAAGTAATATGGCTAAAATGGGCAATTAATCAACCTAAATATTATGTATATATTAACAATGATAACATTCTCCCATCTCCATATATAATTCAGGAGACTCCAAATTCGGAGACTCCTATTTATCTTAGCCAAATAATTTTAACTAACTATACATCTTATAAATCAATTAATTCATATCTATTTGTAAAAGAAAACGTTACAGAAAACAATCGAGGCTTGGTTGATTGGATAAAAAATTTTGGTGGCGAAGTAAAAGAAAAAGAAGACGGGCGCATTTATATAGACACTTATAAGGGATATTTATTTTTCAAGTAAATTGTAAAAGGGAGAAATCGGTGTGAAATCTCCCTTTTACGACTCTCAATCGCTATAGGATAGGCCTGATTTTTGTCTACTGTAATCACACTGGGTTTTGGAACATGAACAGATTGCAAAGCTTTCTTAAAAAAAAGCCATTGATAATAGCTATTATTTTTGGAAAAACAACTTACAAAAAAGATAATTATAAAAAGTCGATTCCTTATCTCAAATAAGGAATCGACTTTCAAATAAATCATATACTCGTTCTGGTGTCGATATGTATTTATTACAAATTACCTTTAACTTTTCCAACGATCTCGTTTATCGTATTTCGATCTAGCTTGTCACTAATTTCGAATAGCTCACGATCTCCTACTAATTGTACGCCTACGATGTCGTTGCGGTCTTTACCGTATTGCACTTCAATAATAGATCCGCGCTCTATTTGTTTCCAAATGTAACCAGCTTCATCTTTATTGTCTAAAGTAATACAGTCCTCAATGTTTTCATTGATTCCAATTAACATATTATCGTCAATATACCCAATCTCGTATTGTTGACGCTCTTTCGCTTTGCCGCTTACTAAAATACCCGCACGACCATATGAGTAATCCCAATAGTCTGCTTTCGGCTCTTGTGCCTCAGCTTTTTCAGTAGTGCCACAACCGGTAATAAGACCAATTGGCATAACTGCAATTAATACTACTCTAGTAAATTTCTTTATCATCTAAAACCAACCTTACATGTTTAAGTGGAAATTCCATTTATTCCCTCGTTAAAAGATAACATGATACTACGGGGAAAGCAAAACGAAAAAATAAGCTGACTTCTCAAAATAACTAACTATAGAGAAAGAAAATTTTCATTTAGGGGGTACTTCAAAATCTTAGTTTGATGGCAATGCGATTTTACTTCCGCCTGCTAAAAAACATTCATAATGATTGTTAATATGTGTTAACATTAAACAAGAAGTGCTTGTGAAGGATAACATTCCTTTCATAATAGTGCTTTTTGTTTTTGGATTTATTTTATAAGGATAAGAGGGAAGATATATGCGTTCTAAGAAGTACAACACCATAGCATCAAGCTGTCTAATTTTGTTTCTTGTTTGTTGGATCCTGCTATCTACATATGGTAAATACAATTATACTGTTGGTGATTTCACTCCAGCTGATGTGAAATTAACCGTTGGACTGGATATTTTACAGATGACTCTCCTTTTTATGTCTTTGGTCTTCGGCTTGATAGCATATGCTTTACAAGACGAAGGAGGCTACGCAGGGATTAATATTATAATATCCCTCGCTTTGTTTGTTTTAACAGGTATGAGTGATATTTTAACAATTTATATACTGTTTACTGAGCCTGTCCATTTACAAATATTATTTAAGTAACAATCTTACTTGAGCTTGAATTACCTTACCGACATGAAGAAATAGAAGTACTATAAATGTACAGGGATAATAAAGTTGTTTTAAAAATACCGGTCATTTTATTCAGTAATTGGGCCAGATTATGAAGTGATTTTATTAATTGTTTCGTTAAGAATGTAAAGAAGTGGACTTTAGCCAACGTGGCAGTTTAGTTGAATGGGAATGTTATAATATTATTAAAATTTTAGAAATGTAGGGTAAAAAAATGAAGGGTACTAAAAGATTGATTCAAGTTATCTTAGTAAGTACACCAATCCTAATTCTTAGTGGATGTTTCTCTAAAGATGATCTGAATCAACCAATACAAGAATATTTAAAAACAAACTATGGAATACAAGGTGGGTTTTCTGTTGTTGAGACAGATAATTATTGGTTTCAAGGGGTTGACCATCAAACTTATGTAGAAATGAAAAAGCCATATCATGCTTATCCGTTTTTAATGATTGAAAGGGGTACTTTGAAAATTTTAAATGATGACAGTGACGATATCTATTTTGAACAATTCAAGGGTGCATATATTGAGCAACAT
>WPCH01273644.1_pt1 | contig 21702 bp, 18 predicted proteins | sample 5399881 | NCBI WGS metagenome assembly WPCH01 (sample SAMN12869468, study PRJNA574797) | sludge metagenome | isolation source: wastewater treatment of pH5 | place: China:Beijing | collected 2019-05-20
GATTTGAGCCAGGCCAGAATGACTCCCTCTTCCATCGAATCCGAGAGACGTGGCATGTTCACTTCCTGGGCCAAATCGATCACCTCTGATAGCGAAGCCGGCATCAGTCAAGCCGGATCTCCCAGGGACCCCTGCCGTGACAAGGTCAGCGAAAGCCAGGATTTTTCCCTGGAAGTAAAACTGTACGGGATCGGGTATTCGTGCTTAAAGCTACTTGGCTGCGAGCCAGCTCTCGCCGACTCCCGAGTCCACTTCGAGCGGCGGTTCCAGATCAAAAGCACCGACCATTTCCCGGCGGGCAAGATCAACCACGGCCGCGGCTTCTTCGGCCGGACCTTCGAAGAGCAGTTCGTCGTGGATCTGGAGCACAAGGCGGCTGGAGAGGCCTTCGTCCAGCAGCGCATCATGGCTGCGGATCATCGCGATCTTGATTATGTCCGCAGCAGTTCCCTGGACCACCGTGTTCATCGCCAGCCGGACCCCCTGGGCCCGGATCTGGGCCTGATTCGAGCGCAGCTCGGGCAACGGACGGCGACGGCCGAGCAGGGTCTTCACGAAGCCGGTCTCGGTCGCTTCCTCGACCACCCTCTCCCGGAACGCGGTCACGGCCGGGAAGCGTTCGTGGTAGCGCTTGACGAACTCCTCGCCTTCGGAGCGCGGAATGTTCAAACGATCCGCGAGACCGAAGCCGGTCAGACCATAGACGATGCCGAAGTTGACCATCTTTGCTTTCGAACGCTGCGACTCGTCGACCTCTGCCGGGTCGATCTCGAAAACCTGGGCGGCAGTGGCGGCGTGTACATCCTCACCGGCCCGGAAGAATCCCTTGAGAACTTCCTCGTCGGCAACATGGGCGAGCACGCGCAGTTCGACCTGACTGTAGTCGGCGGAAACCAGCAGGTTGCCGGGCTCAGCGACGAAGCATCCCCTGAGAGGACGGCCGACCTCGGAGCGAATCGGGATGCTCTGCAGGTTCGGCTGGATCGAGGAAATCCGGCCGGTCGGCGCCGCGGTCTGCATGAACGTCGTGTGGACCCGCCCGGTCGCCGGATCAATCGCCGCCGGCAATGGCTCCAGATAGGTGTTCCTGAGCTTTGTCAGCTCACGCCACCCTTCGATCAGGGCGACGATCTCGTGTTCGTCGCGGATCTGGGCCAGCACCCGTGCATCGGTCGAGAAGCCGGTCTTTCCTCGTCGTTTGCGAGTCAAACCAAGTTCCTCGAAAAGCACCTGGCCAACCTGCTGTGGCGACCCGATCGTGAACTCGCGGCCGGCCAGGTTGTGGATCTCGCTCTCGAGCTCGGCTATCCGTTCACCCAATCCGGCTGACATCTCCTCGACTTTCTCGCGGTCCAGCTTCAAGCCGATCCGTTCCATCGCCGCAAGCACCCTGATCAGGGGTTGCTCGATATCCACGAGGAGGTCGAGCAGTCCCGCATCCTCAAGACGCGGACGCTGGAACTCGGCAAGGTTCCAGACTGTCGCTGCGATCTCGGGGGCGATCGAACCCTCCGGTTCCTCATCCACGATCAGAGACATCTGGCCGTCATCGTCGTCAAGTCCCGATGGGGAAAGGCCCGCCGCGACGGCAAGCTCATCGAGATGGTAATTGCGGCGGGAGGGTTCCAGCAGATATGCCGCCACCAGAGTGTCATGACTGATCACGGGACCCTTCCCGGTTGCTTCGAGCGCCGCGAGCAGGCCGACCCGCTGGCCACCGATGGCCTTGATGTCATGCCCGATGAGCGGCCTTCCCTCCACCATGGCCGCGAACTGTCCGGCGTCGCCCTGCCCGCCGACGACTTTGCGTCCGTCGGTCGCGGCCCAGCCACCGTAGAGCTCAATCGCAACCGGACCCTCGGCAAGTTCGTCGATGCCACCATCTGAAACAACCACCTCGGCCGGGGCAGGGGCTTCCTCGGTAACGCCCGGGATCGCTGCTTCACCCAGAGCTTCCTCGAGCCGGTTCATCGCTGCTCTCAGCTCAAACCCGGTCATGAAGGCACGCAGGTTCTCCCGGTCCGGAACGGTAGCCATCAGCTCGTCGATATCGACGTTCGTCTCGACTTCGAAGTCCATCGTCGCGAGCTGTTTGGAGATCCTGGCATCCTCGGCAAACTCGGTCAGGTTCTCTTTCCTCTTCTTGCCGGAAATCTGGTCGACGTTGGCGAGGACTTCTTCGAGTGAAGGGAACTGCTCCAGGAGTTGGGCGGCAGTCTTCTCGCCGATTCCGGGGACCCCGGGGATGTTGTCCGAGGTATCGCCTCGCAGCCCCATCAGGTCGGTAACAAGTTCCGGGTAGACGCCGTAACGCTCCTTCACTGCCTCGCGGTCGTACAGCTTGGTTTCGGTTATCCCCCTGGAGGTGCTCATCACCTTCACCGTGTCGCTGACCAGCTGGTAGGCGTCCCGGTCGCCCGTGACGACAACAACCGGGATGCCTGCCTCGGTTGCCTGCCTGGCAAGAGTGGCGATCACGTCGTCGGCTTCATAGCCGTCGACCTTCACGTTGGTGTACCCGAAGGCATCCACCAGCTCGAGCAGATGTGGCCATTGTTGACGCAGCAGGTCCGGCTTCGGCGGGCGCTGGGCCTTGTATTCCGGGTAGACCACCTCACGGCCGGACATCCCCGCGTCCCAGGCCACTGCTATCTGGCGCGGACGGTAGTCGGCGATCAGCTTGACCAGCATTGACGCAAGTCCGAATACCGCGTTGGTCGGGCGACCGTCGGCGGTCGCCATTGAGTCCGGCAGGGCAAAAAAAGCCCGGTAGGCCAGGCTGTTGCCGTCGATCAGGAAAAGCTCGGGTCCGGTCTCGATTTCGCTCACTGACCGATCATATTTGGCGGCTTTCGCGGCTACCTGTGAGGGCCTTTCCATCCGAAGTCCGGAGCGCTTGGCCCTGCCTTGCCACCTGACCTCTCCTTTGCACAAATATGATTGATCGATGCCTCCAGTTTCAGCCCAGTACAGCGTCACGGTCCGTGTCGAACTCGATGCCCGTCAAGAGCCCCTCGGCAAACTGACCGCGTCGGTAGCCGAGGCAGGCGGCCAGCTTGTGGGCGTGGACCTGATCCCTGGTGCGGGAGCCGAGGGCAAAAGGGTCCGTGAGTTCACGATCGATGCAGTCGACCAGGAGCATTGGGAACGGATCCTCCGCGGGCTCGGTTCGATCCGGGGTGCCCGGGTCATGGAGTACACGGACCGCACAATGCAAATGCACCGCGGCGGCAAGGTTTCCGTTGAGAACAAGTACCCACTGAAGACGCGCGATGATCTTTCGATGGCCTACACCCCGGGTGTGGCCCGGGTCTGCACGGCGATCAACCAGGACCGCAAGCTCGCCTTCGAGTACACGATCAAGAAGAACACGGTTGCGGTGGTTTCCGACGGCACCGCGGTGCTCGGGCTCGGCGATATCGGGCCGGAAGCCGCGATGCCGGTGATGGAAGGCAAGGCAATGCTCTTCAAGGAATTCGCCGGCGTGGACGCATTTCCGATCTGCCTGGATACCACCGATCCCGAAGAAATAATCCGCGCGGTCGAGCTGATCGCTCCGACATTCGGTGGCATCAACCTGGAGGACATCTCCGCTCCGCGCTGTTTCGAGATTGAGGATCGCCTCAAGGAAACACTCGATATTCCGGTCTTCCACGACGATCAGCACGGTACCGCTGTGGTCACAATGGCCGCACTATTCAATGCCTTGAAGATCATCGACAAGCCAATCGAGGAGCTGAGAGTCCTGATGGTCGGTCTCGGCGCAGCCGGGGTTGCGGTGACCAAAATGATGCTGGCCGCCGGCCTTACCCATGTGGTCGGTTGTGACCGCAGGGGAGCGCTTTCCACCACCCGCGAGGATTATCAGGCAGGTGAGCTGACCGGGATCAAGAAGTGGTTCGCCGAGAGCTCGAATCCGGACCATCTGCTCGGCACCCCGGACGAGGTGATCGAGGGCATGGATGTGTTCGTAGGTCTTTCCGGACCAGGGGTGCTTCAGGCCGAATCGCTCGGCAAAATGAACAGAGACCCGATCGTTTTCGCGATGTCGAATCCGGACCCGGAGGTCTCCCCCGAGGAAGCCGCAAAGTACGTCCGGATCATGGCTACCGGACGCTCGGATTACCCGAACCAGATCAACAACGTGCTGTGCTTCCCCGGTATCTTCCGCGGTGCCCTTGATGCCGGTGCTCCGCAGATCACCGAAGAAATGAAGATGGCCGCTGCCCGCGGCATCGCCGATGTGGTCGGCGATGATCTCTCCGAGGACTACATCATCCCCTCGGTCTTTGACCGCGACGTCGCTCCACGGGTTGCCGAAGCCGTGGTCCGCGAGGCGAAACTCGCCGGAGAAGCCCGCTTCAACGTGGAAACCGGCGCCTTCACCACCCTCGGATAGCCCGGATCCTGACGGCATGCAGGTTGCCGCCAGCCCGCGGCGTGCGAAAGCCGCCTGGTTGCCTCGGGTTCTAGAAGCCGCCCGGTTGCCTCAGCTTCCGGAGCGGCGGGCCTGATCAAGCGGGATCCGGTCGAGTTGGTGAATCTTGCCAATCTCCGACCACTCGTTCTTGCCGAGACGAGCCAGCGGTTCAAGCAGTCCGATGTCCGGATGGCCGTCAACCAGTACAGATTCGCTGATCGACAGGTGAACGACCTTTCCGAAGACGACCACCGAGGACCCGAAATCGACACTACTCTCGGTTCGGCACTCGATCGCGACCGGTGAACTCGCGACCCGGGGTGGCTTCACCGCTACGGAGTCTTCTCGCTCGATTCCCGCCTCCGTGAACTCGTCTTCATCCGGTGGGTAGGGAGTCGCAGAAGCATTTACGGCATCGAGGTTCCCGAAGTCGGCCAGATTGATAACGAACTCACCCGTGTCGAGAGCATTCCTCAGCGAATCATGTCGGCCGATCGAGGTGAATTGGAGAATCGGAGGCACTTCGGACGCGAAAGTGAAGAACGAATGAGGAGCCAGATTGTCGATACCGTCAATCGAGGTGGTTGATACCCAGGCGATGGGCCGGGGCACCACGACCGACTTCAACAGACCGGCAAACTGCTGGTCCGGAAGTTCGCCCAAACCGAGTTCGCGGCGCCCGGGCTTGGCTTCCCCGGTCATCTAGAAGGCCGCGAGGCCCCAGCCCCAGATGATCTTGTCGTGACGGTCCCTGATCACCTTGTTGCGACGCGCAGCGGGACCGGTGGTGACGGTGTCGCGCCGGCCGTTGCGGGAATCCAGAACGTTGATTCCTTCACGGCCGAGCAGGGAAGATTTGCCCTGCTGCTGGCGGTGGCGACGACCGATGATCAGCCAGTCGGCCTGGGAGCTGCCCTCCAGCCGCTCAACGTTCGGAGCGAGCCGGGTCCGTGCTTCACAGGGTCCATTCATCCACTCCACATAGCCCGCGCCCAGGTCAGCCTTCACCCCGCGGGGTGAGCCCGCGAAAACCGCGCTGTCATTGCCGGGGCCGCCGTCAAAGTTCGAACCCGCACAAGGACGCAGGATATGGGCGTGATCGGTTCCCTGACCGCCGCGAATCGTGACCCGGTCGTTCGCATAGATGAGGTCATTGTTGCCACCTCCGGAAAGGATGCTGCCGGCGCTGTCGCTGCCGGTCGAGATGAAATCTTTGCTCGGCCCACCCTGAATCACGTTGCTTCCATTGCCGCCGTTCAAGGTGGTGGACATATTCCTCGGGATCGAACTGCCGAGCCGGATTTCATCGGCGCCTTCGCCGCCGTAGACAAGCATGCCATCAAGGTTATTGCGATCGACCGGGCAGTTGATCGATTCCGCAACCAGTGATCCGGCCTGTTGGTTGACCCCCCGACAAAGCCCGGAGGGCACGGCCCCTCCGGCTACTTCGATCCGGAAGATCTGGTTGGCGTCGTCGTACCCGATCGCGATGCTGTCGCTTCCATTGCCGCCCATCACGACGGGAATCCCACCCTCGCTGATATCTACAAGAGTCAGACGTTGGCCGAAGTTGCCCGGCGACTCGCGGTTGCAGCGGGAGGAAGCCTGGAATCCGGAACATTCGTTTTCACCGAGCCCACCGTCAACTGTGTCGTTGTCCTGGCCGTTGCCAACGATTACGTCATCGCCGAGTCCGCCCTGGATCGTGTTGTTCACTCCGGGTGCCGCGGTAATTTCATCGTTGAAGGCGGAACCGATCACATTTTCGAGTGAGTTCAGCCGGTATCGGGTAGTCCCGAGCGAGGTGCCTGCCTGCAGGTCGATGATCACACCGTCGATGCGTCTCCCCCCAGGAGGAGTATGGGCCGCATAGGAGATCGTGTCAGTGCCGGGACCGCCAAATATCCGGGCAAGGCCGCGGCCCGTTGTCACGAACAGGTCATCGCCGCCGTTGCCATACAGCTTCTTGATTCCGGAGTGAGTGATGATCGTGTCGGCCAGCGGGGTTCCATACGCCCAGTCGTCACCTTCCCCGCCATCAAGGTAGGCGGGTCCGTTGTTGTTCGGACGGTCTGCCTTGAGCCGGTCGTTGCCCTGCTCACCGAAGAGCTTCTCCCTGATGCCTTCCGCGGTGACTCCGCCGTTCGAGAAGAGGAAATCGGTGCCGTTCCCACCGTGAATCTCGGAAACGGCCGTGCCCAGGCTGTGGATCCGGTCCGAGCCGGTGAGACCGTAGAGCCGGTTGCCGGTGCCGGCGTAATCATAGATTCGGTCATTTCCACCGAGCCCGAGGACTGTGTCACGGTCAGGCAGATCACCGGGGTTCCGTTCGGGTCCGGCGTAAATCAGATCGTGGCTTTTCGAGCCGCGAATGTAGTCGTTGCCCAGGCCGCCCTGGACCACGCCCTTCGAGGTATTGGAATGGAGGGAAATGCGGTCATTCCCGGAACCGCCATCAACCTTGACGCTGTTGCCACGGCCAGTCCGGATGCGGTCATCACCCGAACCGCCGAACACGCGCAGCTTGTTTCCCTTGTCGGTGATGATGAGGTCATTGCCGGGTCCGCCATGCACCGTCGCGTCCCCCTTCGCCGCATGGATCCGGTCATTTCCGGGGCCAGCGTCGGTGAAAGTGATGCCTTTACCGGTCCGGATCGTCTGTGAACCCTCGCCAGCGCAGATGTGGCTGAACGGCTTGCCAATCACGGTTACTTTGTCACCAGCCACCCAGGCCACATCGCGGTACTTGAGTCGGACTGTCTTGCTGTCGCCGCTGATCACCCGGTTGATCTTCTTGCCGAAGCATTTTGCGGGTCTCGCTTCCGCCTGGCCCGGAGTGACGGCCAGCACTGCAAATGCGACCAGAACAACGCTGGCTGCGGATACTGCGAAAACGATCGTTCGAGAAAGCGGGAAGGGAGGATTCATCGGATGCTTGTCTTTCATAGCACCTGATTTCGGCCATAGTTTCGGCCTGATTCAGGCAGGGGCCTCGCGGACCCCCAGCTGTAATCGTTTCAGACCCGGCCTCCGGGCCCTTCCCCGGTCGCCCGCCTAGTAGCCAGCCAGGCCGTAACCCCAGACCACATTGTCCTTGGCGTCAGCGATGACCTTGTTCTTGCGGCCACCGGATCCGGTCGTGACACTGTCAATGCTGCCGTTCCGGGAATCGAAGACGTCGATCCCGCCTCTCCCGAAAATCACGGAACGCCCATCCTGTGCCTTGTTCCGTTTGCCGATGATCAGATGATCGTTGCTGTCGGTTCCTTCCAGCTTTTCAATGTCTTTTGCAATCGAGGTGCGGCTACCGCCACATCCCCCTCCGTTCCATTCCGCGTAGCCACCTGCGAGATCGGCTTTGACGCCACGGGCCGCGCCGGCGAACACGACGCTGTCCGTGCCGGAATCACCCTTCAGATTGGCGCCAACGCAGGGATCGACAACGCGGAAGATGTCAGTGTCGGGGCCACCGGCGATCGAAACGGCATCCACCGCGTAGATGACGTCGAGGCCACCGCCACCGTTGAGAGTGCTCCCGGCGCTACCTGGCGCGGTCGAAATGAAGTCCTTGCTCGGCCCACCATTGATCGTGTTGTTTCCGGCTCCGCCGTTAACGGTGGTGGTCAGGGTCCGGGGAACCGAGTTCTCGAGCTTGATCGAATCGGCGCCGGCGTCCCCGTAAACGAGCATGCCGTTGAGATTGTTGGGGTCGACTGGACAACTGAAGCCGCCACCGGATTTCTGGCAGAGACCCGAAGCGAGACCGCCACCTGCCACGTTGACCGTGAAGCGGCTTGGTCCACTTCCGTAGCCGATCGAGATGTCGTCGGGAGCGGTGCTTCCCATCACGATCAGCAGGCCGCCTTCGGTGATGTCAATCTGTGGCTGGGAACCCGACGCATTGCCGGGTGAGTTCTCGTTGCAGTTGGTCATCTGGCCACCGAAACACTCGTTCTCACCGAGCCCGCCGTCAATAGTGTCACCGCTATTGCCCGAGATCACATCGTTGCCCAGCCCGCCCTGGAGAACGTTGTCCTGACCAGGTGAGCCCTCGATTTCATCGTCAAAAGCCGAGCCGATCACGTTCTCGATCCCGTCCAGGCTGTAACCGGAAAACCCGAGCGACCTTCCGGCCGCGAGATCAACCATGACTCCGCTGATCGATCCGGGCCGCTCGGAGGGCGTGTGGGCAGCAAAGGAAATCGTGTCCCGACCGGCGCCCCCTTCGAAAGTCCCCTGGCCGCGGCCACTGGTCACGAACAGGTCATCGCCACCCTCGCCCCAGACCTTCTTGATGCCGGAGTTGTAGATGATCGTGTCGCCCAGCGAGGTACCGCGTATCTGGTCGTCCCCTTCGCCTCCGTCAAGGTAGGCGGGACCGTTGGTGCCGGGCTTGTTGGCCATCAACCGGTCGTTGCCCTGCTCACCAAAAAGCTTCTCGAGAGTTCCGCCTGCCGTCTTGCCACCGTTCGAGTACAGGAAGTCGGTGCCGTTGCCGCCATGAAGCTCGGACACCGCGTTTCCGAGGCTGTGGAGCTGATCCGATCCGGTATCGCCAAAAAGCTTGTTGCCGTTGCCGCCGTAGTCGAAGATGTGGTCGTTGCCCCCTCCACCCTCGAGACGATCCGAATCACCGCTGCCACCCGGAGTGTTCTCGGGGGATCCGTAAATGAAGTCATGGCCGTTTGAACCGATGATTTCGTCATCTCCGGTCCCGCCGTAGGCCTTGTTGTTGTTACTGCTCGGATGCAGGATGATCTTGTCGTCACCCGGACCGGCATCCGTGAATGAGGTTCCCTTGCCGGCGTTGATGATCTGGCGGCCCTTGCCCGCACAGATCCGGCTGTAGGGCTTGCCGATCACCGTCACCTTGTTGCCCTCGATGAACGCGACGTCTTTGTATTCAAGCCGGACAGTCGTGCTGTCTGCCTTTACAACCCGGTTCACCTTCTTGCCGAAGCATTTGGCCGCATCAGCAGTTGCCACCCCCGGGCCGAGAGCAAGCAGAATCCCGACAACCGCCAGTCCGGCCAAGAGGCCGGAAACCATCGGCAATGCCGGCGCAACATCGTCCCTATCGCGTTCCAGATTTCTCATCCGGATCATCCTTCCCCAGTCCACGGGTACCCTTCTTGACGGTCCCCGGATTTTCTGTGTCCCTGACACATGACGGAGTTACCTGCTCCGATCTTCCACGCAACTACTCAAGGTTAACGCCCGGGCCCGCGAATTGCAGCAATTTGCAACAGTCGGGGCGAGACGGAGACGACGGAACTCTAAACTAGGTCCGGATGTCTGAACCGAAGCCAGGCCGTGGAGGCCGCATTCTCGTGACTGGTGGCACCGGCCTGATCGGCTCCACCCTCTGCAACGCCCTGATCGACCGTGGCGACAGCGTGGTCGGGCTGAGTCGGGATCCCGAACGCGCCGCGAAGTCCCAGCCAAGGGTCGAATGGCATGGCTGGGAAGCCGTCCGTGAGCGACCGCCACGGGAGGCTTTTGAGGGTGTCGATGCGGTGGTAAACCTTGCCGGAGAACCAGTCAACCAACGCTGGAACGACGATGTGAAGGAACGGATCGCCCGCAGCCGGATCAAGGCAACAAAGAACCTTGTGGCCAAAATATCGGCCCTGGACGAGCGCCCGAAGACCCTGATTTCCAGCTCCGCGATTGGCTATTACGGCAACCGGGGCGACGAGCTCCTGTACGAGACCGCGGAACCGGGCGATGACTTCCTGGCCGGTGTCGTAGTGGGCTGGGAAGCCGCTGCGAGTGCCGCCGAGGACCATGGTCTGCGGGTGGTGACCATCCGCTCGGGACATGTGCTTGATCCTCGGGGTGGCCTGCTGAAGGAGTTGCTCCTGCCATTCAGGATGGGAGTAGGTGGCCCGATCGCCGGCGGCATGCAATACATGTCCTGGATTCATCGTCACGACGAGGTCGGAATCCTGCTCTGGGCGCTCGAAAATGAAGCGATCAGCGGGCCGGTCAACGCGACCGCCCCCAATCCGGTGACCAACAAGACTTTTTCCCGGACCCTGGGCAAAGAACTCGGCCGACCGGCCATCCTGCCTCTGCCCGGCTTCGCGATTGACATCGTCAAAGGCGGCGGAATCGGGCACGCCGCCAGGGAAGGCCAACGCGTCTTCCCCAGGAAGGCGATTGACAACGGCTATGAGTTCAAGCAGCCCGAACTCGCCGGTGCCCTGGCCAACCTACTCGGTTGAACCAGACCCGACCTCAGCCGGGATATGCGTTTTCGGCTTCGCGAAGCCGTTCCAACGGCACAGTCTTTGATTCGTCAACGGCATCCGCAAGCGGAGCGAGATCAACCGATGTGCCACGCAGCGTGGTCATCATGCCCCAGTCACCGCTGGTCACCGCTTCAATCGCCCGGTAGCCGAGCCGGGTGGCGAGTACGCGGTCGAATGCGGTCGGTGTGCCACCACGCTGAAGATGCCCGAGTACGACCGACCTGGTTTCGTGACCTGTTTCCTGTTCGATCCGGTCAGCCAGCCAACCGGCGATCCCTCCGAGCCGGATGTTTCCGAAAGCGTCGGTGTCATCGGTCGCAGTCACTTCACTTCCTTCCTCGGGGATAGCACCTTCAGAAGCGACGATCAGCGGAGCCACCCCTGCCCTGAAACTGGCATCAACCTGCCTGCAGACAGCTTCCAGGGTGAACTTCTCTTCGGGAATCAGGATCAGGTCAGCCCCGCCGGCCATCCCCCCGTGGAGCGCGATCCAGCCGGCATGACGGCCCATGACCTCGACCACCAGTGCCCGGTGGTGGCTTGATCCCGTGGTGCGGAGTCGGTCAAGTGACTCCATGACGATGTTCACCGCGGTGTCGAACCCGAAGGTGTAATCGGTGGCGTTCAGGTCATTGTCGATCGTTTTCGGCACCCCGACCACACCGAGGCCGTTATCGGTGAGCAACCGGGCAACCCCGAGTGTGTCATCACCTCCGATCGCGATCAGGCCATCAATACCGGCTCCGCGCACATTCCGGATCACAGTCTCGAGGCCGTCATCAATCGCGGCCGGATTGGTACGAGAAGAACCAAGGATCGTCCCGCCCCTTGAAAGTATCCCCTGGACCTGAGCAACCCCGAGATCAGTGGTCAGGTTCTCGATGGCGCCCTTCCATCCGTCGAGGTAGCCGACGAATTCATGGCCATACTCCCGGCTACCCTTCAGCACTGCGGCACGGATCACGGCGTTGAGGCCGGGGCAATCTCCCCCGCCAGTCAACATCCCGATCTTCATCGGATCAGTCCTTGTTGCCGGACTTCAGCGCCTTGCTCTTCTCGATCAGCGGTTCACAGACGTGAATGAACGCCCCGAGAAAGAGAACCCCGAAGAAAACCAGACCGGCTACCGGGCCACCCTGGCCCTGTGAGTACGAAAAGACGGCGAGGGCAGTAGCAACGAAAAGTGTGACGGGGATCAGCATCGGCGCGAATCCTACCGGACGGCGGGGCGGGCCGAAGCCAGGGCCGCTGCTGTTTCTGCGATGAACACGCCAACCGCTGCGCCGGGTCCTTCCGGCCCTGCGTCAGCCGCAATCCGGACCAGCTTCGAACCGATGATCACTCCGTCGGCATCCTGCCCGACAATGGCCGCGTGTTCCGGTGATCCGATGCCGAAACCGACCGCAACCGGAACTTCGGCCCTGGATGCCACGTCAGCGACCAGATCCTTCAGATGAGCTGGCACTTCCGGGCGTTCGCCGGTCGTTCCGACGCTGGAAACCACGTAGACGAAACCGCTGGCGATCCGACAGATTTCACTCCGACGCTGACCGAGGGTAGTCGGCGCGACCAGTGGTACGACCGCGAGCCCGGCTTCAGTCAGGTCCGCCCGGATCGATTCGTCTTCACCCAGCGGCAGGTCAGGCACAATCACGCCCGCCGCCCCGGCAGCGGCGGCCCGGGCACCAAATGCGGCCGGACCCTCACCGCCGAGAATCGAAGCCGTGTAAGCCATCAGAACGACCGGAACCTGGCCGGATATCTCCCGACAGATACCGAACACGTCGTCGAGTGTGGTACCTGCGTCAAGCGCTCGGGTTGCCGCTTCGTGAATCACCGGACCGTCAGCCAGGGGATCCGTGAAGGGAACGCCGAGCTCGATCAGATCAGCTCCGTTTTCGGCGTAGGAACGGGCAATTGCCCTCGAGCTTTCAATGTCGGGGAAACCGGCCATCATGTAAGGCATCAGGGCGGCCCTGTCCTCTTCCCTGGCCGTTTCGAAAGCGAAAGCGATCCGTTCAGCTCCGGCGCTCACTCCACCGCCTCCATGCCGAGCACCTCTGCCAGGTCCTTGTCACCCCGTCCGGAAAGGCAGACCAGATCGTAACCGTCGCCGGGCCCGTCATCGCTCCTGCCTTCACCCAGCAGCCAGGCGACCGCGTGAGAAGACTCGAGGGCGGGAATGATTCCTTCAAGGCGACAGAGCCGGCGGAACGCGTCGAGAGCCTGGGCATCCGTGACCGAGACATAACGCGCCCGGCCGATGTCCCTCAGGTGAGCGTGCTCCGGTCCGACCCCGGGATAGTCAAGACCGGCCGAGATCGAATGGGCTTCCAGAATCTGCCCTTCCTCATCGGTGAGGACCGCTGAGAGCGAACCGTGAAGAACCGAAGTTCGACCAGCCGTGAGCGGTGCACCGTGACGTCCCGTCTCGATTCCGTGTCCTGCCGCTTCCACACCGACCAGCTCCGTTTCGGTGTCAGGGACGAATGCGGTGAAGGTCCCGATCGCGTTCGAGCCACCGCCGACACAGGCGACCACCCGCTCCGGCAAAGTCCCTTCGGCTTCGAGTGCCTGGCTGCGTGCTTCATCACCGATAACCCGCTGCAGATCCCGGACCAGATCCGGGAAGGGGGCCGGCCCGACCGCCGAACCAAGGATGTAATGGGTCGTTTCCACATTTGCCACCCAGTCACGGATCGCTGCGCTGGCGGCTTCCTTGAGTGTCCTGGCACCAGCCTGAACCGGAACCACTTCAGCACCGAGCAGGCCCATCCTCTCGACGTTCGGCTTTTGCCGTCGGATGTCCTCGCTGCCCATGAAGACAACACATTCGAGGTCAAGGAGAGCACAGGCCGTCGCCGTGGCGACCCCATGTTGCCCGGCGCCGGTCTCGGCGATCACGCGGGGCTTGCCCATCTTTCTGGTCAACAGGGCCTGGCCGATCGCGTTGTTGATCTTGTGGGCACCCGTGTGGTTCAGGTCTTCGCGCTTCAGGTAGATCTTCCGGCCGGCTTCCTCACTGAGCCTGGAAGCCAGATAGAGAGGAGTCGGACGGCCGATGTAGTCACGACCAAGAGCCCGAAGTTCATCGAGAAATACCTGGTCGGTCCGGGCCTCTGCCCAGGCCGCTGCCAGCTCATCAAGCGCCGGGATCAGGGTTTCCGGCACGTAGCGGCCGCCGTATGGGCCAAACCGTCCCGGCAACTCGCCAGCTGTTGAATCCGCGATGTTCCCGCTCATGCCCCGGCCACCGGTGTGTAGCGGGCCCCCTGGAAGAAGCTGGCCAGCTTGTTGTGGTCCTTGATGCCCGGGCTCGCCTCGACACCGGATGCCACATCGACAGCATCCGGACGGACGATCCGGATCGCTTCCGTCACGTTGTCGGGATTCAGGCCCCCGGCCAGGATGAAAGGAACATCCGAGTGATGCCCGGAAAGAAGCTCCCAGTCGAACGTCTCCCCGGTCCCGCCGTATCTGCCCTTGATGGCCGTGTCGAAAAGATGGAAGTCGGTGAAGCGGTAGGCCGTGCTGTTTTTCACATCGACCGGGGTCGCAATGTGAAAGGCCTTGATCACCTTGAGGCCGGTCCGCCGGGCTACCTCACTGCAGAAGCTGGCTCCCTCGTTGCCGCTGAGCTGGATCATTGTCAGACCGGCGTTCTCGGCCGATGCGATCACGTGATCGAGAGAAGGGTTCACGAAAACTCCGACCACCTCACAGCGCCGGCGGAATTCTTCACCGATTCCGGCTGCGACTGACGCCTTGACATGCCTCGGGCTTCCCTTGTGATGGATCAGCCCGATCGCCCATGCTCCAAGCTCCACGGCTACCTCGGCATCGTCACGATTGGTTATCCCACAGACCTTGACCTTCACCAGCCAAGGGTATGACAACCGCCCGCCCGGCGGCCGTTTCGGCTTCGGGCGGGCGGAATCCGCAGGTCTGGAGACAGCAGCCTTTGGGCCGCCCCGGTGTTACTGGCCGGATTCGCCCTGCCCGGCGCTGTCGGAAGCTGTGTCGTCAGGACGGGCACCGAGCGTGACCGTCACCTGCCGGGTTTCACCGTCACGCATGACCGTCAGTTCGAGGTCACTACCGACCTTGGATTCGTTGACCTTCGTTATCAGGTCCTCCATCGAGTTGAGCTCCTCACCGTCGGCTTCGGTGATCACGTCACCACCGGTGAAAACCCGCTGGCCACCCACGGTGACCGGGGTGTCTCCCGCCTTGATGCCGGCCTTCGCAGCCGGGCCGTCCTCAGGTGCCTCCTGGACCAGCACACCATGGTCGGAGCCGAGGTTCAGCGCCTCGGAGAGCTGGCTGCTGATCGTGGCACCACTGATACCGAGGTAGGCATGTTTGACCTCGCCGGTCTCGAGAATCTGGTTGACCACATCCTGGACCGTGTTCGAGGGGATCGCGAACCCGATACCGACGTTGCCGCCGCTGCTGCTTCCGCTCCCGGTGGCGATCTGGGAGTTGACACCGATCACGTTGCCGCCGGAGTCGATCAGGGGTCCGCCCGAATTGCCGGGATTGATCGCAGCATCCGTCTGGATCACATTCGAGATCGCGTATTGGTTGAGACTGGAGATCTCCCGTTGGAGCGCGGAAACTATGCCGGTGGTTACGGTGCGGTCCAGCCCGAACGGGTTGCCGATCGCCACAACCGGATCCCCGACGTTGACCTCATCGGAATTGCCCAGCTTGAGTGGTTTCAGCGCGCTTTCCGGAGCGTCCACCTTGATCAGAGCAAGGTCGGTTGAAGGGTCGGTCCCGACCACCGATGCCTCATAGACCTCATCCGAATCACCAAGAGTCACAGTGATTTCACCGGACCCTTCAATCACGTGATTGTTGGTGACCATGTGACCTTCGCTATCGATCAGAAAGCCGGAACCGGTTGCCGTCCCGCTCTGCGGCTGCCCGAACGGGTCAAAGGAGTTGCCCGAACCTTCGCTGATTCCGGAAGCCGTGATGAACCCCACCCCGTCACCGTCGCGTTCGTAGATCTGGTTGACCAGATTCTGGTCTTCGTCCAAGCTGGACGCAGCCGGGGTCGTGGCGGTAACGGACCGGATCGTGGTTTCGTCCTTGCCTATCCAGCCAGCCGCGATAGCGGCATAACCGGCTACGGCAACGACAAGGCCACCCATGAGGGCGGCCAGAAAAGCGGAGCGAATTGAGCGCCTTGGAGCATCGGGAGTTTCATTCATGGCGGAATCAAATTCCATGCTCATTGGACTTTTCTAAGGCCGGTTCAAAGATTTCCTAAATCGTCACATCGGACCCAAAAGAACCCGGGAACCGGCCGGATGAAGTCGAATCAGAACAGGATGTCAGGGCAGGAAATGTTCGCTGGTGGCATCACTCATGCCAGCGAGCAGCCGGACCATTTCTTCCGGATCATCCGAACGCATCAGTGTTTCACCGATCAGGGCAGCGTCTACGCCGACCCTTTCGAGCTCAACAAGCTCCTCGCGGCTGGAGATGCCGGATTCCGAAACTACCGTGGTGCCGGTCGGGACATCTGTGATCAGGTCGTATGTGGTCTGAATGTCGACGACGCCAGTGTCGAGGTTCCGGTTGTTGATCCCGATAACTTCCGCTCCGGATTCAACTGCCCGTTCGAGTTCATCTTCGTCGTGGACTTCGACCAGGCAATCAAGATCCAGCTCCGCAGCCTTGAGCTGGAAATCACGCAGCCGGTCGTCGTCCAGGACAGCCGCGATCAGAAGTACAGCATCCGCGCCACCGACCGCAGCCTCAAACAGCTGGTACTCGTCAACCACAAAATCCTTGCGGAGGATCGGGAGGCTGCATGCGGCACGGGCCGCGGCCAGATCTTCAAGCCGTCCATCGAAATGGACTTCATCGGTCAGCACCGAGAGGGCCGCGGCTCCACCGGCTTCGTAGGCCCGGACCTGGTCGGCCAGTTCCACCCCGGGAGCGATCGGGCCGGCGCTGGGCGACTGGCGTTTGAATTCACAGATCAGGGACATCCCCGGACGGGTCAGAGCCTCGCGGAAGGGGCGGTCCTGATCACGCTCGCCAAGACGTGCCCGGAGCTCATCCAGCGGCAGCTGCCGACCGCGATCCTTCACGCCCTGGGCCGCAGCCGAAATCAGTTGTTCAAGTATTCCCACAGTCGGAAAAAACCTTACTAGGCCTGACCGGTGAAACCGACCAGCCGGGCCAGGACGGCAGCAGCTGCCCCGGAATCAATTGCCGACTGCGCCGCGTCCACGCCGGCCCTGAAATCGTCCACCCGCCCAGAAGCAAGAATTGCCGCGGCAGCGTTCATGACGACGAGATCGCGACGAGGAGATCGTTCGCCTTCCAGCACCGCCCTGGTTACGGCCGCGTTCTCTTCCGGAGTGCCTCCCGCGACGTCCCCCAGTTCTGCTCGTTCAAGGTCAAACTCCTCGGGCGAGACGAACCGTTCCTCGGTCCCGCCATCGGCCACGTCGATGATCCGGGTCGGGCCGGTGATCGAGATCTCGTCAATTCCGTCGTCACCGGAAACAACCAGGGCCCTTTCGGTGCCCAGCCCGACCAGGGCCTCGGCGATCGACTCCTGGTAGCGCCTGTCGGAAACCCCGAGAAGCTGCCTCCTGGCGCCGGCGGGATTGGTCAAGGGTCCGAGAAAGTTGAAGATCGTCCGCACTGCCAGTGCTTTGCGTACCGGCACCACATGGGCCATCGCTTTGTGGTGCCTGGGAGCGAACATGAAACCAAAGCCGGTTTCCTCGATCGAACCAGCCACCTGGACAGGATCGAGTTCAATGTTGACACCGAGTGCTTCAAGCAGGTCGGCAGAACCGCTGAGGCTGGTGCTGGACCGGTTCCCATGTTTGGCCACCGCACAGCCTGCCCCGGCCGCGACCAGGGCTGCGGTGGTCGAAACGTTGAAGGTTGAAGGCCCGCCGCCGGTTCCGGCCGTATCGACCAGGTGCCCCGGAGCATTGACCGGGGCCGCAAGCGAGCGCATGGTCCGGGCCAGCCCGATCAGCTCCGGCACGGTTTCGCCTTTGGTCCGCAGGGCAATCAGGAAGGCACCGGTCTGAACCTCGTCGGAGCGGCCTTCCATGATTTCCGTGAGGACGGCTGAGGCATGATCGGTTGTCAGGTGCTGCCCCGAGGCGGCCGCATCGATCGCCCGGGTCAGGATGTCATTCGGCATTCCGGCTCCCTCCTGCACCGGCGGGAATTCCGGCCGCCGCCGCTTCGATTGAAAGCTCCACCCCGATGAAGGTAGCGATCATCCGCTTGCCGTAGGGAGTGAGAACGGATTCGGGATGAAACTGGACCCCCTCGGCCGGAAGTTCCCGGTGGCGGACCCCCATCACTATGTCTCCGTAGGTCGCCGTAACTTCAAGCTCGTCGGGAACTTCACCGGCAATCAGCGAGTGATAGCGACCGACCGTTAGCGGATTGGGCAGGCCGCCGTAGATGCTCTTGCCGTCATGTTCGATGTCGGCACTCTTGCCGTGGATGGGCTCACCCTGAATCACGGTGCCGCCAAAGGCCTGGACCATCGCCTGGTGACCGAGGCAGACTCCCAGCACGGGTGTGCCGGCACTGGCGAAAGCGGGAATAATCCCGACCGACACGCCGGCGTCGTCAGGCGTGCAGGGCCCGGGTGAAACGACGAGTCGTTCGTAGCCCTCCGCCAGCAGATCTTCAACGCTCCGCACATCGTTTCTGACCGTTTCCACATCCGCCCCAAGCTCACCCAGGTACTGGACGAGGTTGTAGGTGAACGAGTCGTAATTGTCGATTACCAGAACGCGCATCAGGCCCAGTCCGGGTTCTCGCAGGCGATTTCGACGGCCCGGAACATCGCCTTTGCCTTGTTGACCGATTCCTCGAACTCGTTCTCCGGCTTTGCGTCCGCCACGGTGCCGCCACCGGCCTGGATGTGAACCTGGCCATCTTTGATCAGGGCCGTGCGAATGTGAATCGCAGTGTCCAGGTCACCGTTCCAGGAGAGGTAACCGACCGCGCCGCCGTACGAGCAGCGCTTCACCTTTTCCATCTCGTCGATGATCTGCATTGCCCGTACCTTGGGAGCCCCCGAAAGTGTCCCGGCGGGGAGCGCCGAGCGCAGCACGTCAAGAGCGCCACGCCCTTCGGGGAGCCGCCCCGAAACCCGGCTGACGATATGCATCACATGCGAGTAGGTCTCAACCACCATCAGCTCCTCGACCTCGACGGTGCCGAATTCAGCTTCCCGACCGATGTCGTTGCGGGCCAGGTCGACCAGCATCACATGCTCGGAACGTTCCTTCGGGTCACTGATCATCTTCTCGGCCAGGCGCCGGTCCTCTTCCTCCGTTGCACCCCGGGGCGAAGTACCCGCGATCGGCCGGATCTCTACCCGGCTCCCGTTCACTTTCAAGAGGGGTTCAGGCGAAGCTCCGGCGATCTGGAAATCCCCGAACTCGAAGAAATACATGTACGGCGAAGGATTGATTGACCGGAGACCCCGGTAGATCGAAAGCGATTCAGCCCTCTGCTCGGCCGAGAAGCGCTGGGAGGGCACCACCTGGAAGGCATCTCCCGCATGGATGTATTCAACGACCCTCGAAACCATCTGCTCGAATTCGTCCCGGGACACATTCGACGTGAATCCGGGTGGCTCGACCGAACCTGCCCCATCTGCCGGAGGCACCGGCCCCCGCAAGCTTTCAAGGACCGCACCGATCCGACCGGCAGCGGCCTCCCATGCCTCGTCGATGTTCTCGTGCTCATTCACCCAGGCGCAACTGATGATGGTCAGTTCGTTGTGAAGATGGTCGAAAGCGAGGAGGACGTCGGTGATCATCAGGGCAAGGTCCGGCAACCCCAGCGGATCGGGATTGGCCGGGCCCAGCGGTTCGATTGCCCGGACCAGGTCATAGCCGAAGATGCCAACGGCACCCCCGGCGAAAGGCGGCATGCCTTCGGTCTCGGCTACCCGGTACTGGTCCAGGTACTGCTTGACACCCTCGTAAGGGTCCGGAGCTTCAAACTGTGCGAGGGCTTCGCCTTCACCTGACATCGCGTTCCCTGGGAACTCGCTCAGGATCCCTTCCGACCAGCGGATCAGGCGATGCGGGTTCACGCCGACGAACGAGTAGCGCCCGACCTGGCCCCTTTCTGCCGATTCGAGCAGGAAGCAGGGGCCGTCCTGGCGGAGTTTGAGAAGCGCGGATACCGGCGTCTCGCAGTCATCCGTGTAGCGGAGCGCAACCGGAATCACGTTCGACTCCGGCACCAGCGAGCGAGCTACATCGAGGCCGGGGTTCAGCCGGGCCGCAAGTTCAGGTGCGACGGCCATTCAGGACCTCACCGACATCAGAGAGCGTGATGCCACGGTTGCGGATCAGCGCCATCAGGTGAAAGAGAACATCGGCAGCTTCCTCGGCCACTCTTTCATCGCTCTCTTCACGCACCGCACGAGTCACCTCTTCGGCCTCTTCCATGACCTTTCCGCCCGCGAAATCCGGATCTTCAAGCAGTCTGGCCACATAGCTGCCTTCCGGCCTTTCAGCAAAACGGGATTCGATCGTGCGGGCGAGCTCGGCCAGTGCCTCGCCGTTCACGGGCCCAGGCGATGCCCCGGAATCCAGCTCACGGAAAAAGCAGGTCCGTTCACCAGTGTGGCAGGCCGGGCCGGACGGTTCCACCAGGGCAATGATGGCATCGCCGTCACAGTCGATCCGCAGCTGAACGACCTTCTGGACGTTGCCGGATTCCTCGCCCTTCTGCCAGATCTTCTGGCGGGAACGGCTGAAATAGGTGACCAGCCCGGTTTCCCTGGTCCGGCGCAGGGATTCCTCGTTCATATAGGCGAGAGTCAGGACTTCGCCGGTATTCGCATCCTGAGCGATGCACGGCACGAGCCCATCATCATCGAACTCCACTTCCACGGAGCTCACTCGGTTCCAGCCTGGCTTTCGGGCGATGCAGAATCGCCGTTGTCATCGGTGGTGAAGGGGATGTACCAGAACCCGTTTTCTCGAACGAGTTCAAGTTCCCGGCCCGCAGCGCCGGTGAAGACGACCATGGCGGTGTCACCGTCGACTTCCATGCTTTCGATCTCCAGTGTGGGCTGGTCACCCGCCTGATCGAGGATCGCCTGGGTTTCCTTGATGCATCGCTTGAGGGTATGAAAGGTCGCTTCCATCTGGGTCGGCTGCATCAACTCGCAGAAACCGTCCGCATCCCGATCTGCGGTAACCCGGTTGAGCTCACCGACCAGGGTCGTGATCGCCGCGGTGTCTTCCTGGCTGACCGGTTCCTCCGAACCACCGCACCCCGCGACAATCAGGATGGCGACCAGCAGGCTCATTGTGGCGGCTTTACGAAGCATGGGTCAATCCTACGGAAGCCACCTTCACGAAGCTCCGGGGGAGCCTTTAGGGTTCCCCCAATGAAGTGGAAGAAGGGGAGATCAGGCGACCGCAACGTCATCGACATTCGCGGCGCCAAACGTGGTCGTCGCGGAAGCAGCGGCGGAACCGGTGTCGGCGGTGTCGGCGGTCTCGGCGGCGGCAGCGGCCCTGGCATGCGACTGCCCGGTGGCAAGGGCAAAATCGGCGGCCTGCTCGGGATCGTCATCGTCATCGTGATCATCGGTGCCCAGGTACTCGGTGGCAGCGGTGGTTCGGGGTCGGGGTCCGGCTTTGACATCGGTTCGGTCCTGAATGGCATGAACGCGGTACCTGGTGCGGAGAACCCCTCCCCGCTGCCGGCCGGCCAGGACCCGGATGCTGACCTCAAGGATTTCTCGGCGTATGTATTCATCGACGCCCAGCAGGTCTGGCGGCAGTCCTTCAGGAAGGAAGGAAGGCCGTGGCAGGACGCCCAGCTGGTCTTCTATTCAGATGCGGTGAGCACCGGAGGCTGTGGCAACGCGACTTCGGCAGTCGGTCCGTTCTACTGCCCCGCCGATAACCGCATCTATCTCGACCTGAGCTTCTACAAACAGATGGAAAGGCAACTGTCGGCGGGAGGAGATTTCGCCTGGGCGTATGTGGT
>WPCH01135545.1_pt1 | contig 21689 bp, 27 predicted proteins | sample 5399881 | NCBI WGS metagenome assembly WPCH01 (sample SAMN12869468, study PRJNA574797) | sludge metagenome | isolation source: wastewater treatment of pH5 | place: China:Beijing | collected 2019-05-20
TCTTCTTGAACGGTTGCGGCGCACCAAACATCCCAGCTCAGACGATAGTTTCTGATCTCTTCCAGGCATACAGTCAAGGCGGCGACAGAGGCGCGATTGTCGAGGCTGTGCCCGCTGATATATGCGCCATTAAATTGCAGCGGTGCATTAGCAAACGAAATTACGCATCCGGGTTGGATTGTGCGCTTTATCTCTGCACTGCTTAATCCGGTATCCACAAAAAGGCGGGGAAACTCAGGAGCGCTGCCAGTTGCCAGGTTCTGTGTCAACCGGTCTGGAATCATCTGCACTATGCCGCGGATCTCTTTTGTCCCATGAATTGTGACCATTTGACCAGGCAGAATCCGCGGGTCGATCCCACCAATTGTAGTGATGAATATAAACCCATCACGAATTTCTTTAACCATAAAACCGATGGCGTCCATGTGGGCGGCAATCATCAGGCTGGGGTGGCTGCCCGCACCTTCGGCCTGGCGCAAGGCATGTAAAGATCCCAACCGGCTGACTTCTATCTGATCAGTTAAGGGTTCCCATTGTTTTTTTATCAGCTCGCTCACCGGTTTTTCATAACCGGATAATCCAGGAGCATCTAAAAGAGTAACTAAAAATTTCTCGATCTGATCCATAATTTCTCCAAGACAATAAAGTGGGTTATGGGGGTGGAGCGCCGCCAGAAGAGTCAGGCGTGAGCGTATCGGTAGCAGTTGGAGCCAATGTTTCGGTGACGGTTATGGTGGGGGTAAAGCTGGCAGTTGAAGTTGGAATGAGGTAGGTTCGAGTCATGGTTGGCGTCAGCGAAATTGTCGGGGTAGGGGTTGCCGTGGCGCTCGGAAATACTGCAGACGGCAGCGGAAGGGTTGGTGTACCCGGCATCGGTGAAACTGGTGTTTGTTCTTCAAAGTAAAGTGTCTCTGTGGGCGTTGGGGTTGCCCTGCCTTGTACGCCATTGCCGACCCACAAAACAATCAAACCCACCAGGTAACAGGGGATTGTAATGAGAATGACGGTGGTCAAAATTGATTTTTGACGCGAACGACTAACCGAATCCTTGAACATGAGTGGTTCCTGAAACTCATAATATCACGGGCACAAAAACTGAGCAAGCAAGAAACCGCCTGCATAAGCAGCTATTTTTTAAAGTCGAGCGGAATATTGGCATGGACCTGACGGATTTCTTGCTGAACTGTCATGAACAGGCTCTCCGCTTTCAGGTCGGTAATGGTATAACACGGTGCGTTCAGGTGGTCTGCCAGCGATCGAGCCAACCCCTGGTCAAATGCTGGGTGTTCCATGTTGATAACCACGCTGTGAATGTTCTCTTGCGCAATCAAAGAGGCAATGTTGTAAGCTTCCTCCTGCGGCGCGCTAAAGCCAATCGATACGTTGCCGGCACCATCCGTCAGTACGATCAGCAGCGGCATCACATCAGGGTGCAGCAGTCTTTCTTTGCGTAGTACTTCATAAGACATCATCAAACCGGCGCTCAGAGGAGTTTTACCGCCAATGGGGATATCCTCAAGGGCGTTTTCAGCCAGCATTACCGAATTGGTCGGTGGAAGAACCAGAGTGGCCAGGTTTTTCTGGAACACCACCAAACCTACACGGTCGCGCCGCTGATAGGCATCGGTCAGCAGCGACATGATGGCGCCTTTGGTGGCTGCCATCCGTTCAGATACCGCCATTGACCAGGATGCATCAACCAGAAAAAGGATCAGATTAGCTGCCTTTCTGACCCGCACTTTCTTCATATAATCTCCTGGTTTCACAGCGAAAGCCACATGGTAGCGGTCTTTAATATCGCTTCTCTCTTTTTGGAAAGGTGCAGCGGCACGCACAGTGGCGTCAAATGCCAGGTCATCTGCCCTGCCATGCGCAGGACGTGATTGAATATACCTGCCGCGTTTCCGTTCGGTTCGGGTGACCGAGCGCCTGCCGGCATAGGAGCGCATAATTTTATCCAGAGGGGTATCGAGCTTTCGCGGGTTAAACTCCTCGCCGTTTGGCATAGTTTTACCGCCAGTCCACCAAAAGGCGTCATTCTTGGTGAAAGGGTTCTGCAGCGTGGGTTCTGGTTGCCCCTGTTGAGGGGAGGGTCCGCCGGTTTCTTCCGGCGTTACGCTTTTTTTGAACTTGGTGACTCCTCATCCCCCATTTCACCGTAGGATTCTTCTTGGCGCTTGCCAGTAGAAGAACCGCCTTGGAGTTGTTCAATTCTTTCCTGTAATTCTTCCATCCCCATCTCATCACGATGAAAGGGTCCGCTTTTCAAGCGATGCGGCAGGGCCAGTTCAGCGGCGAGTGCGATGTCGCGGTCAGTAATTTCTCTGCGGTTGTCAAATGCGGCTTGAGCGCGCGCGGTTTTAAGGATGACCAGATCAGAGCGATGACCGTCAACATGCAGCGAAGCGGTCAATGCAGCAATTGAAAGCAGGTTCTGCCGTGTATAGCTCACCGCGTCCACCAGTTCGCGGGCTTTTTCAATCTGTAGTGAGAGTTCCTGTTCCTTATCCTGCCAGGTTTGATTAAACAAGTTGGAATCTTCTTCGAAGGCAATATTGCGTTCCATGATTTGTACACGTTCGCGCGCATCCCGAATTCCATGGATTTCAACCGAAAGCGCAAAGCGATCGAGCAGCTGTGGCCGCAGGTCTCCCTCTTCAGGGTTCATTGTCCCCACCAGGATGAAACGCGCAGGGTGGGTGAAAGAGATCCCCTCACGTTCCACAATGTTCACGCCCATGGCGGCAGCATCAAGCAGCACATCCACAACGTGATCATCGAGCAGGTTGACCTCATCTATGTAAAGCAGCCCGCGGTTGGCCGCCGCAAGCACACCCGGTTCAAAACTTCGCACCCCTTTTTGAATCGCCTTCTCAATATCCAATGTACCGACGACGCGATCTTCAGTTGCCGAAACCGGCAAGTTGACAAAGGGAGTCGGTCGAGTAATTGCAGCCAACTGCTCGCTTTGTTCGGCGCGCTCACGACATTCTGTGCACCAGGTAGCTGGTTTATCAGGATCACAGCCAAAACGGCAGTCCACCACCACCCTCACGTTCGGCAGCAATGCCGCCAATGCCCTGGCTGCTGTAGATTTTGCGGTCCCTCTTTCACCGCGGATGAGCACCCCTCCGATACGTGGATCTACCGCGTTGAGCACCAGTGCACGACGCATTCGTTCTTGTCCGACTATAGCAGTGAATGGATAAATTGCAGGCATTAAGGAGTTCCTTCTTATCGTTAGATTATCGCCGCATAAGTTTACCATATTCCTCTTATTCACTGAGAGCTTGCAGAAGTTAGCGACTGACAGAGAGACAATAAAAGCTTCCGCATTTCGCGGAAGCTTTTATTTGTGTTTGACCTTAATTGTCAGGCAGCCGAAGCGGCTTAAACCTGTTTACCAGGTTCCGATTGCTGGAACCAGAGCCAGGACGAACACAAGGATGACGATCAGAGCAAGCAGTGAAATACCGATCATCGTATATCCCAGGATGATCCCTGCCAGCGCCATGCCATCTCCGCTCATTGTATTTCCGCTTTCGCGGATCTCTTTTTTCGCGAGGTGACCAGTAATCACGGCGACAATCGAACCAATAAACGGGAGGATCGTCCAGCCTACGATACCAGAAATCATGCTGATGAGCGCAAGCGTACTATCGCGCTTGACAACCGGATAAGTTACGGGTTGTTGATAAGGTGGTGTTACTTGAGGTATATTTTCAGTCATTCGTTCTCCTATTTGTGTTGAATCTATATATTAATTACGCAAAACCCCAAAAAAAGTTGCGTTTTATCAGCCATTTTCGATAAAGGAAATGGATCAATGTGTCTATGAGAGTGGCAGCAAATTATCGATTAGCCGAAAAGGTTGTTAACTGGAAATAGCAGCAAGAGAACAATAATTGCCAGCACGGCGAGTACGAAAAACCCCAACTGAACATATCCAAGGATTAACCCTGCGCTGGCCATGCCGCTGCCGCTGATTGTGCCATAACTCTCTTTAATCTCCTTCTTGGCAAGATGCCCGGTGATGATGGCAACCACGGAGCCAAGAAGCGGTAAGATTGTCCACCCCAAAATGCCTGTAATCAAACTGGCAAGCGCGAGGGAGCTATCTTTAGTTTGCAGGGAGGGGGGCCGGGTAACAACTGTCTGAGGTGGGATATCAAGGCTGGGTGGGACTGTCATTTTTTCCTCCTTTAGTTTTTTCAAACATCAAGATTTGAATAAAGAACCTCTAAGAAATTTATGTGCCGAAGAATTTCAGCACGGCAGGCAATGAACCTGTGAAAATCAACGCAGAAATAAAGATACCGAGCAAAACCACAAAATAGCCCAATACCAACCCAATGTTGGCCAACGTTTTGCCCTTCATATCGTCCAGGCTTTTATGGATGTCGAACCTTGACTTATGCCCGGTGATAATGGCGATGAGGGCGAACAAAGCGCTGAGCAGCATCGCTAGAAAAGTATCAAGCTTGACCATGGTAAAGAACCATGCATATGTTCCGATGCCTACCAGAAAACTGATAAAGGCATACCAGCTGATTGTCTTTTTGGGTTTAACGGTTTCAAGGCGCGCTTCTCGGTTAATATTCCTGTCGTTGGTTAACATGTTAATATTCCTTTCCATCATTATACTCTTTCAACGAAAGTTGATTGCGCACATGTTTGGAAGGATGAATTACTGACACATTCCATCCAAATGAGACTATTCTTTTTGTCTGATGAATGTAGAATAAACATGGCGAACTGTTTTTAAACAATTGCCAAGGAGAAATCAATGACAGAAAAGAAAATTCGCGTCTTAATCGCAAAACCCGGGCTCGATGGTCATGATCGAGGCGCAAAAGTGGTTGCACGCGCCCTCAGAGACGCTGGTATGGAGGTGATTTATACTGGCTTACGGCAGTCGCCAGAGATGGTCGCTGAAGCCGCCTTGCAGGAAGATGTCAATGTCATCGGGCTTTCCATTCTCTCTGGCGCTCATCTGGTGCTCGTGCCAAAAGTAATTGAGCTGGTGCGTGCTAATGGTCAGTCAGAGGTGAAGATTTTTGTCGGCGGCATTATTCCTGAAGAAGACATCCAACCCTTGTTGGATGTCGGTGTGAGCGTAATATACGGGCCAGGCACACCCACCACAAAGGTGGTGCAAGATATCGCAGAGATGTTTCCGGCTGCATGATGCCTGGTGTTACGCATGATTGATACGAAGGCAATTATCAACGGCAGCCGCTTGGAACTTGCGCGCTTGTTTACCGAGGTGGAAAACGAAACGCCCGTGGCTGAAAAAGCCTTAGACGCTCTGTTTCCGATCACCGGCAAAGCATACCTGATCGGTATCACCGGCGCGCCAGGTACCGGCAAATCCTCCCTTGTCAGCAGCCTGGCGAAGCATATTCGCATGAATTTGAATGAAACAGTGGCTGTGGTGGCGGTTGACCCATCCAGCCCATTCACAGGCGGTGCAATTCTAGGCGATCGGGTGAGAATGCGTGATCTGGCAGGCGACCCCGGAGTCTTCATTCGTTCAATGGCCTCGCGCGGAGAACTGGGCGGGCTGGCACGAACTACGGCTGGCGTCGTTCAGGCATTTGACGCTGCCGGATATAAGTACATTCTTATTGAAACCGTAGGCGCAGGGCAGAGCGAAGTCAACATTGCCCGCCTGGCACATACTACAATCGTGGTCGAAGCTCCCGGGTTGGGAGATGACATCCAGGCGATCAAAGCCGGCATACTTGAAATTGCAGATCTCCTCATTATCAACAAAGCTGATTTGCCCGGGGCGGATAATACCGAGCGGGCATTGCGTGCCAACCTTGATCTGGGCATTAATCCACATCTGAACCATGATGCTGCACATCGCATCAACTCCGTTGAGATGGCAGAAAGCAATAAAGGCTGGGTTCCCCCAATCCTGAAGACGGTTGCCATCAATGATCAAGGGATTTCTGAGGTTGTTGAGTCGCTTTTACAACACCGCATTTATTTAAATGAAACGGGTTTATGGACGCGGCGGGAAAAAGAAAGGCTTCACAACGAAGTGAATCATCTCTTGCAAAAAAGACTCATGGAAAGGTGGCGGAAGCAGGTTCCGCATCAGCAATATGATGCTGTATTAAATAAAGTGTATGAACGCTTGATTTCACCCCGCGAAGCAATTGATTCATTACTAATTGACTCTTATAATTAGGTATTAATTTATATTTCGGTAAGCGAGGACTCATGGAACGAACCTTCATTAATGAACTCAGGGGAAAGTTGGATCAGACAGTTAAATTACAGGGCTGGCTGCAAACGCTCAGAGACCAAAAGAAAATCCAATTCCTTATCTTACGCGATCCAACCGGGTTGGTGCAGGTGGCTCATTGGAAGCCCAATGACGAAGCCCTGGCAGAGAAGATCGCCGCTATGGGGGTTGAAACTGCTCTAACTATTACCGGCAAGGTGATTGATAACCCGGTCGTCAAGCTTAACCAGCTTGAACTGCAGCTCGAGTCTTTGCAGATCGAAAACGAAGCTGAAATTCCGCTGCCCTTTGACCCCTTTGCTGATACCTTACCCGCGCTGGATTATCGTTTAGATTGGCGCTATATGGACTTACGCCGCCCCTACAACACGCTGCTCTTTCAAGTTGAAACGACCATTGAAATGGCAATGCGCGAATATTGGATAAAACATGCATTTATCGAAGTGCATTCTCCAAAATTGATGGGCACGCCCAGCGAAAGCGGCGCCGAACTTTTTTCACTTGATTACTTCGAACGCAAAGCCTATCTGGCGCAATCACCGCAGTTTTATAAACAAATGGCCATGGCAGCCGGGTTTGAACGCATCTTCGAGATTGGTCCGGTTTTCCGCGCTGACCCGTCCTTCACCGCCCGCCACATGACAGAATTCACCGGTGTGGATGTTGAAATCTCGTGGATTGACTCTCATGAAGATGTAATGAGTTTTCAGGAAAACTGGCTTCAATACGTATACGCCAGAGTGAAAGAGCTTCATGGAGAGAAAATTAAAGAGACGTTTGGCGTTGATTTGACCGTGCCTACCGTACCTTTCCCACGTATTCCGATGCGTGAAGCTATCGAAATTCTAAAAGCGCGTGGTTATGCACTGCCGGCAGATAAAAAAGGTGATATTGACCCAGGCGGCGAACGCGAGATTGCCGCATATGTCAAAGAGAAATACGACCATGATTTTGTCTTCCTCACCGACTGGCCGATAACCGTGCGTCCGTTCTATCATATGCGCCTTGAAAACGATGAAACTCTCACACGCAGTTATGACCTCATCGCCAATGGTTTGGAAATAACCACTGGCGCTCAGCGTGAACACCGGCCTGAAGTGCTGGCAAAACAGGCGCTTGAAAAAGGGCTTCATATCGAACCAATTCAATTCTATATTGATTTCTTCCGCTTCGGCTGCCCGCCGCACGGCGGTTTTGGTTTGGGCCTGTCGCGCTTATTGATGGTGATGTTAAACCTGCCCAATATCCGTGAAGCTGTGTACATCTTCCGCGGGCCTACCCGCCTGAACCCATAATGAAGCGAAAGACTGTTCACAATGGATAATCCGGGCAATCTTCGGCTAAGAGCAATTGAACGCAGTGATATTCCGCGTTTTGTGCGTTGGTTGAACGACCCGGAGGTTACCGAATTTCTGTTGATTTCACATCCGCTTTCTACGGATATGGAAGAAAAATGGTATGAAAATCAATTACAAAACGACCCTGCCAGCGGACAGGTGATGGCGATTGAGGTGCTGGTGGGCGATGCTTGGCTGCATATTGGCAACACCGGTTTACATGATGTGAATCAAATAAGCCGGTATGCCGAGTTTGGCATCTTCATTGGCGAAAAAGATTATTGGAACCGTGGATACGGCTCTATGGCTACAAACCTGATCCTGAGGTATGGCTTCGAGACCCTGAACCTGAACCGCATCTATCTCTATGTTTACGAGACGAATCACCGCGGTATCAAAGCCTATGAAAAGGCAGGGTTTGTAAAAGAGGGTGTATTGCGGCAGGGAGTTTATAAAAACGGACGGTATCTCGATCTCATCGTCATGGCGATGCTTAAATCTGAATGGAACCAATTAAAAGGAAAGTGAGGTTGTTATGCCAGTAGTGTATTCTTCGCGGCACGAACGTATGAAGTATGGAGATATTAAGCTTTACTCCGGCACTTCAAGCCCTGAGTTGGCGAACCGCATTGCCACCCATATCGGACTGACCTTATGCGCGCGTGATATTATCCAGTTTCCGAACGAAAATTTGTTTGTACAGCTGCAGACGAGCGTTCGTGGTCAGGATTGTTACGCCATTCAAACAACCTCGACACCTGTTCACCGTAATTTGATGGAGCTGCTTATTCTAATTCAGACACTGAGGCTTGATTCAGCTGCTCGTGTAACAGCCGTGGTTCCTTACCTGTGTTACGACCGATCGGATAAAAAAGACCAACCTCGCGTTCCCATCACTGCCAGGTTGGTTGCTGATATGATTGAGGTTGCAGGCGCTGACCGCTATATGTTTCTTGATCTGCACGCCGGGCAGATTCAGGGCTTCTTCTCCATCCCGGGTGATGTACTCACAGCATTTTATATCCTCATTGATTATCTTAAAGCAAAAAAAACTGAGATGCATAATCCGGTCGTTGTAACCGCAGACTTGGGATTCGCGAAGAAGGCGCGAAATTTCGCTGAATCATTAAATGTGCCGCTTGCATTTATTGAAAAACGCCGTATCAGTAATGATTCCAAAGCGCAGGCGCTGACCTTGATTGGCGACGTCCGAAACCGTGATGTCATCCTGGTGGATGATGAAGTTGATACTGGCGGATCTATGATCCAGGCGGTGAACCTGGCACGCGAATCAGGCGCACGGAATGTGTACATGGTGTTTGTGCACCCGGTGTTTTCTGCAAATGCAGTTGATAACTTCGCTACCTTACCGGTAACTGAGTTCATCACCACGGATACGATTCCAATTCCTAAGGCAAAACTGGCGAAATTCCAGGGGAGATTAACAGTTCTCTCCATTGCACCGCTTCTGGGAGAGGTGATCCTGCGTACCAATGAAGGTCGCAGCGTGGGAGAGTTGTTCAACGAATAACCAACGAATTTGCTATGCCCGAACTGCCGGAAGTTGAAACAATAGCCAGGTCGCTGCGCCAACCTGCTGACCTGCCTTTTTCAGATTCTACAGATTTAAAGACGCGCCCCGGGGTGGTTAACCGGGTTGTGAGCGATGTTGAAATTAATTGGCACCGGTCAATCGCATTTCCAGATTGGGCTGCTTTTTCCAAAGGGCTGCAGAATCGAAAGATAGTAAATGTAAGCCGCCGCGCAAAATATCTGTTATTTGAGCTCGATCACAACTGGATGCTCATTCACCTGCGCATGAGCGGAGACATCAGGGTTGAACCGCGTATCTCCAGCCTGAATTTACCCCATGATCGCGTAATTCTCAACTTTCAGGATGATGCGCGCATGGTATTCAATGACACAAGAAAATTCGGCCGCCTCTGGCTGCTTGAAGACCCGCTGCAGGTACTTTCCAAGCTTGGTCCAGAGCCTTTTTTACCAGAGCTGACGCCGGAGGGATTCTTTGAATCGCTGAATAATCGCAAGCGGGCTATTAAACCCTTGTTATTAGATCAAGCTTTTATTGCCGGATTGGGAAACATCTACACCGATGAAGCGCTGCACATCGCTGGCATTCATCCGCTGCAAAAAGCTGCATCGATAAACCGTGAGCAGGCGGGAGTCTTGCTGCAAGCAATCAGGTCTGTGCTGCAAGAAGGCATTCGCAGAAACGGCGCCAGTATTGATTGGGTATATCGCGGCGGAGATTTCCAGAATTATTTCAGCGTATATCAGCGCTCTGGAGAACCCTGCCCTGTTTGCGGTGTAAAAATTGAGCGCATCGTTGTTTCTCAGCGCGGTACTCACTTCTGCCCAAATTGCCAAAAACATCAATGCGATTAGCCAGCCTGGTTTTTGGCTATTGCATTAATTACGGTTTAATTTGATAATCATTGAGTAGGTCTCATCATCCTTGTAATCCTGTTTACCGAGGTGATTTATGTTATCTCAGGTCTCCGTTTTTTCTCTTGTTCTTGCCGGGCTTGTTGGGCTCATCATTGGCTTATTGATTTGCCGCATTATTGTGGGGAAGACCGGCAAACAAAACACCACGCTACCGAAAGAGCTTTTACAAGAAGGATATAACGAAGGAGCCCGTTTATGGCTCTCTTCTGATAAGAAGCAGCTTGTGACCGAAATGGATGGCGCTTTTTTTAGAGAGTATGGTGAATTAAATGCGGTTCAACAGGCAAAAGCAGAGAATTTATTGCTGCTTTGGAAGGATTGGGTTGGAACAGAACCGGCTGCTGCTGCAAACCCCCTCGAAGCTGGTGACTGGCAGCCGGCCTTTGAAAAACAGCCAATGGAAGCTGGTGTAGATTCGATGCCGCTGCCTGAAGGCTTGAGCGTTACCCAGCAAATTAATGCCATTTTACAGGAAATGTTGGCTGACTCTGAATTTGCGGACAAAGAGATATTGCTTGAGGATAACGAAGCCTCAGGGTTGGATATCTGGATAAATGATGAGAAATTCAGCGGATTGGAAAATGTTCCCTCCGAGTCATTGACAGGGTTTATTTTAGATGCCGTGCGCAGTTGGAAAAAGCGTGCTGGAAATTAACTACACAAACAGAGCACAAGAAAATACCGCCTTTTAAGGCGGTATTTTAATCACATAAACTCTCGTAATTGTCTCGACCTGCGCGGATGGCGCAAGCGGTGCAGAGCTTTGCTTTCAATTTGCCTGATGCGTTCGCGGGTTAGTCCAAACCTCTCGCCTACTTCTTCGAGAGTATAGTTATGCCCATTTTCCAGCCCAAAACGCAGCCGTAAAATGCGCGCCTCGCGTGGGGGAAGAGTATCGAGCACTTCGAAAATCTTTTCACGCAGCAACTTTTCGTATGTACTTTGGATGGGAGATGGGGTGACCTGATCTTCCACGAACTGCCCAAGCTCTGAATCTTCTTCTTCGTCGTTAATCGGACTTTCAAGAGAGAGTGGCAGCCAGCTGACACGCAGCATCCATTCAATTTTCGGACTGGTTGTGTCCATCCTTACCGCCAACTCCTCGGAGGTTGGCGGGCGCCCTAAATATTGCTCCATTTCGTGAGTGAGCTTGTACAGCATACGTATACGATCAACCATATGAACTGGAACTCGGATGGTTCTGCCCTGATCGGCAATTGAGCGGGTGATGGTCTGCCTGATCCACCAGGTGGCATATGTTGAAAAACGAAAACCGAGATGATAATCGTATTTTTCTACGGCTTTCATTAATCCAAGGTTGCCCTCCTGGATCAAGTCAAGGAAAGGGACACCGCGCCCGATATATTTTTTCGCCACACTCACCACAAGTCTTGTGTTGGCTTTAATCAGGTGTTCACGAGCCAATTGACCATCTTCAACCAGGTGCAGCAAGTATTCTCGTTGTTCAATCGGCAGTGCACCATTGGAACGGTCAAGTTCACGTTTACTCGAACGCCCGGTCTCAATGCGGCGTGCAATCTCAAGTTCCTCTTCCACCCTGAGCAGGGGAACGCGGGACATTTCCTTGAGGTACAACCCAATGGTATCGTCTGACGAGATATTCTCCAGATTGGATGAATAATCCATATCTGTTGCGTGCGTGAAAGAACTCTGCCCCGAGAATTCTTCTTCTAGCTCGCTATCCAAAATTTCTACGCCCCGCCGCCTAAGAGCAGTTAAGACGCTTTCAATGCGTTCAGCGTCCTTGGTGGCATCGGGGTAAAACTCCATCAAATCTTCAGTTGTGAGGTAACCCTGTACATCGGCCTTTTCCAACAATAAATTCAAAACCTCTGCGCTTTTGGATCGTCGTCCTGGATTCGCCACTGATAAGAGTCTCCTTTTTATTTGATTCTTGCCCCTTACACTTATAAGTTAAATTAGTCGGTTATGATCCTCGCATGGTGCTCACAGCTAACTTCATTTAAATTAACCCCGCAAATTGTGCACAGTCCCTGACAGTCATCTCTGCATAAAGGTTTGATAGGTATTTCCAATAGCAGGTATTCTCGAAGGATCGGAGAAAGGTCGATATTCCCATCTTCAGGCACGTAGAGATTTGAGTCCGTGAAGAAGTGCGATTTATAGGCATAGACCTCATTGATTTCAAACTCTAAATCCTGAGTACAAGATTCAAGGCAGCGTACACATTCTGCAGCAGCGGCTGCTTTGAACTTCCCCTCAAACAACAGCCCTTGCGGCGTGCGAGAAATATGAACCATTCCCTTAAAGTCGTTTACATCCAAATCAGGGGGAAAGTGCAGTGTCGGAAATTCAAAATGGATGTCGCGGTGGCTTCCAATTGGAAGGTTATAAAAGAAACCAACATTGATATTTAATGGAAGTCTTTGATTGGACACAGGACACTATCAGTAAAAAGGATATAATCGGACTCATCAGATTATAGCATGTTGATATATCGAAGTCAATTTATTATTATAAAAATGATAAAAATAAAGAATAATAACCCTATTCATGTCTTATTGGCAACTTCAAACCAAGGGAAGCTGCTTGAGCTCCAATCTCTGCTCGGGTCGTTACCGTTGCGCTGTATCCTGCCTGGCGAAATCAACCTTCATATAAATGTGGAAGAAACCGGCTCATCTTACGCCGAAAACGCGCAAATTAAAGCGCTCGCCTACCAGCGTGCCAGCGGGATGACAGTTTTGGCGGATGATACTGGCTTGGAAGTTGAAGCTTTGCGGGGAGCGCCGGGAATTCATTCCGCGCGCTTCTCGCCTCTGTCTGGCGCTTCAGATGCTGATCGACGCGCATTGTTGCTTGACAAGCTGGGCGATTTTCCGCAGCCCTGGCGGGCTGCCTTCAAATGCGTGGTAGCAATCGCAGCGCCTGGCGAAGAGATTCACCTGTTTGATGGGGCAGTTGAAGGAGAGATTATCGCAGAGGAACGTGGCGCAGGCGGGTTTGGATATGATAAACTTTTCTGGATTCCTGCAGCAGGTAAGACGATGTCAGAATTAGGGATTGAAGAAAAAAACTGCATCAGCCATCGTGCGATTGCGGTTAAAAAGTCCATTCCGTATTTACTCAACGTATTTAATGTGAAGGTTTAGCCTTTGGTACCCATACTGTCAGCAGGCGGTTCTTGCAGCCCCAAAGCCTGTGCCTGAGCTTTGCGCCACTTCGCAACCCGTTCTGCTGCCTGTGCTTCGCAGCCCTGATCAGAGGGTTCATAGAATTGTGTGCCAGCCAATTCAACTGGTAAATACTGCTGCGGTGTGAAGTGCCCCGTGAATAGGTGAGGGTATTGATACCCCTGACCATGGCCAAAGCCCTTCGCATCACGGCTGTCATCCATCAGGTGAAGCGGCACTGGCCTGGCTCCATTTTGTTCGATTTCTTTTTTCGCCCTGAAAAAGGCTCCAGCAGAATTGGATTTTGGCGCAGTGGACAGGTAGAGCGTCGCTTCTACGATAGGATAAATGCCCTCAGGCATACCGATGTATTCGTAAGCATAGGCAGCCGCTGCCACAACCTGTATGCCCTGAGGGTCTGCCAGGCCGATATCCTCTCCGCTGAGCACGATCAGCCGCCGGAGGATGAAACGCGGGTCTTCGCCGGCGAGAACCATCTTTGCCAGCCAATAAAGCGCTGCGTCTGGGTCTGATCCTCGAACCGACTTAATAAAAGCCGAGATGGTATCGTAATGCTCATCTCCCATACGGTCATACAATAGAGCGCGTTTTTGAATCGATTCCTGCGCGACCTCCAGAGTGATATGAATTGTCCCGTCGCTGTCTGTTGGGGTTGTCTCAACCGCCAATTCCAATGCGTTCAACAAGTTGCGCCCATCGCCACCTGCCTGGTGCGTCAGGTGCTCGCGGGCTTTCTCGTCAACAATCACCTTCCGTTTACCGTAGCCACCTATCTCATCAGTGAGGGCGTGCTGAATTATTTTCTCCAGTTGCGCTGCGCTCAGTGGTTCAAGCTGAAAAATCCGTGAGCGTGAGACCAGTGCCGGGATGACATCAAAAAAGGGGTTTTCTGTGGTGGCGCCGATGAGTGTGATCATACCGTTTTCAACATGGGGCAGAAGAGCGTCTTGCTGGGCTTTATTCCAGCGGTGAACCTCGTCAATAAACAATATGGTACGCTGACGATAAAGCCGGCGGCGGTCAGTAGCTTCTTTTATCACCCGGCGCAAGTCAGCCACGCCAGCCAGAACGGCTGAAATATTCTCGAAGTGTGCCTGAGTGTGTTGTGCAATCAAGCGTGCCAGTGTGGTTTTGCCGGTTCCTGGCGGGCCGGTAAAGAGAATGGAAGAGAAAAGACGGTCGGCAATAATTGCGCGCCGCAGCAATTTGCCTTCACCGATTATGTGTTCCTGGCCAACAAACTCGCCGAAAGTAAGCGGGCGCAGCCTGGCTGCCAGCGGAGCTTCATGTTCAAGATTCTCGTTTAACGCGTGGTCAAAAAGGTCCATATTACAATTGTAGCATGAAATGGATACAATAGAACATATATACCAATAACGAATAATTATTTGCTAATAAGCTCGAGCAAACAGCGTAATTATCCTGCGTGTATAAACTTCATTTTTAGAAATAGAACACTTGCTCCTTGACTTCATCAGTCAGATTTGATATAAATGGCCTGTTCGCCGGCAGGCGAATTTTTAAAAACCTTGTTATAGTGTTAAGGCTTTGGTATAATTCGACACGGTATTTTGCTATTTAACATAGTTTTTTGCCGACATAGCTCAATTGGCAGAGCAGCCGCCTTGTAAGCGGCAGGTTATGGGTTCAATTCCCATTGTCGGCTCAGTTACAGGTTGGCGAGTGGTATTCATCTCAAGATGAATTCACTCTCGGGCCGGTAACGGCTCTAAAACGGACGGTTACCCAAGTGGCCAAAGGGGACTGACTGTAAATCAGCTGGCAGACGCCTTCGGAGGTTCGAATCCTTCACCGTCCACTAGGCTGGGGCAGATTCTCTACCAAACTGACCCCATCAACGGCAAGCCCTCATAGCTCAGTTGGTAGAGCGCGCCCTTGGTAAGGGCGAGGTCATGGGTTCAATTCCCATTGAGGGCTCTTTATGCCGAAAGTATAAAAAGAAATGTAACTAAGGAGAGGAAGCATGGCGAAGCAGAAGTTTGACAGGAATAAACCGCATCTCAATATTGGGACGATGGGTCACATCGATCATGGCAAGACGACACTGACAGCCGCGATCACAAAATATTGTGGATTTTTTGGACGGGCTGAATATCAGGCGTACGACAAGATTGACAAAGCGCCGGAAGAAAAAGCGCGCGGCATCACCATCAACATTTCACATGTTGAATACCAGACCGAGAACCGGCATTATGCGCACGTAGATATGCCCGGTCACCGCGACTATATCAAGAACATGATTACCGGCGCGGCGCAGGTTGATGGCGCGATTTTGGTAGTGGCAGCGCCAGATGGCGCCATGCCGCAGACAAAAGAGCACGTACTGTTGGCGCGTCAGGTGGAAGTGCCGAGCATCGTGATCTTTTTGAACAAGACCGACCAGATGAACGATCCTGAACTGCTGGAACTGGTGGAAATGGAACTGCGTGAAATGTTAACGGAGTACAAGTACCCCGGTGACGCGACCCCAATCGTACGCGGCAGCGCGAAGATTGCCTTGGAGAGCACCAGCACAGATCCAGAAGCGCCGGAATATGCCTGCATCAAGGAACTGCTGCGCGTGGTGGATGAATACATCCCAGAGCCGGTGAGAGAAGTGGACAAGCCGTTCATGATGCCGGTAGAAGACGTATTCTCGATCAAGGGACGCGGCACAGTGGTGACGGGTCGTGTAGAGCGCGGCCGCATCAAGGTAGGTGAACCGGTAGAGATCGTTGGACTGAGAGCGAAGAGCATGAACTCCGTCTGCACGGGAGTAGAGATGTTCCACAAGCTGCTGGATGAAGGACAGGCTGGAGACAACCTGGGCTTACTATTGCGAGGCATTGAGCGGACAGACGTAGAGCGCGGCATGGTGGTAGCCAAGCCGGGCAGCATCACCCCGCACACCAAGTTCATGGCAGAAGTTTATATTTTGAAACGTGAAGAAGGCGGCAGGCACAAACCATTCTTCAGTGGCTATCGCCCGCAGTTCTACATCCGCACGATGGATGTGACGGGATCGATCAAGCTGCCGGAAGGTGTGGAGATGGTCATGCCTGGTGACAACATCACCATGGAATGCGAACTGATCATTCCGGTAGCGTTGGAGCAGGGTTCAACATTCGCGATTCGTGAAGGTGGTCTGACGGTTGGCGCCGGCAGAATCACACAAATCATAGCATAGGTAGAGAAAATGGCAAAACAGAAGATTCGAATTCGTTTGAAAGCATATGACCACCGTGTTCTCGATCAATCTGCCAAGAGGATTGTCGAAACGGCAGAACGCAGCGGAGCACAGGTAGTTGGCCCGGTACCTCTGCCAACACGTGTTGAACGTTTCACAGTGAGGCGTTCAGCCTTCATAGATAAAGATTCTCATGAACATTTTGAGATTCGCACTCATAACCGGGTTATTGATGTACTTGATCCAGATGCCAAGACCATTGACATGTTGATGAGATTGAACATGCCTTCTGGTGTGGACATTGAAATTAAAATATAAATAATTACCGCGAATTCGAACTTTATTAGTACGGTAGATCACCTTAAAAAATCAATAAACCGATGACAAATACCGAAAGTAGCGGTATAATATTTCGGTTTTGGGTGAAAGCCCAAAAAGCAATTCAAGAGTGGTATTGTGAGCGCACCAGACAAAAACCGATAGTGCCGCAGCAAACTGCTGACTGAATTGTTTAGGGATGATGCAGCCAAGCCCAGGCTGACAGTCTCGATAAAAATGAATGAAGGAGAACAACTGAAATGTTTAAAGGGCTGATCGGAAAGAAAATCGGCATGACCCAGATTTTCGATGAAAATGGCGCGGCGCTCCCTGTCACGCTTATCGAAGCTGGGCCGTGTTTCGTTACCCAGGTACGAACACTGCAAAATGAAGGTTATTCTGCAGTGCAGCTGGGTTTCGAAGAAGTCAAACCGAAACGTTTGGCTGGCGGTGAGTTAGGCCATCTCAAGCGCAACAACTTACCTCCCCTTAAATACCTGCGCGAATTCCCGGCTAAAGAAATTCAAGTAGCTGAAGGTGACAAGATTGATGTCACGCTTTTTGCTGTTGGCGAAAAGGTTGACGTTTCGGGAACAAGTAAGGGTAAAGGGTTTGCAGGCGGCGTCAAGCGTTATCATTTTCGTGGTGGACCAAAGACGCATGGCCAGTCTGATCGTCTTCGCGCCCCGGGCTCACGTGGTGGTACCACCACCCCTGGCCGCGTATACAAAGGTTCACGCGGACCTGGTCACATGGGCGATGAGGCAGTGACCGCGCAGAATCTTAAAGTCGTTCTGGTTGATGTAGAACGCAATGTCATCGGTGTCAATGGCTCCGTGCCAGGCGCACGCGGTGGTCTCGTTCTGATCAAAGAATCACGGAAAGGTTAGGTCCGGTGGTTTTTTTGACATTAACCTGGACAAATGGAGCGAATGACAATGGAAGTTGAAGTTTTGAACATGGAAGGGAAGAAGGTCAGTACGGTGGAATTACCATCGGCGATCTTTGAAGCCCCAATTAATATTGATTTGATGCATCAGGCATACGTGATGCAAATGGCAAACGCCAGGCTGGGCACTCACGAAACGAAAGTAAAAAGTGATGTTGCCGGCGGCGGTAAAAAACCCTGGCGGCAAAAAGGTACAGGGCGTGCAAGGCAGGGATCAACCCGTTCGGCTCAATGGAGAGGCGGCGGAAAAGTCCATACACCACACATGCGCTCTTACAATCAAAACATGCCCAAGAAAATGCGCCAGGCTGCCTTACGTTCTGCGCTTTCGGTTAAAGCAGCCGAATCTATGATTGTGGTTGTGGATGAATTAAAGTTGAAAGAACCCAAAACCCGATTGATGGCCAGCGCGCTTGATACCCTGGTTGGAGATGCAACCGCCCTCGTGCTGATTCCTGCAACGGAATCCTACGAAGGCATTCAGCGCTCCACCAACAATATTCCAGATGCCAAGGTATTGAACGCCAATTACCTCAATATCCGCGACATCATGGTCTATGACAAGGTGATTATGCCGGTTGATGCGCTGGAATTGATAAAGGCGAATCTGGGCCAGGTAGGAGAATAAGATGAGCACGATTTACGATATCCTCCGCCGACCGATCGTAACGGAAAAAACTAATTATTTGGCTAGCAACTTACACCAATATGTTTTCGAAGTGTCAGATGACGCCAACCGTACGATGGTAAAAGATGCGGTAGAAAAACTTTTTAATGTCAACGTACTCAAGGTGAACATCATCAATGCGCCTGCAAAGCGTTCTCGCCGTGCGCGCAGCCGAAGGTTGCTGGTACGTAATTCCGGTTACCGAAAAGCGATCGTCACGCTTAGCCCTGAGGATCGTATTCCTATCTTTGAAGGGGTGGAGTAATGGCTATCAAGGTTTATAAACCCACAACCCCAAGTCGCCGAAATATGACCGGTTACAGCTTCGAAGAAATTACAAAATCGAAGCCTGAGCGCTCACTGATTGTTATTCGTAAAGCCAATGCAGGTAGAAACAACCAGGGACGGATCACGGTTCGCCATCAGGGCGGCGGCACGCGGCAATACATTCGAATTATCGACTTTAAACGTGACAAACGCGATATTCCAGCCAAAGTTGCAGCTATTGAGTATGATCCCAATCGCACCGCAAGGCTGGCGCTGCTCCATTATGCAGATGGCGAGAAACGCTACATCATCGCTCCTATTGGCCTAAAAGTAAACGATACGATTGTTTCAGGCGCGAATGTTGAAATTCGCCCTGGCAATAGCCTGCCGATTTCAAATATTCCGGTTGGTACGCTTGTGCATAATATCGAGCTAAAAGAGGGAAAAGGCGGGCAGCTTGTTCGTTCTGCAGGAACCTCGGCACAACTTCTAGCCAAAGAAGGTGATTACGCTCAGATTCGAATGCCTTCTGGCGAAGTACGGCTCGTTTTGCAAAAATGCTATGCGACGATTGGCCAGGTTGGAAATTCGGATCACAGTAATATCAAAATCGGTAAAGCTGGCCGAAAACGCCACATGGGCATTCGCCCAACCGTTCGCGGAACTGCGATGAACCCCCACGACCATCCGCATGGTGGTGGAGAAGGCCGGCAACCGGTTGGTATGCCAGGGCCGAAATCTCCTTGGGGCAAACCCACTCGTGGTTATCGCACCCGCCGTAATAAGATGACGAACAAGTTCATCGTGCGGCGCCGCAATACTGGCAAACGGTAATCAGGCAGAAAGCATAACCGAGAAGAAGGGACGAAAGAATTATGTCTAGATCGCTCAAAAAAGGGCCGTTCATTGACCCGAAACTGTTGAAGAAAATTGAAACCATGAACATGCAAAGCGAAAAGAAGGTTGTCAGAACCTGGAGCAGGGCGAGCACTATTTTCCCGCAGATGGTTGGACACACAATCGCAGTGCATGATGGTCGGCGGCACGTACCCATTTACATTACTGAGAACATGGTTGGTCACCGCTTGGGTGAGTTTGCCCCAACGCGTCATTTCAGAGGGCACATGTCCGGTAAGTCAAGCGGAGCGAGGTAAGAATGGCTACTGATATCCGCGCTGAATTAAAAAACTGCGGTGTTTCTGCACAAAAAACACGCCTGGTCATCGACCTGGTACGCGGCAAACCCGCTGTTGAAGCAATGACGATGTTAAAATTCACCAACAAGGTAGCCGCGCAACATGTTGGCAAGCTGCTTGCTTCTGCGGTTGCAAATGCTGAAGAGAATTTTGGCGTCAACCGTGATGATTTATTCGTTTATGCAATTACCGCCGATGAAGCACCAACCCGCAAGTGGCGTAGTTTTGGCGCTCGTGGACGCTTCAAGCCGTTGTTGAGACGCTCCTCTCACATCACTATTGTGCTGCGAGAGAAGGAATAGAAACCAGCAGGACGGCAGGGTATAACCCATCCGTCCGCTTGAATTAGGACACCAGGAGAAATTATGGGTCGAAAAGTACATCCAATTGGTTTTCGTCTTGGAATCAACCAACCCTGGGAAGGGCGCTGGTTTGCCGAAGGCGCAGAGTATCGTGATCAGTTGCACCAGGATCTCATCATCCGACGCAGCATCCAAAAAGAAAACGATAAGGCAGGAATCTCGCTTGTTGAGATCGACAGATCCCCAGGTAAAGTTAAGGTTGTTGTTCACACCGCGAAACCGGGAATATTAATCGGGCGCAAAGGCGATTCGATTAAGAAAATCCGCACCGAACTTGAAGCTCTGACAGGCAAAAAGATCGACCTGGAAATCAAAGAGATCAAAGCACCAGATTGCGACGCTTTTTTGGTGGCAAAGAATATCGCCGGTCAAATCGAACGCCGCGTCAGTTATCGCCGGGCAATGAAACGTGCATTACAACAGGCGATCAGACAGGGAGCAGAAGGAATTAAAGTTTCTGTCTCTGGGCGTTTGAGTGGTGCTGAAATGGCGCGAATTGTCTGGATGCGTGAAGGCACAGTTCCTTTGCAGACACTTCGTGCGAACATTGATTTTTCTCGCGCCGAGGCACTGACCACTTATGGTCGGATTGGTGTAAAGGTTTGGGTTTATAAGGGAGAAATCATCCCGGGGCTCGAAGAGAAAGTTGAGTCAACCGAGGGTGTTTACGTTAGTGAATAGATATTATACTGGGGCTTTTCCCGGTTTATGTGAAAGAGGTTGCAGCTATGTTGATGCCTAAACGTGTAAAATGGCGCAAAGTGATGCGCGGTCGGATGACCGGTAGAGCACAGCGAGGCGCGGAGATGATTGTGGGTGAATACGCCCTTCAGGCGTTGGAACCCGGGTGGATTACCGCCCGTCAAATTGAAGCCGCCCGCCGTGCCATCGTTCATTCGATGAAACGCCGTGGAAAGGTGTGGATTCGCATCTTCCCTGATAAACCCTATACCCATCGCCCAATGGAAACCCGTATGGGTAAAGGTAAGGGTAATGTTGAGTATTATGTTGCCGTAGTTAAACCGGGCAGAATTATGTTCGAAATCAGCGGTTTGACCCATGATGAAGCGATTCACGCGCTGAACCAGGCCGGTTACAAGTTCTCGATCAAGACTAAAGTATTAGCTCGTAGTCAAGAAGTTGGAGAGGGATTATGAAAACTAACGACATCCGACTATTGTCTACTGAAGAAATAAAAACCAAACTCGCCGATACTCGTAACGAGTTGATGAACTTCCGGTTTCAGCTGGTGACAGGTCAACTGACGGACACCAGCCGGTTAAAAACCACCCGGCGTCAAATTGCATTGTACGAGACGATTTTGCGTGAGCGCGAGCAAGGCAAGAATTTGGAAGGTGCAAAATGAATCAAAGACGTCGTTTGACCGGAATTGTAACCAGCAACCGTATGATGAAAACCGTGGTGGTGGAGGTTTCTCGCACTTACCAACACCCGCTTTATCGTAAAGTGGTGCACTCACGCCAGAAGGTTAAGGCGCATGATGA
>WPCH01085205.1_pt1 | contig 21686 bp, 15 predicted proteins | sample 5399881 | NCBI WGS metagenome assembly WPCH01 (sample SAMN12869468, study PRJNA574797) | sludge metagenome | isolation source: wastewater treatment of pH5 | place: China:Beijing | collected 2019-05-20
ATTTAAACATATACGTTCACACAAGATCACATGTATTTAGTTCTGTAAATCTATAAAACTTTAGTTTGGATTTTCTTGGCCCAAGCTAGTCCCAAAAATGAGAGTTTAGAGTTTCATGCCTTTGTACAGTACATTAAGATATGTAGAAAGACAGAAATGTAGGAACTATTTTTATAACACGAAATGTTGAATTATCAACAAATTTAATTTATTTAGTATCCACTTTCTTGTCTGTGCACTTCGACATGAAAGTGGATACTTCTTAAAATAGAGACATGGAAGTGGTTATCTTCTAAATAAGAGTAAAAGATTTATAAAAGCGTTTAACGATTAATATTCAGGATATATGTGATATTGTAGGCGAATGTGCTTCGAAAACCACTGCAGATATTATTGATTATGTATGTTCCTACAATGATGAAAAAGAGAAGATGTAATGGTCAAATGGAAGCTAACCTATATAGGCTGCTTCTTTTTTCTGATTGAACTAATGAAGCATTGACCTGTTGGTGCGATGATACTCAAAAAAATATTGTATAATAATTGTTATACATAGGGATTGGGGGAATGCTAATTATGGCGAAGAATTTAATCACTGTCCATACAAATTCTGGGGAAACTAAATTAATCGATACGATAATTTCATTGAAAAAGGGTATCTGGTATTGGAAGTATATTTTATTATCTACAAAAACAAATAAAGAGCGATTACTGGAAGCGCTCCCAATTTTTGAATTTAAAAAGCTAAGTGAAGAAAGGGATGTAGAAGAAGCATTTCCTCCATTTCAAATTACTGATAATGAATTAGTACGTGTTGCATCTGAGATGCTAAAACAAATGAGAGGAATTCAAGAGCATAATCCTAATACTGGAAATCCAATTGATGACTGCATGATTTCTTTAGATGCTTATATTCGTGAAGTGCATAAAAAGCTACAAGAAACTGTTACAGCCATTATACAATCAATACGTTTGCCGAATCTTACAAAGAGTATCAATCAGCTAAATAACCAAAATGTAAAACTACTCTCTGATGTTAACCATATGCTGCGTAATATAACACCCATTTTTCAGGGGATTGCATCATCCATTGATGGAATAATGTCAACAATTAAAGCATCTTTTAATAATGTCTATGAAACGATGAGAGATTTAAATATATCAGAACTGTTATCTCAAGCTGAACAAAAGTGCCTAGAAGCCTTAGAACATTTTGTTCAGCAAGGTTGGTTCATTTTCTTAGATTTTAAAACATTAGACCTTCTAGATTTCTTTTATATAGAAACCGAAACAGGAGGAATTGTGTTAGAAACTAAGCGATTACTTTTATACTATACTCCTGAGTTGTTGGAGCGAAAAATTAATCAATGGGAAATTTATTTAGAAAATCGATATCCAATTGTAAAAGAAGCTGCATTAGCTCATTTATCTGGGAATTATTATGTAAGTGTTCCTTTGTTTACTATTCATTCTGAAGGTATCATCCGTGAAAGTTTCCCGAAAAAGTGGATGAAACAAAGTACAATCCGGGAATCTATGGAAGAAGCAATTCAGCAACGGGTTTCAAATGAAGAACTTATGTCAATTATCCAAGGATATTTGCAAAGAGAAATCTTTCGTAACATTGGAGAAGAAGTTGAAACATTTAGTCGTAATCAAGTTGTACACGGTGTTGATTTAAAATATGCAACAGTGGAGCATTCGTTACGTGCTTTTTTATTTTTTGATACGCTTGTACGTTGCATATATGAAACCAATCTATTCAATACGTCAGAAACTTTAACTAAATAGTGGAGATTTAAAAAAAGATAAAAAGCCATAGAAATTTGAAGAAAGAAATAACTTATATTGTGAGTTAAATCATTCAGAGATACAATATATAAATCTTATAAAAGATCATAAATTTTATGTATACATTTAGAAGGAGTGGGTTGTATTGAAAATTTCACAAATACAAATAAAAAACTATCGGAATTTAAACGATATCAATATTAAAGTAAATAGATTAGTAATTTTTATTGGTGAGAATAATAGTGGGAAAAGTAATCTCCTTAAAGCTATTACACTACCATTTTTTAATGATGAGATTGGTAGTATAAACAAAAATTTGGGATGGCAAGATATTGGTAACTCAGCTAAAACTAAATACTTTAATTTTCTCCAAGAAAATTTAGATAGTATAAAGAATGGAGATATATCTTTAGAAAGTTTCATTGAAGCACTTCCTGTTATAAAAGTAGAAGTTAATTTTGAACCTGAAGACGCTGATGAATATTATGTACATAAGTGGATTAATTCAATTGATGGTACAAGTCCTCATTACGCTATCAGTTACCAATTTTGTGTAGAGAATCCTAAAGATTTATTGACACATGTCTCAAAAATATTAAGTGATACAGACGAAATTGAAAATATAAAAATGAATTTATTACCGATTGAAATGTTTAAATATACCATTGTAGTGCCTTTTACACAAGAACAAGTAGCATTTAATGATTTGACGAAATTCAAATACAATGCTTTGGCTGCAGAACGAGATGAATTCTCCAATAAAAATACTCAATTAGGTTCAAAAGCTTTAGTTAACCTTTTGCATAATAAACTATCCGAAGAGCAAAAAGTAAAAGTTGAACAATCATATGAAACTTTTTTTACTAATCTAAAAGAGATAAGTAACTTAGAAAGTGTCTTCAATTGGCAAGAACAATCTGAATTAGAAAATGCAACGGATTTCTTTGAAAAGATTACCTTACTTCCTAATATGCCTAGTATGAATTCTTTGTTAAATAATGTTAGACTCGGATTTGGAGAAGAATATCTTAATACTCAAGGATTAGGATATCGAAACTTGGTTTATTTATTAGTAATGATGAATTCTTTAAAAAACACCTCAGATATAGCTCTAAACATATTAACGATTGAAGAACCAGAAGCACATTTATGCATTAGTAACGAAAGGTTGCTTGCAAGTTTTATTAACTCTATCGTTAATTCAAGTAATCAAACACAATTATTCGTTTCTACACATAGCTCAGAATTTTTAAATAAATTAGAGTTGAAAAATGTAACAGTTGTATCTGAGGGGGGAGCATTCTCATTAGAATCAGTGCTAAAACCTGAACAGTTAAACTATCTAGCTAAGAAACCTAATTTAGATTTTTTGAAATTCTTATTTTCACGAAGATGTATATTAGTGGAGGGGCCTACTGAAGAAATGTTAATTAAATCATATTTAAGTTTACAAACCCGTTCTTTAAACGATATTGAAGTGATTTCCCTACATAAAGGATTTAAAATAATGCTAGATATTTGGTTAAGGGTTCACCAAGATTCATCTAATCGAATAGGAATTATTAGGGATTTTGATGATGAACCAAAAGCTAAAGAAAGTCATGAAGCTTATAATATCCATGACAATATTTATGTTACTACAACTACTGAATATACATTGGAGCCTGAGTTTGTAAAGACTGGTGAAAACTTTGAAAAACTAAAAAACTATTTTATATCGAATCATGGATGGTCAGATATAACTACACCGGAAGCTTTATCTGATAAATGGAGAGGTGCTAAAGCAAATACAATGCTCAAATTTTGTCAAGATTTTGGAACAGGGGATCTGGAATCGATTGAATTACCAAAACATATCAGTAGTGTATTAAATTTTTTACAAAGTGGTGAAAAGCAATGAAGATTGTTGTAGCAGGTGCTGGTGCAGGAAAAACTACTTCAATGGCTCAATTAGTATTGGACAAGCTTGAGGAAGTTAATACTGGAAAATTTATATATGTGATTACTTATACTAACGCTGCTAGGAACCGTATACGAGAAAAAATTATTGAATTAAATGGTTGTATTCCAAACCAGTTATTTATTGAAACAATACATGTTTTTTTATTAAGAGAGTTTATTTTCCCATTTCATCATTTGCTATACAATCAACAATTTATAAAAGCATCTCAAATGAAACTACCAGATAATTTAATTTTTAAGAGTAGGAAAATTAAAGAACTAGCAGATAATAAAATTGTACACGTTGAAAAGGTTACTGAAATAGCTAAATGGATTATATGTAAGAAAACAAAAGATACTATTCAAATTAAAGAAAAACGAAGAAAACTATTAGATATTGTTTCGAGATACCTAGATTCAATTTTTATTGATGAAGCGCAAGATATGGATAAACATTTGTTAGAAGTTGTTCAAATGCTTGATAGAGAAAATATTGACTTATATTTAGTAGGAGATCCTAAACAAGATTTGCGTGGTAGGAATGCATTTAAGACACTAATTGAAAAATATAGGCAATCTGTTGAATATCTATCCGAAAATCATAGATGTCCTATTTCACATGTACAACTAGCAAATTCATATATTTCTGCGGACGAGCAGCAATTACCTCAGAAAGCTTTATTTGGTGAGCTTGGCTATGTATTTGAAAGTGATATTGAAATTAATAATTTTGTTAATACTATAAATTGGGATTATGCATTTATTTATAAGAAAAACGACAGATTTATAACCCATATTAATGATAGAAATTGGGCTAAACAAAATTTAGCTTATGAATTAAAGTCTATAATAAATAAATCCAATATTAATGATCAACTAGTAGATAAATTAATTTATGATATACAAAAAATAATTTTGAAAGATCTGTCCCAATTAAATAACTTTAAAGTATTTTCAATGTTAGAAAAATCATTATCCATAAATTTAACGCGACAAGATAAAGGGAAATTAGCTGATGCTATTAATCTAAATCGTGAAATTCCGACAAATGAGGGAATATTGGTAAATTCCATAGATAGTATTAAAGGATTAGAAGGAAATGAATGCTTATTTATACTTTCTACCGATTTAGCACCGTATCTATTTGGTGAAAATGGTAATCAAAATAAAATGTTAAATTATTTATATGTTGCCTTGACAAGAGCTAAACAAAAATTAGTTTTTATGATTACTACTGAAGTAGAGGAGAAATACAGTAGAAAGTGTATTAATACTTATTTCCAAGAGAACCTATTAATTAAAGAAGAACGAACTAGAGAAGTTACCCTAACTTAAACCATAGAAAAAGGGAAAGAATTAAACTTATTACCAGAGTCTCGCATTAAATTGTAATTTAATCCATTTACTTACGTTCTATGTGGTGATATAACGCTTTATAACTTTTGGGTTAACTATTAGGAGGGATTATGTACAATTTTATATCAATAGAAGAAAAACTGAAAAAAGTAGGGAATTTGCAATAAGAAAAACTTTAATAAATTACTTGATAAATCTTTTTATAATTATAATTTGTTTAATAATATGTAAAGAATTAATTGATCCAATTGGATCGTATATTAGCGCTAATTTCAATTTCATATTTTCAGTGTGTTCATTTGTATTAATTTATCCTGCATATAGATTTTACAGAAGGTTATACAACATACTTACCATAGCGAATGTTATAAAAGATATAGTACAAACAGAGACCAAACCAAAACTCAGTCTAAAATCGTCATTATTATCAATCGAACAACGGTGTGATGTTATTAAGATTAAAATAGATATTTTAAAATCAATTTCTCCCATCCCAATTCTCGTTTTCTTTTTAGGTATTGTATTTAATAAGAGTACATATCAAGAATATATATTAGGAGCTTCATTATTGTTAATGATGCTGTACATATATTGGATAAAAAATTGTTATGAATCATATAAAAATACAATGTATAACGTATCACAGTTTAAAATTGCGATATCAGATTTAGAAGAAACATAAAAGACATGGGGATAAACAATAATCTGCACCCTTTGTAAAGAATATAAAAAAAGCTAGGCAACATCAAGGAGATGATTTCTGTATTCAACAGGAGCCATCTTTTTTTAATTCCATTGATATCTATAGTGATTATAGTATGTCATATATTTCTTAATTTGTTGTTTTAATTTAATAAAAAACTCGCAAGGTTTGAAGTGCCCCAATTGTTAGACTGTTTCTAACAATTGGGGCACTTTTTGGGGTTTTAAATATATAAACAGCTAATTAAATCGTAAAATTATATTGTTTACCAATCAAAGATAGGCATATTTCAAATCTTTCATGCGATTCATTGAGTTAATGATTAAAAATTCAACCTCAATATTTATCCGGAAAATAACATATTAAATAATCAGCAGGAATCTTAATATTATTTAGAAATACCCTAATTTTTTTATATAATTTAAAGTGAATAATTGTATATTGTAATATAATAAAAATGAAAATAATAAATAAGAGGGGGAAAATTAATATGAATAATATTAAAGAATATTTACCATTCATAATTCCTATATTGGCAGCTACACTTGGCTATATTTTTGGACAAAGAACGACTAAAATCAATCGATTTTACACTCAAAATGAAAATAATTTAAAAAATGTAATTGAACCATTATTTTTAAGTTTAAAAATGATTATGAAAGAAGATAGTGCATTTAAAAGAAAGAAGTTACTTGATGACTTGTTTAAAACGTATCTTCTTGAAAAAAAGGGAATATATCAAATAGGTAATAAAGATTTAATAGACAAACTTTTTTATGTTGAGGGACTATATAAGGAATTTAAAAAGAAACAGAAAGAAGAGGAGTGGAAGGATTTTTGGATTGAATTAAACTATTTTTATAATGCTATTAAAAATGAATACTGGAATAATTTTTACACCTTATATAAAGAGTATAGATGGTATTTACATAGTTTAGATAAAAATATGTTTGTAAGATTCTTTTATGAAATAATCAGACTTTTAAAAGAAACAGTTAACTCCTTGACGTTATTATCATTTGGATTCTTATTCTTCTGTATCTATGACAGGTTAATAACATGGATGTTTGATAAAGGTGTTATGCCTGAAGATTCTATTACTTTTAGTATTATTCTATTGATATTTTGTATTGCAATGTACTGCTTTATTTCAGTATTTGATGCACTCAGCCCCGATTCTTCACAGCAAAAAAATTATATAGATAAATTAGTAAGAAAGGGAACAAATAAGAATAAATCATTCGAAAAAAAAATAACTGTTCCTCCAATGTACAAACAATAAATTTATAATAGAGATTAGTTTAGAAATAAATTATAAGAGAAATATACTAAATAATATGTGCAGAAGGTACATGAGAGCAACTAAAAAGAAAGAAAAAAATTAATATAAATTCTTTAACTAGCAGTTTTTTAATCAATAAAAGGGTAATTAAATGTAAAATTCATCTCCAATATACACTAGTAATAAAAGTTTTTAATAAAATATCTAATTTATTAAAGTACACTAAGAAAAAGGGCGAACCTACGATCTATATGATAATATTTTATCTGTGGATGTTTATAAAATGAGGAATATTTCACGTGGGTGAAAATTAATTGTAAAGGGGATAAGAAAAATTGAGTGGGTTTATGACAAGTTTAGCGACTAGTTTTTCTATTAAAATGATTACTGAGGCAATAGGTAAACAAAAATTAAAATATAATGAGGAAAAGAAAATAAGAGATATACAAGTTTTAATTAGTGATTTTAATAGAAAATTTGATAATACAGTTGTAGACACTTATACTTTTCAAAAATTTATTGAAACAGAAAAAATCTCAAATGAAATCTTTAAGAGAATTTTTGAAGGAGAAAATTCAAGTTCTACAAGTATTAAAGATTTAAAAATTAAATTGGCAAAAGAAGCAATTCAACAGATGAATAGTGATTATGAAAAAATGGGAAGAAGCAAAATTAATAATGAAGAGATTTTTTATGAATATTTTAGTGAATTAATTGATAAATTGCTGATTGTTAGAAGCGAAATTTTGTCTTGGGAAACAAATGCACAAGTAGCAATCATTAAAGATACAATCCATGAAAGTCGCACTCAAATAATTAGTGAAATCCAAAATCTTAGAAAACATAATATTTTTGCAGATGACAAAATTAATCTTATAAAAGATGAAATTAATCAATATAAATTAGATGTGGCTAAAGAAAAAATAACATCCGTTTTAGAAGAACAAGAAGTATTGAGTATCTCTCAAAAAGAGGAAGTATATTATCAAAAATCAAGAATTTCTATATTTAATAATAAATATGAAGAGTTGGATGACATAAAAAATAAAATTGAAAGAATTAATATTCATTCTAAATATATCTTAGAAATCGAATATGACCAGGCTTGTTATCAAAAGGATGAAAACACATTTAAAATATTAAAAGAAAAATTTAAAGAGCATAGATATTCTAATGAGCAACTTTTATTAAAAGAAGTATATTTTCATTTAGTTAATAATGAGTTTTCGAGGGCAGAAGAGTTATTGATTACAGGGGATGAGATAAAATCAGAATTAAAAGAATATCATAATGCACATGGTTATTTTGGAATTATTCTTTTGAAACACAATGATTTTTTCAATGCAGAAAAAGCTTTTAATAAAGCTTTTGAACTCCATAATAACATCATTTATAAGTATAATTATCTTATTGCCAAACGAGGACTACTGATAAGAGAGGTACATGAAGGAAAAAAAGGATTAGAGAATACAATAGCAGGGGTTATAAATGATTTAAAAGAAATTCAGTACATTACTAAATTTTTTGCTAAAAAAGAACTTGTTGAATTTTGGGTAGTATTAATCAGTTTAATCGTCATTAAAAACCCAAAACAAGCCTTATTAGAGTTAGATAAGATTCCAGAATCTATTCAGAAGGAGGAAGATATTCAAGTTTTATTTGCAGATGTCTATTATTTAAATGAAATGTATACTCCGACAAAAGAAATTTTATTAAAAATATGGGATCATAACATACAAAATGTAATAAAACTTTTCTTTTTATATGATATTGAAAATGATTGGTCATCTATTATTGATAAATATAACCTACTTACAACGGATAAATACATTCTAAACCCCATTATTTACACTTTAAATTTAAAAGCAAAATATAAACTAAATGGATATGAAATTGTTAAGCAAGACGTTCTTAATTTAATAAAAATAAGACCTGGTAATTTAATTGTTTGGGAACAATCTTTACGCATTGTACTTGAAAATGCTGACGATGAGGCATTTGAAAACATTATGTGCAGTATTGAGAATGATAAAAATTTAATTTCTAATAAAGATTTGTACTTTATATCTCAATTACTCTTAGAGTTCAAAAAAAATGAAGAAGTTAGACGGATTTTAATTGATAAAATTGAATGTGATGAGAGACTATTAGAGCTCTATTTCAGTTCATACGAAGAACTAACAGGAAGCAAAGAAAAAAATCATTTAACTTATGAGCAAGTTAAAAAACTCTATCAAAAAGGGATACGGTTTAAATTTTTAATTAAATTAAAAATTAGTATAGAAATAGACTTATCAACCTGGCGAAAGGCTATTGAAACTTTAGTTGAATATAGAAATTTATACGGAATAGATGCATATTATGCCTATAACATGATATACGCTAGTATTAATAGAAGTGAATTTTCTAATTTAGAAAAGGAAGAGCATTACCTACTGTCCACTCAAAACCCTAATATGCAACTAATTGTAGCGGTTTTGAAGGCTCATCAAGAAAGATGGAATGAGGCCCAAAACCTAGCACTTAAAGTGCTATATTCCTCTCATGATGAACTAAGCAAAGAATTATTAATGAATTTTATAGGACTACATCTATCAAATAATGACAAAATAGAAAAAGTAAATTTTAATCATGCAGTAAATAATTCAGTAATATTCTTAAAAAATGAAAATAGAATTCGCAAAATTGCTATACATCAAAATAAGGAGCTAATTAAGAATCCTGGAGAAAAAAAATTCAATTGTGAAAACTTCCCTTATGATGATCATAGAAGTCTAATCCTAATATCAGAAGGTGAAGTGGGTGAGAAAATTGAATTTTTTGAGGAAGAATATGAAGTTGTAGAAATTATAAATCTTTACACATATTTTTTCAGATTTTGCATGGAAAAGATTCAGGATGTTTATCCAGATCATGAATATTATAAAACATATTCATCTTTGGATCCTGAAGAATTAAAAAGCGAAATAAAAAAAGTTCTAAAGGATATGGAAAAAGAAAATGCTAAACTTTTTGAAATGTATAATGGGGGAGTAGAAACCGGTCTCCCTATTTCCTACCTATCAGGGAAAAATATAGATAGTTATGCAGAAATGTTGTTATTGTTATTAAATAATAATAAACAATATTTATATACAGGAGAAGTATCAATTTATGCTAATACTCAGTACGTACTATCCCTTAGTTCACTAATATTATTAGCTAACTTTGGATTACTAAAAAGATTAAGGCAGGGGTCTCATAAATATTATGTCTCACCTGAAGTTATTAAGAGTATCGAGATTGGTATGCAAGAAGCAAATAAATTAACAAAAGTCGATTGTGGTACTCTTAGATTGAATGAAAACAATCAAATTCATGGAGATTTTTACAACGAAGAGGGTAAGAAGGCCAGACGTAAATTTTGGTCAGGAATAAGGAAAGAAGTATTATATTTTACAGAAATTAAAGAGAAAATTGATGATATAGATTTGTATGATTTATTGGGAGAATTCACTCTTGAGGCAGATATTGAATCAATTGAGATTAGTCGAAAAACAAATAAGATTTTGGTTTGTGACGATTTATTTATAAGAAAGCTTCATAATGGAATTACAGGTAAGAATAATACCACTAACTTTGTTGGTTTTCTAATATCAGAGGGATTGGTTACTTATCCGGAATTAATTGATATTGTATTGAAACTCGCTAAAAGTAAATATTTATATGTTTTAAACAGCGAGATTATCCTAGATTATTGTCACTGGTTATTTTCTCTTGAAAAACAAAATGATAGAGAAAAATATTTTGAAAAATTAAAAGATGTATTTCAATATTTATATAATGAAGATTCTCGTAAGTATTATGGAAATATTCATGATGAATTTATGAAAGGGGCTATAGAAATGGGAATTAGACCAATATTCTTATATGAAGTTTTGAGAGAGCCTCTTAAATTAAAACCCATTAATGAGTTTATTGCGGAAAGATTTAAAGCTGAAATTGGTATTTAGAAGTTATATTAATTAAATTTTCTCAACGAAAATTATTACCTAAAAGAATAGCTTGTATTCTTAGCATTGTATAGTGGTTCATATCAAGCAGATATGGTTCTATTAATAAAATTGATAGAATCATGTTTGCTTAAATTAGATATTAAGAAGTAAGGAATACTATGCCCCTCGACAGAAATGTGAATGATATGAAACTATAAACTAAATTACCAACATAGAACCTCAATTTTCAACTTAACAAGGATTTAAAAATGAAATTTTAAAAATTAATCACCTTGTCCAATTCTATAATACGAGTGTAAAAAGATATGATGCTTTATCTTTTCAATTAAACCAATTAGAAGTTCAAAATATAATACTTTTATTAAATTTAATGAAAAAGAAGACTAACTTTATATGTATACTAAGTTAGTCTTCTTTTTATATTTTAGGATATGTTCTTCTGCTTAATAAAAGACGAAATTTCAAAATACGTGACAGCTTTCCATAAACATTAATGGTCCTAATTTGATGTAGTAAAGCCAAATCGTACTGAAAGTGGTTTGGAATATATATACTCCTAAACATAAAAATAAAGATTGCAACAATATAATCCCTATAATTATTTTTTGTCTTAATACATAGACAAGAAGAAAAATGTTTTTTAAAATGAAGACAAGGTTTTTTCTTAAAATTCAATCTATAAAAAGGAGCCGGGTAACCTTTCATGTATAAACCACTAATTACCAACGCTAGTAAGACGTTTGGAAATAATAGATGGATCGCATATAGCTCTAAGCTACAACGTAATGTTTTATTATTTAGTGATTTAGAATATGAACATTGGTTAATTATCGAATCAAACCCAACAATTATAGATTTTTGTGAACAACCTTTACTAATGAATGCACATATAAATGGAAAATTAATGACCTCTATTGTTGATATGTGGGTGAAATATAATACTGGCCAAGAAGAATTCATAGAAATTAAATATGCATCAGATTTAACAAAACAAACAGTAATTAATCAAATTGCTATTCAAAAACACTGGTGTAATGAACATAGATTCCAGCACCGTGTAAAAACAGAAGAACATATCCGAACAAATAGAATGCTACTTTCAAACTTAAAAATACTTGTAAAAGGACAAAAGCAGCAAAAACAACAATTGGACACCGATAGGTATCTAATAATGAAAATCCTCAAAGGTGCTACAGCAAAAATACCACTAACTTTTTTAATTCAAGAAACAAAACTCCCTCAAAACAGATTATTCCTTTCAATTGGACAAATGATTTTAAATGGTGAAGTGTATTCAAACATATCGCAACAATATTATGGGTTAAATACGGAGGTGTGGCTTAATGTCTAAAAGGTTTTTAGAAAATTTAAATGTAGAAGCACACTTTTTAGATATTTCTAATTGGCCCCAAGTATTATGTGAAAACCTAGACGAAGAAGAGAAAACTATTTTTTTAAATAGAAAACAGGCAGTCGACTTATTCATGACAACAGAAACAAAAATATCAGATATAGAACTACAATTTGGATTTGGCAGGAGACACATCTATAGATATGTAAAAAGATGTTTAGAAAAGGACGAATTCGAAATGATAATGGGTTATAGAGCCCTAATTCCTTATAAAAGATTAAAAAATTACCATAGGAACTCATTTCCGATGGCTGATACGGCAAAGGAAAATTTCTCTGGTGCTTTTAGTTTATTGCTCGATACGTATCCGTCGCTAAGAGAAATGATAATAAATTCGTATTTTAATAGAAATAGCAAATATAAAGTTAATGATCCAATTATTAATATCAAACATTTGCATAAGAAATTTGTTAATGAGTGTCGACATTTGGGAATAAAAACAAATGAGTATCCACTTAACACAAAAACCTTAGCAAAAAAGTCACTGGAGCGATTTGTAAAATCCTTGTCTAAATCTCATTTTATTGACGTTGCAAAAAGGAATGGAGATCAAGCATTTATGATTGCAAAAAATACCGGAAATGGAAACAAAAATAATCCTATGACTATAAGGCCCCTTGAACGTGTTGAATTTGATGGACATAGAATTGATGCATCTATAGCCATAATTTTCAAAACACCAGAAGGTGATGAGATAGTAGAAGTGATGAATCGTATTTGGCTTCTCGCCATTATTGATGTTGCTACGAGAACTGTGTTGGGATATCACCTTTGTTTAAATAAAGAATATTCCTCAGATGATGTTCTAATGTGTATTCGAAATGCAATTATCCCTTGGAACCCCAAAAAATTAACCATTGAGGGCTTAAAATATTCTCCAATAGCAAACTTTGTTTCTAATGCTATCCCAGAAGCACGCTATGGTATATGGGATGAATTTTGTTATGACAATGCAAAAGCAAATCTAGCAAAAAATGTACAAAATAAGCTTGTAGATTTAATAGGTTGTTCCATTAACGCTGGACCTGTTGCAGTCCCTATTCGTAGACCAATAATTGAACGTTTTTTTAGAAGTTTGGAACAAAACGGATTTCACCGACTACCTTCGACAACTGGAAGTCATTTAAAAGATCCAAAGAGGAAGAACTCAGAAGAGAGTGCTGTTAAATATCGCATTTCTGCTGAACATCTAGAGGAATTAACAGATGTATTAATCGCCGAATATAACGGCACACCTCATGAAGGAAATAATAATCTAAGTCCATTAGAAGTTTTCCAACAAAGGATAGATAGAGGTATGACTATAACCCAATTATCTAAAGAAAGGAGAAATGAAATGAACTTTTTTTCTTTAACAGTAACTAGGAAAGTGAAGGGGCATGACAAAGAGGGTAGAAGGCCATTTGTTTATTACGAAGGAGTAAAATATTCCAATGACGTATTACTTCGTTCACCCCAATTAATTAATAAATCACTTGAGTTACTTATCAATACAGATGATTTACGAGTTATAAAAGCATTTTTGGCAGACGGAAGTGAGTTGGGAAATTTAACCGCTATTGGCAAATGGGGAGTTAGTCCTCATAATCTGAGAACTAGAAAAGCAATAAATAAACTTAAAAATAATAAAATGATACATTTTAACCAATATGAAGACCCCATTAGTGTTTATCAAAAATATCTTGAAAGAGAGTCCTTAAAAAATAAAACTAGTAGAAATAAACTAGCCAGCCTCAACAAAGACCAAAAGAGCAGAGATAAACGATACCCTACAAAGACCATAGAGAACGACACCAAAAATATCGACAACTTACAGCAAAGCAAACTAGAACAACATAAGAAACAGAATAATGACGAACAACAAGTAGATAAACGAATCCTAAAAAAGACTATCATTCTCTAAATTGGAGGTATCAACAGGATGGAAAAATTAGAGTACGAGCAAGTTAATAGTGACACCCTAAGGCCTTTTATTCCTAAAGGTACACATCCAGTTGAAACAGGTAAATATTTAATTTCAACAAATGAGATAGATAGAATGTATCAAACAGTGCTTCAGTGGATAGAAAACCGCATGCCTGGCGCTATAATCTATGGTCGCCCAAGGTTGGGTAAAACAAGGGCTATTACTTACTTAATGAATTGTTTACCACAAGACTTTGGAAAAAACATGCCAATTTATCATGTTCGTTGTCGTAGATATAAACAACCTAATGAGAATTCTTTCTTCGAAGATTTGTTACTCGCTGTCGGTCATTCAAGTGCTATACAAGGTAAAGCAAATGTAAAGAGAATGAGACTTTTAAGATTTCTTGTTGAACGAGCCGACTCATCTAGTATAAATAAGGTTATTTTTTTTATAGATGATGCACAAAGGTTAGTGGAAATGCACTATGATTGGTTAATGGATTTATTCAATGAATTAGAACAATACGGCATAACTTTAACAACGATTCTAGTAGGTCAAAAGGAATTAGTCTATCAAAGATCTGCATTTATAAGTGGAGAGAAATTTCAAATAGTTGGGCGTTTTATGAGTCAAGAATATCAATTTAAAGGAATAAAAACCCTTACAGATTTGAAGATTTGTTTAACAGGATACGATGACTATTGTGAATATCCTATTGATAGCAAATGGTCGTTTACAAGGTACTTTTTTACTGACTCTTTCATAAGGGGATATAGATTGCATCATTCTGCTGAAGAATTATATCAAGTCTTTATTGATTTAAGAAGGGAGCATGGATTATCGCAAAAAGTAGAAATCCCAATGCAGTATATAACTTTAACAATAGAATATGCGTTAAAAAAGTTTGGAAGTAACGGCTTAGATTTAACGAGAATAGAAAAAGTTCAATGGGAAGAGTCTATTAAGAACTCGGGATATATTCAATCAGAGTTATATCAAACATCTTATTAAGATACAAAGTAGTATCAACTTAACATGGAGGAAACAATATGGGCTTTAAATTTACTTGGTCTGCTGATTGGATTCAAAAATATGAATCCCCATGGGGAATAATAGAAAAGTTTAAATATGCTAATGCTGTTGATGGTAATACCGTATTAAATTTAATAGCAAACGATGATGTACGGAAATTAAAAGGTATTTCAAATACGGGGAGGCGCCATCGTGAATTAATTCATTTGCGCGGTATTGACTATGAAGTAAGTGAAAAAATCCTAGGAATTAATTTAAAACGCTATAATGATTACATATTAGAACAAGCACTACATCCGCTATCTATTAACAGAAATAAAATAGATAACAATTTTCACCAGCATATAAATTATTGTTCGATTTGTCTAAATACAGGTTACCACAGTATTTTTCATCAAATTAAGTTTTTCGACCATTGTTTATTCCATCCCAATAAAAAATTAATTGGCATATGTCCGAAATGTAAAAAAACTATGCCAGAATACTGCATAAATAAAGGGAATATAGATGCATATAATTGTATTTGCGGTCAACATTTTTTAGGCTCTAAAAATATAAGAGTCATTTTTTCTACATGGAAAAATGACTTAAGCGTTCAAAGTAAAACAGTTAACACATGGAAGATGTTGCCTAAAGATTTAATTAGTACATATCAATTAAGTTATCCGTTTTATAACTATAACAACTATTCTAAATTTGATAAGAAAAACTTGAGCCAACATTTAGTAAAAATTCCCGAACTACTAATAGCTGCTTTTACAGAAAAAACTTTAGACAACTCTAAAGTCATAAATATCTACTCTAGTGATAATATTTTTAAAATTAGAGATAATCATTATCATTTAAGAAAAAATTATAACGAAATTTCCCCTCATCGTATTCGTAACTTTAAATCAAAAGAAATGTACCACATCGATAGTATCTTCTTAGAGATTTACAAACAAACTAGAGTGATATACAAAGCGATTAGTAGATATATCCTAAATAAAGTGATCAATATGCATAGAAAATGTGTGAAAAAATTTGATGATAGATATGAAGATGGTCCTACTTGTCTACATGCCTATGCATTCATGTTATGGAAATCTGAATGTGAAGGGAGGAGACTATATCCAGGGATTATAAACCAAGCTCAAATCTCAAACGTGTATGATTTCAGATGTTTAAATAATAAATTTAGTGTTTTCCCCAAGGGACCTTTTATGCTGCATTTAAAAGAAATATTAAATACTTTCCAACGAAATCCTAGTACTGAAGAATGGGAGTTTAATTTATTAAGGTATAATATTAGTGCTATAAGTTATGTCGTAAACAGAATTACATCTTATTTATTACTTGAACGTTATATCAAATGGTTGGAAATAATGCACCACCCGAAGGAGTTTAAGCTTCTTTATCCAAATCCAGATATACCTATGTATCTTGCTAAAATACCTTTAGAGAGGCATGGTAAAATTGAATTCTATTTTCCAAATGGTCGTTTTAATTACATGGAGAACCTTATAAAGGAAATAGATAATAGACTAACCTGTTTCTAAAAAAATAAAAGGAGCAAGCTTTGAACTAATATTCACCAGTAAAAGTAGCTTACAACACAATAGCCTCTTATCATTAATAAAAACACATCACTATTAAATGGTGATGTGTTTTTATGTTAGAAAGAATCGTTATACGCAACTGTATTTTTTAATTAACAGATTTGCTATTAAAAATCATGGCAAAGATGTACGTAGATATATATAACTAAAGTAATTCCTTTATAAAATAGTATCCACTTTCTTGTCCTAAAACAATGATAGAATTAGAAGTACCCACTTTCTTGTCTAAAAAGTATCCATTTTCATGTCTTTGTACAATTAAGATAAGAGGGGAGTTTAACTCACATTTCCTCAACTGTTCGTTAAATTCCGATTTAACGAACAGTTGATATTATTATATTGTTATGTTATGATTTTAGTATAGAATATAAATAGTAAGGAGTAATGTCGTGATGAGAGTCTTTTTTGAATTTTTCTTGCTTATGTGCTGTTTTGCATCTGTTTTTCTTCTAGCACTAGAGATCCGACGATATATACACATAAAAAAGGATACTTTTCTATGCAATATACAAGAAATGTCTCGTGGTAAAATTAATATTATGATTCGGTCATGTGTGACTGGCTGTTTTATCGTAGCATTCTTAATATTGAAGCTAAATATAGCATGATTTATCGTACTAATGTGTAGATAGAAATAATATTAACTAATTTAAATGGAGGTATAGAAATGAAGCGTATGCATACAAAAATAACACGTTTTATAAGTTTAAGCACTAGTATCTTAATGTTTTCTTTTTTACTATGGATTCCCCTTGCTATTATTAGCCTTATATTTAGTCTAGAAACCTTACAAGTTATAGTGAGTATAGGTCATATTTTACATATGCTACTCCTGTGGATTTTTCTTGCTCTAAATAGTCGCTTTGTTTATAATATTCCATTTAGAAGAACTAGTTATGTTTTCGCAATGCCTAGAGTAAATGAATTAATACGTTCCAAACAGGGTTTCTATGCCCATCCCCCGAAAAAGGGGAATAAGACAGAAAATACCAATTCGCAAGCGATAGATGTAACAAAAAGGTAGAAATTTTATATTGTTACAAATTATTTTTGATACAGTATTTTGTTACAGCTAAATGGACTAAATAAAGGCAAATACTTCTTAAAACCAACGTTATAACAAAAACGAACATTTATGTTACAAATCGAATAACTAAGGTTGAACCATAAAGTTGTCTACAAATGATATGGAATATTTTGTCTTAATACCCCTTTTCGGGGACGGGCAAAGTTATCCAAACATAAAAATAGAACATCTGTTCGTTAAAAGTGTATTTAACGAACAGTTTGATGAATATAATAAAATTGATTATAGTAGAGGTATCAACCATATATTGATACCTCTCTTCTTTTACAAAAAAACTAGTAAGGTGTCCAATATGTAAGCAGAATATTTATTAAAATAGCATTCTATCTCGCAAATTTTAATAGTTAATTAAAATATTCATTTATGATATTCGATTTGAGGTGCACAGCATGAGTAATAAGGAAAAAGAAAAATTCAAAATATTGGTAGATAAACATAAAAATAAAATGCCCTGGTATATCATAGAGTACGCAGAAATGAAAACAGCCCTCTCCCCTGCCACTTTATATGCTTACATTACTGAATATGAAAAGTTTCTAAAATGGCTTGTTAATAATCGGCTTGCTGTTGATAATGGCAAGGTTGTCACGGATATATGTGATGTACCTATTACAACCCTAGAAACTTTACCTTTAAACGAAGCAAGGTCGTTTCAAAGATACCTTCAGGGAGAAGGAATTGAAACAAGAGCTATCAATAGGACATTTTCAGCATTAAAATCTCTATTTAAGTATTTGGCTCAGAATACAGAAAATGAACACGGAGAAAATTACATCTCACGTAATGTTATGGAGAAAATTGAACTACACAAGGAAAAAGTAGATGCAGCCGCAAGAGCAGATGATGTTGCGAACATGATTTTTAATGAAAAAGATGATGTAGCCTTTCTTCAATTTTTAGCAAATGACTACGGAGAAATGTTGAAAGATATATCACCGCGAAAATACAGTTTTTTTCAGCGGGATAAAGAAAGAGATATTGCCATCATAAGCCTAATTTTGGGTACTGGACTTCGTGTTTCTGAGGTAGCTAGTCTTACTATATCTAGTATAAACTTCCGTCAGGGAACGGTGAAAGTGACTCGTAAAGGTAATAAAAGATCGTCTATACTAGCTACCCGCTCCTGCTTAGATGACGTTCAAGAATATATTAAAGTTCGTCCTAGTAAATATAACTGTCCTGAAAATGAAGATTTACTTTTTGTTACAAATTATAAAGGTAAATTCACGCAACTAACCGTTAGGGCTATACAGAAATTAATTGATAAGTATACAAGTGCATTTGATGAGAAGCGCAGCCCCCACAAACTACGACATACCTATGCTACAAATCATTATAAAGAAAACAAGGACCTAGTATTATTACGTGATCAACTTGGCCATACCTCCGTTGAAGTTACTAGTATTTATACTAATATTAATAACAAGAAAAAGCGTGAAGCAATTGATAAATTAGAACGTAGACAATTTGAATAAACAGGGAGTCAATATAATTCCCTGTTCATTCTTACATAAAATTACTATTTCTGAACATGAATCACTAACACTTTTGCTATGAACTACAACCTACTTCTTAAAATGTTTAGTTATTCTTTTTTATGATATAAAATTCTAGAATCTCGTATTAAAACATCGCTTTTATTGTCTCCTTTCCAATATACCTCACAACGTACTCGGTTTGTTGAGCTTCTATTGCATTTAACACTAAACAGTTTCCAATCAGGTGTTATTTTTTGGAATGTCCCATTATTTGCATAATGAGTTTTTATCACTTTTGCATCTCCATCAAACTCTTGAATAGCAAGAAGAATTTCTGTACCAATATCTTCTGCAGATTTTATAAAAACTTCAAATGTAAAATCAAGATTATTCCATTCTGCGTATTGGGGTTTTGGTAGATCATAGATATAACTAGGTGATTGAAAATCCAACTTACTATTATTTGCTGCAAGCCACTGAGTCGTAATATGCTCATCACTAAAACCGAAATACAAGGCCTTATTGGTACTTCTATTCCCCCAGCTATAATATGATAAAAACGGAAGAGTCTCTTTGGAGTACACGTCTGGAGTTTCTTGTATTTTTAAACATATATCATTAATCCAATCTATTTTTGTAGGCGATTTCATCAATACAGGACAATAGGTAAAGGATACATCAGTTACAAACAAATATAACGGTTCGTCATCAAACCAATAAATTTCAAATCGTATAATAGTGTCTCGATACTTTTTAGTATATGATCGCGTAATTTCTTGCCAATTTTCGTTTATTACATAACGCTTAGACTCCGTTGGCTCCTTTTCTAAGATTTTTTTGTATGTGGTTCCAATTCATAGATATTTATTTCCACTTCTCTTCCGATTTTTAGGGAACTTATATTTACTTTAAACTTAATTTCCGCTTCATTAGGAAGATCCAAAACATCTTTATATATACTTTTGAGAGAACTTCCTCCAGCGTTATGGACAGCTAAAGCATTTTTACTATCATCAATCTGAACAATATCATATTTAGGGCAATTAAAGTTGAACCCAGCATATTTACTATTACGATAATGGGATGACATTTTAAAGTCATTATTAAGATTGTGTATATATAGATAGCGAATCTGCTGTATGAATTGTTCGAATAATATCATATCTAGCATCTTAATATTTATTTCAGCTTTAATTGGTGCATATCCCTCTTTCGCAAAAAAATCAAATACAGGATGGTTCCTTCCAATAACAATATAGGGATGCCGATTGAATAAATCCTCGTACATTCGCATTGATACTCTATGGTGAGCTTCTAATAGAGGTTCTAGACAATATTCCAATGTTAAAATGTCACTCGAAACCATTCCAAGTTTTTTTTCGCACTCAAGGTAAACTGATATCTTTAAAGACATGGCATTTATATAAGCGGGATATAAATCAAAAGTAAAAAAATCTAAATCTTCTATGCAAAATCTTTCTAAGGAGCTTGTTATACTTGATATTTCGTCTTTTAAATCAGTCATTTGCCTTTGTAATTCATCCTTTTTATGAATATCCCCTAGGTCATATTCATAAGTTATCCTATCAAATCTTTCATATAAACCGTCAAGTTTACCTTGATATTTTATTCGCTCGTATTTTTTTATTGTATTAATAATAGTAATAGTTGCCTCTTTTATGGCCTTGCTTATGCTTTCTTTACTTTTACTCTCCTTATCTTTTTCATAAAAATACTCCACAATAAATTTTCCAATTGCAAATGCATATTCTATTGGTTCCACTATGCTCCCTCCATTGTTATCAATTTTATTCAAAATAATATTTAGTATTAGTAATCGGTAAGATACTATGTATTACCTCTAAAATAAACTTAAGGAATTTATCGAGAAATACACTAATTAATTATCTTATTTTTCTGAATATTATTGATAAATAAATTAAAACCACTTAATAATTTTCACTTTTCTGCTATGATGGTAATAAATAGGATACTCTATAGGATGGGGGAATATATAATGATTGCTTCGATAAAGGGTAATGAGCAAATCACAAAAATGTTAAATGACTGGTATATAGAGATTCGTGCCAGACATATTGGAAA
>WPCH01283797.1_pt1 | contig 21374 bp, 13 predicted proteins | sample 5399881 | NCBI WGS metagenome assembly WPCH01 (sample SAMN12869468, study PRJNA574797) | sludge metagenome | isolation source: wastewater treatment of pH5 | place: China:Beijing | collected 2019-05-20
ACGAAAGGAATTGTCCTGCTTGAACGCGGGTTTGCTTCAAGCACAAAGACCTTTCCGCCTTTTTCTGCCATCTGGATATTTATCAGACCCTTGACCCTCAGGCCGAGAGCTATCTTCCTTGTATAGTCCCTTACCTGGTCAAGGACCTCCTTGGAGAGCGATTGGGGCGGAATTACACAGGCAGAGTCTCCTGAATGGACGCCGGCTTCCTCGATGTGCTCCATGATTGCGCCGATCAGTACGTCTTTCTGGTCGCAGACCGCATCAACATCGATTTCGCAGGCTGCTTCAAGGAAGTCATCTATAAGGATCGGGTGTTCCGGTGAAACCCTGACTGCTTCTTTCATGTAGCGTTCGAGGTCGATTTCGTCGTAAACGATTTCCATCGCTCTTCCGCCGAGCACATAGGAAGGGCGCACAAGTACCGGGAAACCAATCCTCTTTGCAACCTCGATAGCCTCCTGCTGCGAAGTTGCATATCCTCCTTCAGGCTGCGGGATTCCGAGTTCCTGCATAAGGAGGTAGAACTTTTCCCTGTCTTCGGCAAGGTCCATGTCTTCAGGATCTGTCCCGAGAATCACAGTGTTAAGGTCTGTCCTGCGCTTCAATTCCTTTTTCAGGGGGAGCGCAAGGTTAACCGAGGTCTGCCCTCCGAACTGCACAAGGACACCGTCAGGCCTCTCACGTTCAATAACGTTCATCACGTATTCCATTGTGAGGGGTTCAAAAAAGAGCTTGTCCGAAGTGTCAAAGTCAGTAGACACGGTTTCAGGGTTGTTGTTAATTATATGGGTCTCTATGCCTTCTTCCCTTAGCGCGGTTACTGCATGGACGGTACAGTAGTCGAACTCAATTCCCTGCCCTATCCTGATGGGACCTGCACCGAGGATGAGGATTTTCTTTTTATCTGTTGAGTTTGTCTCGCAGGTATTTTCGTAAGTAGAATAGTAGTAAGGAGTTGCTGCCTCGAACTCGGCTGCACAGGTATCTACCATCTTGAAGGTGGCTAAAATTCCTTCTTCGTGCCTGAAGTCGCTTATCTGTTCCCTTGTTTTTCCGGTCAGCTCTGCAAGGCGGCTGTCAGGGAAGCCCATCCTTTTTACTTCGCGCAGGAACTCAGGGGTCAGTTCTTCTGTCCTGATGTGCTTTTCCATCTCAACGATCTTTTTCATCTTTGAGATAAAGAAGGGGTTGATGCTCGTGAGTTCGGCAATCTCCTTTATCGACATTCCTCTCTCAAGCGCATGGAAGATTACAAAAAGGCGTTCACTTGTTGGGGTCTTGAGGAGAGTTTTTATCTCAGGCTCGTCCCAGCGTTTTATCCCGAGTTGAGAGTCGATGTCAAGAGACTTGAAAGCCTTCAGGAGAGACTCCTCAATTGTCCTGCCTATTGCCATGATTTCTCCCGTGCTTTTCATGGCCGTGGTCAGGGTCTTGTCTGCGGTGGTGAACTTGTCAAAAGGCCACCTCGGGATCTTTGTAATCACGTAGTCAAGAGCCGGCTCAAAAGAGGCAGGTGTGCTCTTTGTGACGCTGTTCACGATTTCGTCAAGGGTCATCCCTATTGCGATCTTTGCAGTTACGCGGGCAATCGGGTAGCCTGTTGCTTTGGACGCAAGGGCTGAAGACCTGGAAACCCTGGGGTTTACCTCGACAATTCTGTAGTCGCCTTCTTTTAAGGCGTACTGGATGTTGCACCCTCCTTCGATCTTGAGGGCGCGGATGATCTTAATGGAAGCACTCCTGAGCATCTGGTGCTCTTCATCACTCAGGGTCTGGGACGGGGCGACTACTGCTGATTCTCCAGTGTGCACGCCCATGGGGTCTATGTTTTCCATGTTACAGATGACGATACAGGTATCGTTTGCATCCCTCATGACCTCGTACTCGACTTCTGCCCAGCCGAGAACGCTTTCTTCTATAAGCACCTGGTTAATGCGGCTGCGCCTGAGCCCGCGTTCCGTGATCTCAAGGAGTTCTTCTTTTGTGCGGGCAATTCCGCCGCCAGCGCCGCCAAGGGTGTAAGCCGGGCGGATAATAAGCGGGAGACCGAGTTCTTCAACGACCTCTTCGGCTTCTTTTAAGGAATGGACTGCCCTGCTAAGAGGCACTTTCTCTCCTATACTTAGCATGGTCTCCTTGAAGAGTTCCCTGTCTTCCGTGTTTTTGATGGCTTCAACAGGAGTTCCCAGGATCTGGACGCCGTATTTCTCAAAGACGCCCATTTCTGCAAGTTCACTGGTAATATTAAGGCCGGTCTGCCCGCCAATGCCTGCGATTATCCCGTCAGGGCGTTCCTTTTCAATGATTTTTTCTATGATCCTTGCATCGAGAGGCTCGATATAGACCGAATCCGCCATTTCGGGGTCGGTCATAATGGTTGCAGGGTTGGAGTTTACAAGCACAACCTGGACGCCTTCTTCTTTTAAGGACCTGCAAGCCTGGCTTCCTGAGAAGTCAAACTCTGCAGCCTGCCCGATTGTAATCGGCCCTGAACCTATAAGCAGAACTTTCTTTATGTCTTCACGTTTAGGCATCAGAGACCCCCTCCGAGGACCTTCACTACCTTGCCGAAGAACGTTTCCTCGGTATCCAGTGGACCTGCCTGTGCTTCAGGGTGGAACTGCACACTGAAGATGTCGAGGTCTTTGTGGGAAACCCCTTCAACGGTTTTGTCGTTTGCGTTAAGGTATTTTACATAGAGCCCTGTCCCTTCAAGGGAATCCGCATCGACAGCATATCCATGGTTCTGGGAGCTTATGAAGATCCTGTTTTCAATAAGGTCCTTTACGGGCTGGTTTCCTCCCCTGTGCCCGAATTTAAGCTTGTATGTCCTTGCTCCCATTGCAAGGGAGATAATCTGGTGCCCGAAGCAGATCCCTGCTACCGGAATCGTGCCTGCAAAAGCCTTTACGGCATTGATAGCATCCGTTGCTTTTTCCGGGTCTCCTGGACCGTTTGAGATAAATAGCATGTCAGGCTCGTAGCCTGCGATTTCTTCTGGTTTTGTGGTTGCAGGAACCAGGGTCAGGTCAATTCCCCTTTTATGCAGGTTGTTTATGATGTTCCTCTTTATGCCGAGGTCGACCACAACTGCATGTTTGGGTTTGCCGCTTCCTTTCCATGCTCCGGCTGCTCCGGGAATAAAGCGGGGTTCTTTGCAGGTTACGCGTGCAATAAGTTCTTCGTCCGTTACCTGCGGAAAGTTCCTCGCCATATCAACGGCTTCTTCCCCATCGTCACTCCCTGTGATAAGGGCTGCACGCATGGTCCCATGCTCCCTTGCCCCTATTGTGAGCATACGGGTGTCCACGCCTTCAATCCCTGGTTTTCCTTCATCCTCTAAAAATTTGTGGATAGAACGGGTGGATTTGTAGTGATAGGGTTTTTTGCAGGCTTCCCTGACAACAAGCCCCTCAGCATGGATGTTGTCGGACTGGAACCTCTCTCCGCTGACCCCATAATTCCCTATCAAAGGGTAAGTAAACATTAAAATCTGGCCCTTGTAGGAAGGGTCAGTCAGAGCCTCCTCATATCCTGTGAATTGAGTGGTAAAAACGAGTTCGCCGCAAGCTGTGCCTTCGGCACCAAAACCGGTGCCCTTAATAACTGTTCCATCTTCTAATCCTAGTACTGCTTTCATCATCTGAACCTGCGAGTAAATGTCATAAGACATGTATAAGTGTTGCGATGATTGGAGAAGTCACTTTATAAACATACAATTTTATAATCGTCTTTTTTTATAATCGTCTTTTTTTATAACCATCTTTTTTGATAACCATCTTTTTTGATAATCGTCTTTTTTATAACCATCTTTTTTTGATAATCATCTTTTAGAATACCTTTCATATAATACGAATATTTATATATATTCTTTCTTAATTATATGTTAAGCAGTTGGGAAAATTATCTTTGGAAATTTTATTTTTTAAGAAATTTTCTTTAGACAAATTGATGATTAGTCAATATTGTAGTCAATACTTCCCTAATACTCCCCCACTACTTTCTCAATATATTATTTAGGTGGGTTATTATGGTGATATGTCTAAAGAACTTCAAGAGTAGAATTAATAAGGGAAGTTCATGTAAAAAAACAATCTCTACAAGCGTATTTTTTGTATTACTTACGCAATTGGAAAGATTCAGTGTTTAAATATTTAGCAGTAAATTATATATATGATTTCTTGAAAAGTAGTTATGCAAAATAAAACAGTCTTTTAAACGACAGTCTTTTTAGACTTCTACGATCTGAAAAGCTCAAATAAGTTACAAATTTTTTGTAAAAATACAATGATTTGTAATACTTTATATGACCTGCAATAATCGATGAGTACAATTGATAGTGTAATTGACGCTTTGATATTTTGGCACTTTGATATGAAGCGTGTTTTAACACTTTGTACTGATTACAACTTTTAAAAGATTTACAATGAATGGTCATAATCTGTATTTTCATAAAGGCTGGTAAGTTTATAACTTTGGCAATGGTATAGAATACACGGAGTAATTTTAAATACTCGAGACAGTCGAAATAATAACTATTTATTATTATTTTTACACGTATTCTAGAAAAAAATCTTCGAGTAAATCGAGGTATAATTTGTGAGTGAAATAGCTAAAATAGAAATCAAGAATCTTACCAAGATTTTTGGTAAAAATCCTCAGGAAGTGTTATCCCTTCTCAAGGGAGGACATACAAAAAACGAAATTTTTGAAAAAACAAAGCAGACTGTCGGCCTTAACAATATTAATTTTGATGTGTACGACGGAGAAATTTTCGTGCTCATGGGGCTTTCAGGGTCCGGAAAGTCTACTCTTTTGCGCTGTATAAACCGCCTGATCAATCCCACAAGTGGAAAAATCTTGATTGATGGGCAGGATATATCAGTAATGGACGCAGAACAGCTCCGAAAAGTCCGCAGGACCAAACTCGGAATGGTTTTCCAGAACTTTGCTCTTCTTCCTCACAGGACCGTACTGGACAACGTTGCATATGGACTGGAGATCCAGGGAGTACCTAAAAATGAACGGTATTCCAAAGCAGTAGAGGCAATAAATACTGTTGGACTGAAAGGTTATGAAGATAGCAAAATAACTCAGCTCAGTGGGGGAATGAAGCAAAGGGTAGGGCTTGCACGAGCTCTTGCAAATGACCCCGATATTCTACTCATGGACGAGGCTTTCAGTGCCCTTGATCCTCTTATCAGGAATGAAATGCAGGATGAGCTTCTGTCTCTTGAAGACAAGCTGCAAAAAACAATCGTTTTTGTTTCACATGATCTGGATGAGGCACTTAAGCTGGGAGATCGTATTGCTTTGATGAAAGACGGGGAAATTGTACAGATCGGAACCCCGGAAGAAATTCTTACCAATCCGGCAGATAACTACGTGTCCCAGTTTGTAAAGGGTGTAGACCGCTCAAAAGTCCTGACTGCAGAAAACGTAATGTGGAGGCCTGAACCGCTGGTATCTATAAATTCCGGACCCAGGGTCGCCGTGCAGTTGATGAAAGAATATGGAATTTCTTCAATCTTTGTGGTTGAAGGAAAAAATAGACTCTTGAAGGGTATAATTATGATAGACGACGCTGTGGAAGCTCTAAAATCAAAAAAGAATTTAGAATCTATCATCAGGGAAATCCCTTCCATACCTCTTGATATGCCCCTTTCCGAGATCATTCCTTTAATTGCAAACAGCAGTTATCCTCTTCCTGTAGTTGACGAAAGCAGAAAACTCAAGGGAATCATCATTCGTGGAACCGTTCTCGGAGCTCTTGCAATGTCTGAAGATGTGCCTGAAGAAGCTTCAGCAGGAGAAGGAGAGCCTGTTCAAGACAAAAATAAGGAGATTTTAGACAACAAAGGACAGCAGGAAAGCCCCGCTTCAGAGAAGGGACTTTCTTCCGAAGTGGAAGATATTAGTCAAAAATCTGAAAATGTGGAGGTTAAAATGTGATTTTCTCCAAAATTCCTATAGGAGATTACGTTGAGATTGCAGTCTACTGGATCGAGCTCAATCTTGGCTGGCTCCTGGACATTATAAGCGATTTCCTTGGTTTTATGATTACTGGATTCAGGGACTTTCTGATGCTTTTCCCACCTCTCATTTTCGCGCTGCTTATTGCTGCCCTGGCTTATTTCACAGGCAAGAAAAATCTGAAACTTGCGGTGGGAACTTTTGTCGGTCTCCTGTTGATTGAGAATTTGCGACTATGGACACTTTCAATGGAAACACTTTCCCTTGTGATCTCCTCGGCATTTCTGGCACTGGTTATAGGAATTCCCCTGGGAATTCTCGCTGCTAAAAGTGATTTCTTCTTTAACGTCCTGAAGCCGATCCTGGACCTTATGCAGACCATGCCTTCTTTTGTTTACCTCATTCCCGCCCTGATCTTCTTCGGGCTTGGAAACGTCCCGGGCATGATTGCAACCCTTGTGTTTGCAATGCCTCCTACCATTCGTTTGACCAATCTTGGAATCCGCCAGGTTCCTCGGGAGCTTAAGGAGGTTGCGGATGCCTTTGGGTCAACACCCTGGCAAAAGCTTGTTAAAGTTGAGCTGCCTGCGGCCCTGCCGACAATTATGGCAGGAGTTAACCAGTGTATTATGCTTTCCCTTTCAATGGTAGTTATAGCCGCCATGATAGGAGCAAGAGGTCTTGGTTACCAGGTGCTCTTCGGGATACAGAGGGTTGACATAGGCCTTGGCTTCGAAGCAGGGCTCGGAATTGTTATTCTTGCTGTGATCCTTGACAGAATCACTCAAAACCTCAGTCCGAAGTAAAGATTGGGTATCTTTTCCATTTATCGATTCACAATGTGTTTATATCGATATACTCTTTCCCAGGCCGTTTGGGAATTTTATATTAGACACAACAACGGCCAGATTACAACCATAATAAATTGATTGTGTTGTGGAACTGGTTGTGTCATATTGAACAATGCAAAGGTGAAAAGGTGAAATTAAATAAGAAAAAACTGAAATCATTATTTATAGTCGGGCTTGTACTTGGCCTCTTTATTTTCGGGGCAGGCTGTGCGGACGATACACAGGAAGGCACTGAAGAAACAGCAGATGCTGCTGAATACAATCAGCCAGTGGAAATCGGGTACGTCCTCTGGGACGGAGAAATTGCCAGTACCAACGTGATCCAGCAGGTTCTCCAGCAGGCAGGGTATACTGATGTGGAGATAATTGCAGTGGATGCGGGACCCCTTTATCAGGGTGTGGCTTCCGGAGAATTCGATTTCACAACATCAGCATGGCTTCCCCAGACCCAGGCGAACTACTGGGAAACATACGGAGACAGGATTGACTCTGTCAGGGTGAACCTGGAAGATTGCACAATCGGGCTTGCTGTCCCGACTTATGTAGAAGAGGTCAATTCCATTGAAGACCTGAATGATAATAAAGAAATGTTTAATGGAGAAATCATCGGCATCGACCCGGGAGCTGGAGTCATGCAGATTACCGAAGATGTAATCGAAGCGTATGACCTTGACTACACTCTCGTCTCTAGCAGCAGTGCAGGCATGACCGCAGCTCTGCAAAGAGCCATAAATAACGAAGAGCCTGTTGTTGTGACGCTCTGGTCCCCTCACTGGGCTTTTAACCGCTGGGACCTCAAGTACCTTGACGACCCCCAGGGATATTACGGAGAAGCAGATAATGTTGAGACTCTTGCAAGGCAGGGCCTCGAAGAAGATATGCCTAACCTTTATGGTATCCTTGAAAGATTTGCCTGGACCCACGAGGATATTCAGTCTGTTATGGTAGATATTGAAAGTGGAATGGCTCCTGAAGAAGCTGCAGCAAAATGGGTCGAGAACAATCCGGAAAAAGTCAATGAATGGATAGGAGAAGAAGTAGAAGAGTAAAATTCCCTTCTTCCTATTTTTTTACCTGATTTATAATTTCTACGGTTCTTTATTCATTTCTATTTCTACAATTCAATTTTTGAAAATGACCGACTTACCTTCGAGTGAATCCGGGGTAAGCGTGGATTTGTTTTTTAGCATTTCTCAAAAATGGTTGTTGTCTTGCCAGCGGTCTTCTTGAATCAAAACTCAAATAAACAATAGCATTGGCGTTCTTTGGGAAATTAAACTTTACAGGGTTTCCGTTTGTAATGAAGACCTGAAAAAGTTCCTTGACCTCAACGTTTTTTGCAGGTACAGGGGATCCGCCTCAACCACCGCTGCTGCCGCCCTTGCTGCTTCCTCCACTGGACTGACTATCATCGCCAGAACTACTTTCCAGCACAGTTATTGTAGTAAACTTCGAATCTGTACCATCCGGGTTGTTTACTATCAGACAAGCTGTATAGTTTCCTGGTGATAAATAAGTGTGAGCTGGATTCTGTTCTTTTGAAGCAGCTCCATCACCAAAGTTCCAGTTCCACCCCGTTGTGTTTTCGGAGCTGTCGGTAAACTGAACTGAGAGAGGTGCAAAACCTTCACTGACATTGCTGCTGAAATTAGCTACCGGAAATACTGATTCCGGATCCGGGATGATTGCAATTCTACCAGGAGTCTCGATATTCACTGTTGCTGAGACAGTATCGTTTGAGGTGTCAATTACAGAGAGAGTACTGTTACCAGAAATGTTGCTGTTTGCCACATACACCGTTTTTCCATCTGGGGTTACTGCAAGTCCTATAGGACTGCCTCCTACAATATCCATTGTAGCTATAATAGTATTGTTTGAGGTACCAATTGCAGAGACGAAACCATCGTCTGTGCCAGCAGCATATCCCTTCTTCATTCCTGCCACATATACCTTTGTTCCTGTAGGATTGACAACAATTTCATCAGGAGAATTATCTACATCCACCGTAGCTGTAACAGTATTTGTAGCTGTATCAACTACAGAGACATAATGACCCCAGTTTGCCACATATACCTTTTTTCCATCCGGGGTTACTGCAACTCTAGAAGGATGATTTCCTACATGTACCGTAGCTGTGACCATGCTAGTAGCTGTATCAATTACAGAAACAGTACCCTCGTAGCTTGGATAACTGCCTGAATTCGCCACATACACCTTTGATCCATCCGGTACGACAGCAACTCCAGTAGGGCTAATTCCAACAGGCACAGTAGCTGTAACAGTGTTTGCGTCGGTGTTAATTATAGAAATATTATTGCTGCCACTGTTAGCCACATATACCTTTTTTCCATCAGGACTGATTGCAACTCCATAGGGATCAGATCCTACTTTCACAGTGTCTATAACAGTATTTGTTGCAGTATCAACTACGGATACATTAACACCCCAACGGTCAGGTACATATGCCTTTTTTCCATCTGGCGTGACTGCAACTCCTTCAGGCATTGAACGTCCTACTTTTACTTTGGTTATAACTAATCCTGTGGCTGTGTCAATTACAGAGACAGTTCCACCTATAATGTATATAAACGGCCACGTGGATGAAACCCTTTTTTCAACGCTTATGTTTGCAAGTTTGGAATTAGTATTGAATCCATTGCTAGCTGTCAAATTAACTGTATAATTTCCTTGAGCTCTGTACACATGTACAGGATTTTGTTCTGTGGAATCTGATATACCATCATTATCAAAGTCCCAGTTCCACGCAACTGCGTTTTTCGAAAGGTCTGAAAACTTGACAACAAGGGGTGCAGGACCATTAGTGACGCTGGCTGTAAAGTTAGCAGTTGGAGTAACTGAATTTTGCAGACTGGACATAGATACAAGAGGCAAATAGTCAAATTCATTCTCATAGATATTATAAGGCAGGTCTCCGATCCCATTCCTATCCAGATCCACGCAGATCTGGGAGAATCCGGTCCCATCTGGCTTTGCCCAGAAGTTTCCTCCAATGTAAGGGCCATCGGCAATGTTACTGCCTGAAGCAAGTGAACTGTTCCAGATATTTCCCCCTTCGCCAGGTCCAAACTTTACGTTTAGACTATTGTTAAAATAATTATTGTAGATTCTTCTACGGTCATAATTTCCCCTATTAAAAATCCCACATTCTGTACAGGATGTTATTGTATTGTTGATTATGTCAACAGTACAAGCGTCACCTAAAATAATCCCTACATCACAGTTTAATATTGTATTATTTTCAATTCCTGAACTTGACATCGAAAGCCAAATCCCACAATCGCAGTCAGTAATCCTGTTATTACGAATATCTGCTCCCTGATCCCCTTCGGAGATGCCAGTGGAACAATTTGAGATCGTATTACCTGATACTGTATTATTTCCTCCACAGCAGGAAATATATACACCCTCTTCGCCGTTAGAAATTTTATTTTCGGCTATTAAATTGCCTGAAATCTCGGATCCCAGAAAAATAGAACCGTTTTCAATGATATTACCTGTCACATTATTCATATCGCCATGAAAGATGATTTTTAAATTGCTTGGCATGTAGGATCCCAGAAAAATAGAACCGTTTTCAATAGTATTACCTGTTACATTATTCCTCTTGCTATAAGCAAAGATTGCATTTTTATGATTCATCTTACTGGCTCCTGTTATATTTAAACCACTGATCGTTGTGCTATTAGCTGTTATCAGAAAGGTACTTACACTTTCATTTAGCGGTTTTACCTGCGCATCACCATTGTTTGATTCTGACTTGATAGTTAGCCCGGTTATATTGACAAGAACGTTTTCAGTATAAATTCCAGGCATCACGGTTATTGTGTCCCCTGGTACAGAATTATTCACAGCTTCCTGAATTGATCTGAAATCAGCTCCAGAACCATCATCCACTGTAATTTCCTTTGCTGATGAAGTAGCTGAAATAGATATTATAAAAATAAAAATTAGAACTATTAAAAAAATTAGTATTTTCCTCATTTATTTCCCCCATTCTATTATAAGATAATCCCTTATTAATATTAATATAAATCTTATTAATTAAATATAATATATTTTAATTTCCATAGTTATTTTTGATTAATTATTTTCAGAAATAAAGGATGAATTGAAACGAGCTATGTAGAAATATAAAGGTATTTCAAAAGAAGGCATAATAGTGGAGCTATGATGATTCTGGCTATATGAGAAGCGTTGGAATCGAAGAAATAGAAAAGAAGAATGCCATCAGCATAATACGTATCAAGTTGATACATATAACTCTGGACTTCCGTTTGTATCTTGATATTATTACTATTATTACTATTATCACTATTATTATTACTATTATCACTATTATTACTGCTATTACTACTATTATTATTCATTTTTCACTATTTTACTATATTACTATTGGGGAAGTGCTTCGGGATAAATTTAAAACATTATATATTACAAAATATCATTCCTTTATCATGATAATTTTTCAGATTAAAATTCGATTTAACTAAACCACTTCAGAATGCGCATGATGGCAATTCTCATTCTGAAAACTCGAATTTTAATATTTCTTACAGCTGTAACATGAGGCAAAAAAATGGCAAAAATGGCGAACTCGCTCAGAGACTTTGATAGACTGGCAGAGGAGAACTCTAAGAAAGCCAGGATTTTTTTCCAGATGGGAAGCTATGAAGAAGCTCTTGCTGCTTATTGGGAGGCGGAAAAAGCATGGAAAAAAATGGCAGATATTCTTTTTGAAAAAGGAAAGGAGGACAGAGGAAAGGAATTTTGCGAAAAGGCACAGGAAGCCAGGTCCTTTTGCGGAATGTCTCTTTTTAAGCTCGAAAGGTATCAGGAGGCTCTGGACATCATTGATTCCTTTCTTGAAATTAAACCTGACAGCCCCATAGAATGGTCAAACAGAGGTTTTGTGCTCTCTGCCCTGGGCAGGAATGAAGAAGCCCTGGAGTCTTTTGAAAAGGCTCTCTCTCTTGATCCCGGATCTCCTAAAATCCTGACAAGTAAAGGAATAGTTTATGCAAAGATGGGTCTTCCAGAAAAAGCACTGGAGACCTTCGACAGAGCCCTGGAAACCGAACCCAGACAGGCTTCGGATTGGGCATGCAAACTTCCAAGGTTTAGTTTCTTCTCCAGAAATAAAGCCCCCATTATGAGACCTGACAATGCTGAGACCTGGTACTGGAAAGGAAACGTGTTTCTGGAACTGGGGGAAAAGGAAAAAGCCCTTGAAGCCTGTAAAATGGCTCTTGAAAGCGACCCTGACCACCTGAATTCCCTTCTCGCCGGAGGAGACCTTCTCTGTGAATTTTCCGAATACGGAGAGGCTTTCAAGTGCTATGTACATGCCCTGAAACTCAGCCCTGGAAATGAAGCTGCCATGAAAGGAAAAGAGTTTTGTGAAATGAAAATTAACGGGTAATTATTAAAAAGAATGAATGCAACAGGCCCTTTTAAAGTCTGGCTCCATGCCTTTAACGAAAACGATTTAATGTGGCTTTCAAGGCTATTTATTTATACTTGCCTTGTCGCATACTAATATTGCCTTTCACAAACTAATTAATATTGTTTTCTGGAACTTCTCTGTGCAAAATCGCTGTACCGCAGGCTGGATTTGATATCGTTGACTCTTATTATTACTGTAATTATTACTGTATTTATATCCAGTTCCAGAAAACAAATTCATAAACCAGGCGGACATATAGTTAGATACATTTTGTGATACCTTGTAATGAATACGGTATTCTTTTACTTACAGGTTTCAATTAAAAATTTACATGATTCAATTAAAAATTTACGTGTTTCAATTAAAAATTTATATGTTTCAATTAAAGGCGCAGGGATAACTGCATTCCTGCAGACGGTAAAATATGAGAGGTTTGAGGAGAAAATACTGATGGATTTTATATCTAATTTATTTGGCAGAGATAAAAATCAGAGCTTTTTAGAGGCTTCCAAACAGGGGCAGACAGAAAACGTGGAGAAACTTTTGAGAAGCAATAAAGTTGACGTTAATTATCAGGATGCGTACGGCAAGACTGCTCTGATTTCTGCAGCTGATAAGGGATACAGGGATGTCATAGGACTGCTTATTGAAAGCGGTCCCAATCTTGATCTTCAGGACGAAAACGGCAATACCGCTTTAATCTCTGCAGCTAAAATAGAACGGGGTGACATTATTGATTTGCTCGTTAAAAATGGAGCTGACCTCAATTTTCAGGACGAAAACGGCGAAACTGCTCTGAAATTTGCGGTAAAAGTAGGGTACAAGAATATTGCTGATCAGCTTATTGATGCCGGTACCGATCTTAATATTCAGGACGAAAACGGTGAAACGGCTCTGATTTGTGCTGCAGATAGAGCGCACAGGGACATTGCCGAACTGCTCATTAAAGCCGGTGCTGACCTGAATATTCAGGACAATAGCGGTAAAACAGCTCTGGTTGCTGCAACAAAAATCGGACATAAAGGTATTGTTGAACTGCTTGTCAATGCAGGCGCCGACCTCAACCTCCAGGATAAAAACGGAAATACTGCCCTGATTTATGCAGCAGATAGGGGGTACAGGGATATTGTAAATCTGCTTATTGAAGGCGGTGCCAGCCTCAATATTCCGGACGAAGCCGGACTTACAGCTTTGATGTTTTCGGCACAGACAGGGCGCAAGGACATCGTTGAGCTTCTCATCAAAGCAGGCGCGGATATTAATATTGAGGACAAAAATAACAAAACTGCTGCGGACCTGGCGGCAGAGGTAGGTTTTGAAGAAATTGTTGATTTGCTTACCAGCGTCCGTACATATTCCAGTTCCTGATCTGCCTTGAATGCAAATCTCCTTCCACATTACAATGAAAAAAGAAGGAAAGCCCTCGTATAATTGATATACCATCGTGACAATCCATAGAGCTATGACCAGCAGCAAACCAGGAGATTCCGTTTCAGCTTCGCATACTTCTGACAGTGCAGCCAGTGAAAACCATAAAAAAATACCTGCCGGACAGCTTACTCCTGTTTACGAATCAGCTACTTTCTCAAGCCCTTCTCTTGACCAGTTCAGGGGAATTTTACCTGACTTCAATAACAGGCTCTCTCCCGAAAGAGACCTCGGGCTTTCTTCTTCAGGGGTTTCCCGCCTGAGCCCTGAACCCCTTCCAAGGCTTGTTTCGGACTCTGCCCTCGGGCTTGTCTCCTGTTCTCTTTCCAGCCCTCTCACAGGGCTTAAAGCCGAAAACCCCGAAGTTCCTGTAGGGTTGGGGCTTGAGATTAAGCCTGACCTTGCAGGAAGAACTCTTTCAGGAAATAAAACTGATTCTCTCACCATTTGCGCAGACCTTCCTGTGGGACCTGTCAGGAGCAGGATGACCACTCTCAGGCCATCTGAAAGCGAAACAAAAGAGCAGTGAAGTGGAAAAACAGAAATAAAGAGCAGGAATAAGAAAAAGAGAACACATAAGAAAATAGAGTGTACAAAAAGAGAGAGCACAAAAATAGGGAGTATATAAGAAAAAGAGAGAGCACAAAAAAATAGATAATATAAGGAAAAATTAGAGCGTAATCTATAATTTATTAACCAGGCCAGTAAACTGCTCTTTTTTAATACTCTTTTATTAATTTTCTATCTGTTTCCTGAGTATTCGATTTTTAGCTCTGTCCTGTTGAATCAATATAAAATAGTTGTTTTCAGTGGTTAACAGGAAACTGGTTATTTCACAGACATTTACCTGATAGACACCACTATCCCTAAAAGGCTTACAGCTATTGCAATAACAGTTATAAAAACAATAAAAGCTGAACCATTGTACTCAAACCGATCATTGTTCTTATAGTTCATATGATTTAATATGCAAGCATTACTTAAAAATGCTTGTAAGTTATCAGGACCATGGAGAATTATAAAGTAGCCAGCATGAGGTTATGTAAAAATTATATACTGCATTTACCGCACTTTCATGATGCATCTTTATTTAACTTCATCTCACTGCATCTAATTTAACTTCATCTCACCGCTTTTTTCAGTGCCTTTTCAAATTTATCGAGCCCGAGGTCGGCTTCTTCGTCAGTCATAACAAGGGGAGGAGAGAAACGGATTACGGAGTCTCCGCAGGGAAGGAGCAGGACTCCATCCTTAAAAGCCTCCCTGATTATTTTATCCCTCCTGACAGGGTCTATGGATTTATCCGGTTTTACGATTTCCACGCCTGTCATGAGTCCGAGACCCCTGACATCTCCTATGCAGGGGAAATTTTCCTGAAGCTCCCTGAGGCGGTGCCGGATATGAGCGCCCATTTCCCGGACATGGTTTTCTGTGTTCTCTTTTTCCAGGAATTCAAGGGAAGCAAGGGCTGCGGCTGAGGAAAGGAGATTTCCTCCGAAGGTATTTGAGTGGACTCCGGGAGGCCAGTCCATGAGCTCATTGTCTGCAAGCATTGCGCCTATGGGAAGACCTGAACCCAGGGCTTTTGCAAGGCAGGTAATGTCAGCCCTTACCTCAAAATTTTCCATGGCAAGGAAAGGACCTGTCCTGAAACAGCCCGTCTGGACTTCGTCAGCCACGAGAAGAACATCGTTATCCGTACAGATCCTCCTTACCTCCTTATGAAACTCTACAGGAGGGACTATATATCCTCCTTCTCCCTGGATCGGTTCAACAAAGACTGCGGCAGTGTCTTCCGGGCTTAGCTCTCTCCGGAAAACCAGGTTTTCAATCTGCTTTGCACATTCGATCCCGCAGGAAGGATAATCGAGGTTCAGAGGACAGCGGTAGCAGTAGGCATAGTCAGTGTGTACGGTACGGATGGTAGGGAAATGCTCTTTGTGCCTGACTTTAGAGCATGTAAGGGAGAGGGCTCCGAGTGTCCGGCCGTGAAAAGCATTGTAAAAAGAGATAAAGTTCTGGCGCTTTGTTTTCCAGAGGGAAAGTTTCATTGCAGCCTCTATAGACTCAGCTCCGCTGTTACAGTAAAAGACTTTTGAGTAACCAGAAAGATCCCTCAGCTTTTTTGCAAGTTTCAGGGGGGGCTCGGCAAAAAAGTCCCCGTATCCGCAGTGGACCATTTTTTCAAGCTGTGCGGAAATTGCAGCTTGGACCTCGGGATTTGAGTAGCCCGCGTTCATGACAGCAATCCCTGCAACAAAATCTATGTACTCTTTTCCGTCAATATCCCTGACTACGGAACCTTTCGCCCTGTCAACAACCAGAGGATAGGGGCGGGACACACATGCAGACACCATGTTGCAGTCCTGCCCTATTATCTCCCTGGCTTTCGGGCCGACAGTATCGAGCAGCCCGACTTCCTGTTCAAAAGAATTGAATTCTGTTTCCAGTTCTTTCATTGAGTCTTCTGATCCTTCCGTTTTGCCGGTATTCTTCCATTTTTCAAGCTCTTCCGGAGTCCTGTGATTCAAAAACCTCTCCCCTTCCACTTTTATTCTGTATCTATCTGGGCTTTTTGTAGCCTGCCGCTGTAATCTATATATACGGCTTTTACCTCGGTGAATTCTTTAATCGCCTCTGTTCCAGCTTCCCTGAAACCGTTCCCGGTTCCTTTTATGCCCCCGAAAGGAAGATGGACTTCGGCACCTATAGTAGGGGCATTAACATATGTGATTCCTGCTTCCAGTTTTTCAATTGCCCTGAAAGCGGTTCTAACATTTTCAGTATAAATCGCAGATGAGAGACCGTACTTGATGTTATTTGCAACCTCAATAGCCTCGTCAAAATCCGAAACAGTGATTATGCTTAGCACGGGCCCGAAGATTTCTTCCTGTGCAATCCTCATTTCAGGACTGACATCCGTAAATATGGTCGGTTCGAAGAAATAACCGGGAAGACCCGGATCTATCCTGTTCCCTCCAACCAGGATAGCTGCACCTTCTTCCTTTCCTATCCTGACGTACTTTTCTATTTTCTCAAGCTGGGCTTTATTAATTACAGGCCCCACGTCCGTTTCAGGCAGGAGCCCGTTTCCCACCCTGAGAGACTTTGTTTTTGCGAGCAGCCTTTTTATGAATTCATCCTTTATTTTTTCGTGAAGGATCAGCCTGCTCGTAGCTGTACAGCGCTGGCCTGTTGTCCCGAAAGCTCCCCAGACCACGCCTTCAAGGGCAAGCTCAAGGTTTGCATCATCCATTACAATAACAGGATTTTTTCCACCCAGCTCTAAAGAGACCCGCTTCATGGATTTTGCACACTCTTCCATGATCCATTTCCCGGTATCAAGGCTTCCTGTAAATGAAATTGCTCTTATTCGGGGGTGCTGGACTATTGCTTTTCCGGTACTTCCTCCAGGTCCGGGAACGATGTTTATGACTCCTGGAGGCAGGCCCGCCTCCATCAGGATTTCTACAAGTTTTATGGTAAGCAGGGGCGTATCGCTTGCAGGCTTGAACACGATCGCATTCCCTGCAATAAGGGCTGGCATGATCTTCCAGCTGGGAATCGCAATAGGAAAGTTCCAGGGTGTTATCATGCCCACAACTCCTACAGGCCTTAGCACGGTCATGCAGAACTTGTCCCTGAGTTCTGAGGTCGTTGTTTCCCCAAACATCCTTCTGCCTTCCCCTGCAGCGTAAATGGTAATGTCTATTGCTTCCTGTACATCACCCCTGGTCTCGGGCAGGACCTTTCCCATCTCTTCTGTCATGAGTCTGGCAAGGCCTTCTTTTCTCTCCTGCATTATGCGCGCTGCCCTGAAAAGGACCTCAGCCCTTCCAGGAGCCGGAACTTCACTCCATACCCTGAACCCTGCCTCTGCAGCCTCAACTGCCCGGTCCACATCTTCGATTCCTGCGACCTGTAACGTGGCAAGGTTTTCAAGAGTAGCCGGATTGATGTCATCAAAAGTTTCTCCGGTTGATGAGTCTACCGACTTCCCACCTATCAGTAACTTATACTCCCGAATCACAATACCCCTCTAAGAACAATGAGTATAATACCACATAAATATATCCAGAAAACAGTTTCGGCCGGACATAAATATTTTCAGGCCTTTCGACTGTAATCTCAGTTAAAGCCCTGGGGAATAAAGTATTAAACTGACCATAGAAAAAAGAAAGGAGAGGCTAAAAATGATAATTGGCTATTAAAAATGATTATTAAAAATGATTAATAGAATAGCTGAGAATGAATGATTAATATTGAGCTTATCCCAAAACCAATTTTATTCTCAAATAATGAAAGTTTCAGAATTATAGCTCATGATTCGAAAATCGATTGAGTATCCTGAATTCGAGATTGTGAGGAGCAATTTTGAGTTTTGGGATCAACTCATTGAAGGATTAATATTGAAGGATTAATATTGAAGGATTAATATTGAAGGATTAATATTGAAGGATTAATATTGAAGGGTTAATATTGAAGGATTAAAATAATTAATTTGATTGAAGCAATATAGTCTGACTGATTAAGGTTATTGATTTCACTTAATTTATAATCTTAACATCGGACCTGTTATTAACGATCTTACAGATCTGCTGGGAAAGTTCGGAGTACTGAGCCTTGGGGTCTCCCCTTTTCTGGACAAAGGAATCGGCGCCGTTTTCGATTGCCTGGCTCATGATTTCTTCTTTGCCAACTCCGGTAAACAGGATAAAAGGAATATCGATTTTTTTGTCGCGGATAATTTTCAGGAATGAGATGCCGTCCACACAGGGCATGTCATAATCAGAAACTACCACGTCATAGGAACGTTCGTCTAACTTTTCCAGAGCCTTCCCTGCAGATTCTACGGTATCAGAATTTATATCATGGAACACTTCCAGGAAGGTCTTTGATAGCTCCAGGAATACTGGATCGTCGTCTACAAGCAATACTTTCATGGGGGTTTTCTCCGCAAGTTTATGACTGATAAAATTTATAGTTACACTATGTAACCAGGAACTTTCGAGTTCCTCCACTATTGTAAGAAGCTTTGTAGTTCAGTTGCATTTTTAGTAGTTTCAGAAGAAACTTAAATATGCCAGGCTAAAGTAGTATGTCATACCCATATCCCCCTTTTGCAAGCTCAACCCCGAAAGAAAGGAATTAAGTCTTTTGATATTGTATGATTTTGAAATAGCATTATAGCATACTTATCAACTGAATTTTTATGTTATAAGTAAGAAGATCTTTTAGTTAATATAAAAAGTTAACTTACATAGATAATAAGTGAACAGGTTTTAAGACCTGTTTTATCGCATGTCAGCAAAGAAAACATCCTTTCTTTTAAAAAATTTATTAAAGATGCGAAAGGATTAAAAAGAAAACACAGGAACGAAAAATTAACAAAAAATTAACCTTAAAAGAGATAAACTGGAAGAAATTGCAGGAAAAATAGAAGAAAAAGAATAGAACAAAAAATAACAAAAAGTAGCAGGAAAATTAGAACAAAAAATAACAAAAAGTAGCAGAAAAAATAGAAGAAAAAATAACAAAAAATAGCGGAAAAAATGGGAAAAAAGATCAGGGATTACCCCTGATTAATAAAGCTATCTATCTCTCTTTTCAGCATATGGCTGAGGATCTTTCCGTCAACCTTTCCTCTGAACTCTTTCATGACAATGCCCATAAGAGGGCCAAGGGCTGCAGGGCCTTTTTCTTTAATGAAATCTCCTTTCTCCCGGACCATATTTTTAATGAAATTTTCGATTTCTTCGGGATCAAAGGCGCTCAGGCCGAGATTTGAAATCGCCTGCTGGACTGTTATTTCAGGCTCCTTTGCAAGTGCGGTCAAAAGATCCTGGATGGCTTCTTTTGCGATTTCCTGATTTGATATTGCTGCAAAAACCCCACTGAAGTGCTCATCCGTAAGGTTGTCAGTTTCAGCCCCGTTTCTTCTGATCTCAGGGACAATTCCTACAAGTGTCCTGGCAATCAGTGTTGAATTAACGTGTTCATTATCGCTGTAGGTATCCAGTAAAGCCTCGAAAAGAGGAAGGTATTTCGAATAAGCTATCTTTTCAGCAAGTTCTTTATTCAGGCCGCTTTCGGAAGCAAACCTCTTTGCCCTTTCCGTAAGGAGCTCCGGGACTTCTATGGAATCAAAGTATTCCTGCGAGATCTCTATCTGAGGAACATCGGTTTCAGGGTACATTCTTGCTGCACCTGGCAGGGGACGCATGTAAGCAGTGTTTCCATCAGGCAGGGCTTTTCTGGTCTCCTCGGGGATTCCCTCGATAGCTTCTTTTGCTCTGAGAATCACCGCTTCGATTGCAAGCCTGGATTTTTCGGGCTCATCCGCAACCATGATAATTGCATCGTCCGGGTTTGCACCTATAGCGTCCCTTAAAGCCTGCACTTCCTTTTCTGTTATCCCGTAATTAGGAAGTTCGTCTGTATGGAAGATTCCCCCAACACCTGCAGTTTTTGCCCTGTCCGAAAACTCAGTCCCGAGCCTTCTTCCAGGCTGGACCTCCCTGCCCACAAGCCCGTTGAATTTTCTCAGGCGGGCAGCCAGGATCGCTCCCTTTTTTATTCCTTTCTGCAGGACTTTGGATTTGGTATCCACAAAAAGCCCTGTTGCATCATAGATTTCTTCACAGACAAAGGCTTTTCTTTCAAGAAGTTCCTGCCTGATAAAGAGAAGGTTTAACTGCCTTTCAACTTCCCTGCGGACAATGTCTTCTATAAGGTCCAGGGCCTGAACCCCTTTGATTTCAACCCTTGCGCCTCTGGCAATTGAGATATTGACATCCTGCCTGATTGTGCCCAGCCCTCTCTTTACCTTCCCTGTAGACCTGAGGACCATTCCTATATATTCCGCAACCTCACGTGCATGCCTTGGGGATTTAATATCGGGAGCGGTGGCGATTTCAACGAGAGGGATTCCAAGCCTGTCCAGAGAATAAATGATTGAGTCTCCGATTTCCTCTATTTTCTGGGCAGCTTCCTCTTCCACACAGAGACTGTCAATTCTGCACCGCCCTTCCGAAGTCTCAATATTTCCGTCGCTCGCAAGAAACGCAGTCCTCTGAAAGCCGCTGGTGTTTGACCCGTCCACCACGATCTTTCTCATCACATGCATCTGGTCTACGGGTTTCATATTGAAAAGCTTTGCAACCCCGAGGGAGATGTCCAGAGCTTCCCTGTTGAGTTCCCCTGGCGGTTCCTCATCGTTTTCGACAAGGCAGGTAGTGTCATAAGCTTTGTAAATATACTTCCTTCTGATTTTGGTCTGCTCCACCGCAGCCCTGTCCTTCTCTCCCATCTCACTTTCCGTAGCCCTGAGGTACCTGAAAAATTCAAAGTCCGAATCCTCGATGTCCCTTATAAGGGTCGGACACCTGCAAAAAAGTTTCTCTTTAGAATCCAGTTGCTGGTGAATTTCAAGCCCGGCTTTCAGCCCAAGTTCACTGTAATCGTATTTTTCCATGATTTCACCCGAATCTAAGCAGGAAGCGCCGTGATCCTTTTAACTCTCTCTGGTTTTCCATTGATTTCTTTAATTTCCCTCAGCTTTACCCTGGCTTTCCTTAACTTTTACTTCAAATCTAGCTCTCTTTGCTCTCCTTTTACTTTTAAGTCCATCGGCTGGCTAATCGGCTGGCTATTTC
>WPCH01022479.1_pt1 | contig 21304 bp, 17 predicted proteins | sample 5399881 | NCBI WGS metagenome assembly WPCH01 (sample SAMN12869468, study PRJNA574797) | sludge metagenome | isolation source: wastewater treatment of pH5 | place: China:Beijing | collected 2019-05-20
GCGCTTTCCGGTGACTGCCGGCTTCTCCCGGCGCGGCCCCAGGGGGCGTCGTGAGCTGCTGCGCGTGGTGCTGGACTGGGCGGCGGGGACGCCGGTGGCGCGCCTGGCCGGCGGCCAGGGGTCGCACATGCTCAGCGCGGCTAGCCAGGCCCATGGCTACCTGGTGATCGACGCCAACAACAACGTGGAGAACGGCCATGCCTACGAATACTGTCCCGCCGCCCAGTTCCTCGACTGAGCTGCTGTTCAACCCCCGCCAGCTGCGCGAGCTGGTGCTGGGGGTGCCCTGGCTCGCCGGCCTGGAAGAGGCCGAGCTCGAGGCGCTGCTCGCGGCATCCGAGCTGCGCACCCTCAAGCCCCGCGAATGGCTGTTTCGCCAGGAGACGCCTGCCGACTGGCTGCATATCGTGATCAGCGGCACCGTGCGCCTGGTGCGCAGCGCCGGCGACGGTCGCATGGCCACCATTCGCTGCGTGGAGCGCGGCGGTACCCTGGGCGAGCTGAGCATGGTGTCGCGTGAGGGCGTCTACCTCTACTCCTCCGAGGCGCTGCGGCGCACCCATGTGCTGTCGATTCCCGCTCACCGCTGCCGGGAGATCCTGGATCGCCAGCCCGAGTGTCGCGCCGAGTTCATGAGCCGCCTGGCCCTGGAGCTCACCGACCGGCTTGAGGACCTGGCCCTGCTGACCCAGGGCGACGCCATGTCGCGGCTGGTCAGCTATGTGCTGCGCCAGCTGCCGTCGGGGCGTGGCAAGGAGCCCCGGGTGGTGCGCCTGACCATTCCCAAGCGATGGCTGGCTGCCCAGCTGGCCATGACCCCTGAGACCCTCTCGCGCTTGCTGGCGAAGCTGCGCGACAGCGGCGCCATCAATATCGACCGCCAGCGGCTGGTGGTGCTCGATGAGCAGAAGATGCGCGACCTGATGATGACCGACGATTGATGGAACGGCGGCAGCTGCCGCCGTCGTTCTTCCACAAGGAAGCCCCTATGTCCGCCGCTCCCGCCCTGGTCGACGGCTTCGGCCGCACCGTTCGCTACCTGCGCCTCTCGGTCACCGACCGCTGCGATTTCCGCTGCGTCTACTGCATGGCCGAGGAGATGACCTTCCTGCCCCGGGCCCAGGTGCTCACCCTGGAGGAGATGGTCACCCTCTGCCGCGCCTTCATCGAGCTGGGCGTGGAGAAGATCCGCCTCACCGGCGGCGAGCCCCTGGTCAAGCGCGGCATCGAGACCCTGGTGTCGGAGGTCGGCGCCCTGCCGGGCCTGCGCGACTTCGCCATGACCACCAACGGTGCCGGCCTGGTCAAGCATGCCCGGGCCCTGCGCCAGGGCGGCCTGAAGCGCCTCAACGTCAGCCTCGACACCCTGGACCCGCAACGCTTCCGCGCCCTGACCCGCACCGGCGACCTGGCCAGGGTCATCGACGGCATCCGTGCCGCCCGAAAGGCCGGCTTCGAGCGGATCAAGCTCAACGCCGTGATCCTCAAGGGGCGCAACGACGACGAGGTGCTCGATCTGGTCGAGTTTGCCCGCCGGGAGCGGGTGGATATCAGCTTCATCGAGGAGATGCCGCTGGGCCAGGCGATTGGCCACGACCGCGCCACCACCTTCTGCTCGAGTGACGAGGTGCGCGGGATCATCGAATCCCGCCACGCCCTGGTGCCTACCACCGAGACGACGCTTGGCCCCTCGCGCTACTTCCGCATGGCGGACTCCGGGAGCCGGATCGGGTTCATCTCGCCCCACAGCCACAACTTCTGCGACGCCTGCAACCGGGTGCGCGTCACCGCCGAGGGCCGCCTGCTGCTGTGTCTGGGCAACGAGCACTCCGTGGACCTACGCGCCGTGCTGCGCCGCCATCCCGGCGACACCGAGCGCCTGAAGGAAGCCATCGGCGCCGCCATGACGAAGAAGCCCGAACGCCACCACTTCACCACCGACGGCGACGTCCAGGTGGTGCGCTTCATGAACATGACCGGCGGGTAGCCGCTCTCCCCGGGCCTGGGCTCTCCACCAGGCCCTGTCACTCCCCTCTCATTCCCATCGCTCCTGCGGCATCTCGGTGCCCGGGGCCTCCTGCGTTCCTGCGTCGTCGACATCCCGGTCGCCAGGTGTCATCCGCACTCTCACAAACCCGCAAGGCATCGCATGTCTTGAGCATAGCTTGCTGTTTCAAAAAGCTATTTCGTACATCAATGCGTGCATTTGCACTAGTCATTGGTCGCCGAAGGAGAGGCTGGCCATAGTCATCTTCACCAGCAGTAACCTGCACGTCATGGCAAGCGAAGGGCGACATCAGCCGGCATCGAGGGCCGGAAGCGCCCGGGCTGGTGAGACGAATTCCTGAACAATGAGGAGATAACAAGATGCAACTGCCGTCACTGATCGAGATCCCCAACGGCGACAAGGTCGTCCCGACTTTTTCCGACGCCGAGATGCAGGGCCGCCTGGCCCGGCTGCGGGACTACATGGCGAAGAACGATGTTGAGGCGGTGGTGCTGACCTCCTATCACAACATCAATTACTTCAGCGATTTCGTCTACTGCAAGTTCGGCCGCGACTATGGCCTGGTGGTCACCCAGGATCGCTTTACCACCGTCACCGCCAACATCGACGGCGGCCAGCCCTTCCGTCGCAATCGCCTGGGCGACAACATCGTCTATACCGACTGGCAGAAGGACAACTTCTTCAAGGCCGTCAAGCAGCTGTGCGAAGGCAAGCGCCGCGTCGCGGTCGAGTTCGACCACATGACGCTGCAGAACAAGCAGAAGCTGGTGGATGTGCTGGGCGACGTGGAGCTGGTCGATGCCGGCGCGCCCACCATGAAGATGCGCATGATCAAGTCCGACGAGGAGATCGCGCTGATCCGCCAGGGCGCACGCATCGCCGACGTGGGTGGTGTGGCCGTGCGCGATGCCATCTACGCCGGCGTGCCGGAGTACGAGGTGTCGCTGGCCGGACAGGCCGCCATGGTGCGCGAGATCGCCAAGACCTACCCCAACAGCGAACTGATGGACACCTGGGTGTGGTTCCAGTCCGGTATCAACACCGACGGTGCCCACAACCCGGTGACCAGCCGCCGCGTGCAGCCCGGCGATATCCTCAGCCTCAACACCTTCCCGATGATCTCCGGCTACTACACCGCCCTGGAGCGTACCCTGTTCCTCGGTCACGCCTCCGATGAGCACCTGCGCCTGTGGGAAGTGAACTGCGAGGTCCACCGCCGCGGCCAGGAGCTGATCAAGCCCGGCGTGCGTTGCTGCGACATCGCCCACGAGCTCAACGAGATCTTCGCCAAGCACGACCTGCTCAAGTACCGCACCTTCGGCTACGGTCACTCCTTCGGCACCCTGAGCCACTACTACGGCCGCGAGGCGGGCCTGGAGCTGCGCGAGGATATCGAGACCGTGCTCGAGCCCAACATGGTGGTCTCCATGGAGCCGATGATCATGGTGCCGGAGGGTCAGCCGGGTGCCGGCGGCTACCGCGAGCACGACATCCTGGTGGTCAACGAGCACGGAGCCGAGAATATTACCGGCTTCCCGTACGGCCCGGAGCACAATATCATCAAGTAAGTTTTTGAATACAAAGGGGAGCTTGGCTCCCCTTTCTTGACGATAGCGTGCCGGGGAAGATGAGATGAGCAGTGTAAAGATAGAGAATCTGGACTGGATGACCTACAAGGCGCTCACCGAGGAGGGACGCTGCCGGATCATCCTGCCGGTGGGAGCCATCGAGCAGCATGGCCCACACATGTCGCTCAATCCCGATGTGCTGATTCCCAGCCATATCGGCGAACAGGTGGCGTCTCGCGGCGACAACATGCTGGTCGCACCCGCCATCAGCTACGGCTACAAGTCACAGGTGAAGTCCGGCGGCGGCAACTTCTTCCCGGGGACGACCTGCGTCTCTGGAGCCTCGCTGGAGAACTATGTCTTCGATGTGCTGCAGGCCTACGTGAATCACGGCAACCGTGAGTTCATCCTGATCAACGGGCACTTCGAGAACTCCATGCATCTCTGCGAGGCGGCCGACAGGCTGGTCAACAAGTGCCGGGGGGAGGGGATCTCGATCCGGATCTACCTGCTCTCCTACTGGGACTTCATCAGCGAGGAAACCATCGCCAAGGTGTTCCCGGATGGCTTCACCGGTTGGGCCGTGGAGCATGGCGGGGTACTGGAAACCTCGATCATGCTGAAGCTGCATCCGGAACTCGTCGACATGTCCAAGGCCGTCGACGTGGAACCCGCCAGCTTCCCTCCCTACGACGTCTTTCCCGCGGATCCCTCATGGGTGGCGCCTTCGGGAACGCTCTCGTCTCCCCTGAAGGCAACCCCTGAAAAGGGGGAGTTGATCCTTGAAGAGTGCATCTCGGGAATCGTGTCGCACTTGAACTGAGTCACTGGCCAGACGCCCCGGGTAGCCCTCGGGGCCCGAGCTGTCAGGGATGATGCCAAGTACAACAATAGTGAGGTATCAAGATGCCCAAGAAAGAACCGGTAGCGATCCCCCGCTTCACGGGGCGAGACCTGCCTCCCGTCGGGCGACTGGTCATCCAGTTTGCCCCACCCATCGCCATCATCGCCCTGATCGTGATGGTGCTGCGCAGTCCCGAGGGTGTGGCCTCGGTCATTTTCGACCTGCGCACCTATGTCACGGGTGGCTTCACCTGGCTGTTCATCCTTTACTCGCTGTTCGCCGTGGCGGTGTGCGGCTGGCTGGTGTTCAGCAAGGTGGGCAAGCGAGTGCGCCTCGGGGGGCCCAGCGCCAAGCCCGAGTACAGCAACTTCGCCTGGTATTCGATGCTGTTTGCCTGTGGCCAGGGTATCGGCCTGATCTTCTGGTCGGTGGCCGAGCCGATCATGCTGCGCGACGAGAGCCCGGTCTTCCAGGCGATGGAGGGCAACGTGGCGGGCGGTGGCATCGTCTGGGCCTATTTCCACTGGGGCTTCACCGCCTGGGCCATGTACTGCGTCGTCGCGGTGTGTCTCGCCTATTCGCACCACAACCTGGGCAAGACCCTGACCTTCCGCGAGGCGACGGTGGACCTGCTGCCGCGCTGGGCGCGGGGCGGTGCCGGCGTGGTGGTGGAGCTGCTGGCGATAATGGCCACCATCCTGGGGCTCTCCACCTCCTTCGCCTTCGCCGCCATGCAGTTTACCGCGGGCCTGACGTCATTCACCGGCGTGACCTCCGGGCCGACCATCTGGCTGTTCGTCATCGTGGGCCTGGGAACCGCCGCGGCGATCTCGGCGTTCTTCGGCATCAGCAAGGGGATGCGCCTGATCAGCGAGACGAACTCCATCCTCAGCGTCGTGCTGGTGGTGGCCGCCTTCATCTTCGGCCCCACGCTGTTCATCATCTCCAATGTCACCCAGACCTTCGGCTCCTACTTCGCCAACTTCGTGCCCATGAGCTTCTGGACCGATGCGCCCAGCACCGCCGAGCCGCTGACCTCCTGGCAGCAGAGCTGGAACGGCTGGTGGACGGTGTTCATCTGGTGCTGGGTGATCGCCTTCTCGCCCTTCGTGGCCGGCTTCATCGCCCGTATCTCCCGGGGGCGGACGCTGCGCGAGTTCGTCATCGGCGTCACCGTGATCCCCTCCCTGATCGTGATGCTGTGGATCGGCGTGCTGGGCTCCGCGGCCATCTACTACGACGACAAGAGCGGACGGGGCATCACCGATGCGGTGAATGCGGATGTCGCCAGCGGCCTCTTCGCCATGCTGGAATCGATCCCGGTGGTGGGCAGCCTGCTGCTGGTGGTGGCGACGGTGCTGGTGGCGACCTACTACGTGACCTCCCTGGACGCCGGTACCTACGCCCTGGCGGACTTCGTCTCGGCGCCCAAGCGGGCGGGTGCCTGGTTCCGCGTGGTGTTGGTGCTCAGCATCGGCGCGGTGGCCACGGTGCTGCTGACCCTCGGCGGGAGCGGAGTGGTCGATACGGTCCAGACCGGCACCATCATCGGCGCCTTCCCGTTCTCCATCGTGATCCTGCTGATGATCATCAACACCATTCGCCGCCTGCTCAATCGCGACCGGGCGACCAGAGAGCTCGAGAAGGTGGTCAACGATCCCGACCCCAACGTGAAACTCGAGGTCAACGGCGAAGGGGAGGTACAGACAGTCTCCGGCGACAATCTGAAGCCCAGCGCTTCAGGCACCTGACGGCCCTGCCGCTCACCCGCCAGGGGGCACGCTCGAGGCGGCGAGCTTCCTGAAGACAGCAGGCCTGCCGGTCATCATCGTGACCGGCAGGCCTGCTTGCGTTGCGCCGGTTGCCGTTTACAGGTTGGCGATCCCGGATCTCAGGAAGTCCAGCACGTGGCGCGAGGCGATGTTGAGCTCGGGCTCCTTGTAGTAGAGGCCGATACAGACGCGCTCCAGAGCGGGCAGGGCGGTCGTGCTCTTGGCATGGCGGAGATGGTCGGGTATCACGGAGCGTGCCATCGCGGTGATGCCGAGCCCCTCTTCCACGGCGGAGAAGATGCCGAGCAGGCTGGTGCTGGTGTACATGAAGCGATAGGGGTGCTGCTGGGCCTGCAGTGCCTCCTCCATGATCGAGCGATAGACACACCCCTGGGGGTAGGCGATCAGGGGAATCGGCTCGTCGTCGCAGCTGGCCTGGTAGCCCTCCTTGAAGACCCACTCGAGGCTCTCGAGCCGGTAGTCCCGCGCGTCCCTGTCCTCGCTCGCCTTGGCCCGCTCCATGGCCAGGGCGATGTCGTAGTATCCCTTCTGGTAGCGCTGGAGTATCACCTTGCTGATCTCGCAATCCACCTCGACGATGATGTTGGGGTAGACCCGCGACAGGTTTCTCAGCGCCTTGGCCAGGAATGCCAGCTCGAAGTCGTTGGGGATGCCGAGGCGTACCTTACCCGAAATGTTGTCGCCCCTTACCTTGGCGATGATCTGGTCGTTGATCTCCAGCATCTGCCTGGCGGCACGGTAGAGATATTCGCCATCCTCGGTCAGTTCCAGGCTGGAGCCCCTGAGGAAGATCTTGGTGTCGAGGATCTCTTCCAGCTTCTTGACCTGCAGGCTGATGGCCGGCTGAGACCGGCCCAGCAGCTCTCCGGCGCTGGTAAAGCCACCCAGGTCCTTGATGGTGACGAAGGTCCTCAGCAGGTCGGTGGGAATATTGGTCATTGCAGGGCCATTTCATTATTTGATCGGGACATAAGCTATACAAATTGGCGGTCTACTTTATCTGAAATACCTTGGTAATGCTGGCTTAAAAACAACGATCCAGTCCCTCCTTTATGGCAAGACAAGAACAAGAGGCTAAGCAGATGAATTCCTGGGTATTGACCACCTTTCTTATATTGACATGCTATATGTTAATTCACTCCGGGGCCGCCTATCTCCGCAGGGAGCTGAAGAGGAAGTCGGCGGCTCAGCAGGTGAGGAAGTGACCATGGATGCCTACAAGATGTTCAACTGGGGGCTTCTGATCCTCACCTTCGGCCTGCTGATCTACCTCGGCTTTCTCTCCTCGAAATACATGAACAAGAGCGACGAAGGGGGATTTCTGGTCGCGGGGCGTTCGCTGGGTGCCTTCGTTGCTGCGGGTACCATCGTCGCCACCGGTTTCAGCGGCTGGGGCTTCATGGGATCACCCGGCGTCACCTACCAGTTCGGTGCCATCGAGGTGCTGGGCAACTTCTTCTTCGCCCCGGCGATGATGATCGCGGTGCTCTACTTTGCGCGATTCCTGCAGCGCCGGGCCATCGAGATGGGCAGCAACACCATTCCCGAGTATATCGCCCAGAGCCATGGCGGCGGCGCCATGGGGCGGGTTCTGCAGGGGGTGGCGGGGTTCATCACCATCCTGCTGCTGCTGGTCTTCCTGACCAGCCAGATCAAGGCCGTGGGTCTCCTGGGTGCCAGCTGGTTGGGTATCGAGCTCAACCAGAGCGCCTTCCTGATGGTATCGGTCATCATCATCTATACCATGCTGGGGGGCCTGGCCGCGGTGGCCTGGACCGATACGGTGATGGTCTGCGGCATGGCACTCGCGGCCGTGATCATCATGATCCAGATCTTCACCTCGGTGGATCTCGGGACCTGGGAGGCCTCCCTCAACGCCATCGACCCCGAGCTTCTCAATCCCACCACCGGGGCCCACTACGGTGACTCCATCGGCACCGTCTTCCTGGTGCTGCCCTACGCCTTCCTGTTCGCCGCGGTACTGCCCTACATGGCGATCCGCTTCCTGGCCATGAAACCTGATGTAAAGCTGCACAAGGTGGGGGTCTATGTGGCGATCCTGGGGGCGCTGCTGAGCCTGATCCCCATCGTCGGCCTCTATGTGCGGATGCAGGTGCCGGATCTGGCCGACCCTGACATGGCGATGCCGGTCTATCTGGAGCAGTTCATGCACCCGGCGATCCAGGGGGTGATCACGCTGTTCATCATCTTCGCCATGAAGTCCACGGCCAACTCGCTGCTGCACACGGTGGCCTCGGCGACCTCCCATGACCTGCGGCTTTCGCTGTTCGGCCCCGTTGCAGGTGATCGCGCTGCACTCATGATCAACCGCGCGGCCGTGGTGCTGCTGGGCGTGGTCGCCCTGCTGATGATGCTCTACGCCCCGCCCTTCATGCTCTCCTGGCTGGGTATCCTGGGCTCCGGCACCCTGCTGGCCAGCATGATCGGGCCGGTGTTCATCTCCACCTTCTGGCAGGGCAGTGGCTGGGGGGCGCTCACCGCGATGCTGGTGGGCTTCCTCACCAGCGGCTACATGATGCTGTTCGCCGATGTGGGCTGGCTGATCGGGCCGCTGACGGGCTGCGTGGTGTCCTCGATCTGCTACGTGGGGGTATCGCTGATGACTCGGCGACGCCATTACCAACAACGGCTCGCTCGTCGATGAAGGCCACGTTATGAAGACCACGCCCGCAGACTCCTGCGGGCGTGGTCTTTTCAGGTGGTAGATCAGAACTTCCATGCCAGGCCGGATAAGCACCGATGGTGCTGTGGCAGCTGCCGAGCTAGGCTAGCCGTCAACTGAGCCTGAGATCTTTCCCGCCAAGATGACAGATGTCACCAGGAGTGTGTTTCGAACGGAAGAACCCCTCGCGGTTGGTTTCGTCCTCCTGCACCGCTTCACGCTGCTTCCCTTCGCCGCTTTCGTCGACTGCCTGCGCCTGGCGGCCGATGAGGGGGATCGTAGCCGTCAGGTGCGCTGCCACTGGACCTTCATGAGCAGCGCCGGCGAGTCGGTGCTCTCCAGCAGCGGTGCCGCCATCTCTCCCTGCGAGCGGTTCCGGGATCCCGCCGAGTTCGACTACCTGGTGGTGGTGGGAGGGGTCCTGCACGAGGGTGGCCCGCGTGACACCGCGGCCCTGGCCTACCTGCGCCAGGCCGCCGAGGCCGGGGTGCCGCTGGTGGGGCTCTGCACCGGTGTCTTTGCCCTCATCCAGGCGGGGGTGATGAAGGGGAGGCGCTGCTGCGTCAGCTGGTACCACCATCGCGACATGGCCCAGCGTTTCCCCGCCATCGAACCGGTGGCCGATCGGCTGTTCATCGACGACGGGGATCGCCTCACCTGTGCCGGCGGCGCGGCAGCGGCCGACCTGGCGGCCTATCTGGTCGAGCGCCACCTGGGCAAGGCCTGGGCCATGAAGAGCCTCAACATCATGCTCCTCGACGAGGCTCGCGCGGGCGCCCACCCCCAGCCCCAGCCGGTGGTCTTCGGCAAGATCGAGGACCGCCTGGTGCGCCGTGCCATCGCCGTGCTCGAGCAGCACCTGGGGGAGGCGATCGCGATGGAGGTGCTCGCCGAGCGGGTCGGCACCTCGCGCCGCCACCTGGAGCGCCGCTTCCGCGCCACCCTGGGCGTCGGGCCCCAGAAGTTCGCCAGGGAGCTGCGCCTGCGCTATGGCCTCTGGCTGTTGCACTACACCGGCAAGAGCATCACCGAGATCGGCGAACGCTGCGGCTTCGCCGATACCGCCCACTTCTCCCGCCACTTCCGCAGCACCTTCGGTGCCACGCCGTCGGAAATGCGCAAGCGAGCCGCTTCCCCGGGAAGCGATCCGGTCGACCCCTTCTTCCTGCATATCAGCGACGACTAAAGCCCGCGATCACTGTGCGACCAAAGGATGATCCAGCATCGCGTCGCGTTGATCCAATGCCGTTTCGGTGACTTTGTTCTTGGATCATGTCGCATACGTTCAATTATCTTGCCTCCCCTTTGGCTACTAATGGTGAGCGGTGGCGGCCGTCGTGATGCCTGCTGCGAGCCGCCGACAAGAATAACCATCCGGAGAAGGCGAGATGATGGACAAGACCAAGCCCCGCATCGGGCTGCAATGGGCAGTGCTGCCTATTCTGCTGACATTTCTTGTACTGGGTATCCAGCTGTTCGTATTCGATACCTTTACCCCCCATGTCCCCTTGATTCTGGGCATCGGGTTCGCTGCGCTTGTCGGGCGCTTGAACGGCACCTCCTGGAAGGACATGGAGGAGGGCATGTTGCACGTGGTCAGCGTTGGCCTGCCGGCCATCGGTATCCTGATCCTGGTCGGCATGCTGACCGGCGTATGGATCGCCAGCGGCACGGTACCCACGCTGATCTACTTCGGCCTCGAACTGATCAGCCCGCAGCTCTTCCTGGCGGCGGCGGCCCTGCTGTGCGCCGTCGTGTCCGTGTCCCTCGGCACCTCCTGGGGCACCGTCGGCACGGTGGGCCTGGCCCTGATGGGGATCGGGGTGGGGTTCGACATCCCGGTCTACTGGACCGCCGGCGCCGTGGTCTCGGGCGCCTTCTTCGGTGACAAGGTGTCCCCGCTGTCGGATACCACCAATCTGGCGCCAGCGGTCACCGGCGTGAATCTCTTCGATCACATTCGCAACCTGGCCCCCACCACCCTGCCCGCCATGCTGATCGCCCTGGTGATTTACCTACTGGCCGGCTTTAACCTGGTGGGCGATGAATCGGCCTCCCTCGCCCGGATCGCTTCCATCAACAACGGCTTGTCAGAACACTTCATGCTCTCCTGGTGGACGGTGCTGCCGGTCGTGCTGGTCATCGGCATGGCCGTGATGCGCCTGCCGGCGATTCCGGTGCTGTTTGCCGGCGTCATCCTGGGTGGCCTGGCGGCCATGGGCTTCCAGGGGGCCGAGCTGAAGCACCTCTTCGCCTACGCCTTCTCCGGTTACGAGATCGCGACAGGGGTGGCAGAGATCGACGGGCTGCTCAATCGCGGCGGCATCCAGTCCATGACCTGGGTGATTACCCTGCTGCTGATCGCCCTCTCCTTCGGTGGCGTCCTGGAAAGCACCGGATCCATGCGGGCGATCCTCGATGCGGTCGTCAAGCGCATCAGGAGCTTCGGTGGCCTGCAGACCTCGGCGATCGGCAGTTCCATGGTGACCAACGTGGTCGCCGGCGACCCCTACCTCTCCATCGCGCTGACGGGGCGCATGTTCGGGCCGGCCTATCGCGGCATGGGCTACTCGATGCTCAACCTGTCCCGTGCCACCGAGGAGGGCGGCACCCTGGTCTCCCCGCTGGTGCCCTGGAATGCCGGTGGTGCTGTCGTTATCACCTCGCTGGGGCTCGGTGTCTACAGCGGAAATCCTGTTGACCTTCTCTACATCCCCCTGGCCTTCGCCTGCTGGCTCTCGCCCTTGATCGGCATCCTCTATGGCTGGACCGGATGGTTCTCTCCCCTGGCCAGTGATCAGGAGAAGGAGGCCTGGGCGGCTCAGGGAGAAGAGGTCATGGAATTTGAAAGCTGGGGCAAGGAAAGTGCGCGCTTCAATAGTGATATCTATCGAGTCAACTGAGCGACTTATCCGGGCATTGGGATTTCAAATTTTCCCTATGGCTGGCATGCAGATAGATTCCAGCCATGGGTGCTGAAATGAATAATGAGCGACAACAACAGGAGATTCTCATGAACCACGCTTCCCTTTCCGCCTTCGATTCCCAGGTCGCTGCCGCCATCGCCGACGAGGTGGTGCGCCAGGAGGCGCACGTCGAGCTGATCGCCTCCGAGAACTACGCCAGCCGTGCGGTGATGGAGGCCCAGGGCACCCAGCTGACCAACAAGTACGCCGAGGGCTATCCGGGCAAGCGCTACTACGGCGGCTGCGAGCACGTCGACGTGGTCGAGCAGCTGGCCATTGACCGCGCCTGCGACCTGTTCGGTGCCGACTACGCCAACGTCCAGCCCCACTCCGGCGCCCAGGCCAACGCCGCCGCCTTCATGGCCCTGGTCAAGCCGGGCGACACCATCCTCGGCATGAGCCTGGCCCACGGTGGCCACCTGACCCATGGTGCAGCGCCGAACTTCTCCGGCAAGCACTACCATGCGGTGCAGTACGGCCTGAACCCCGAGACCGGCGAGATCGACTACGAGGAGGTCGAGCGCCTGGCGCGCAGCCACAAGCCCAAGCTGATCATCGCCGGCTTCTCCGCCTACGCACGCGTCGTCGACTGGCGTCGCTTCCGCGCCATCGCCGACGAGGTGGGCGCCTGGTTCATGGTCGATATGGCTCACGTGGCAGGCCTGATCGCCGCTGGTCACTACCCGAGCCCGATCCCCCATGCCCACGTGGTCACCACCACCACCCACAAGACCCTGCGCGGCCCCCGTGGCGGCCTGATCCTCTCCGCCGCCGGCGATGCCGACCTCTACAAGAAGCTCAACGGCGCGGTCTTCCCGGGCCAGCAGGGCGGCCCGCTGATGCACGTCATCGCCGCCAAGGCGGTGGCCTTCAAGGAGGCCATGAGCCAGGAGTTCGTGCAGTACCAGCAGCGCGTCATCGACAACGCCCGCTCCATGGCCGGCGTCTTCATCGAGCGCGGCTACGACGTGGTCTCCGGCGGTACCGACGACCACCTCTTCCTGGTCTCGCTGATCAAGCAGGGCGTGACCGGCAAGGACGCTGATGCGGCGCTGGGCCGCGCCCATATCACCGTCAACAAGAATGCGGTGCCCAACGACCCGCAGAGCCCCTTCGTCACCTCCGGCCTGCGCATCGGCACCCCGGCGGTGACCACCCGCGGCTTCGACGAGAGCGAGTGCGGCGACCTGGCCGGCTGGATCTGCGACATCCTCGATGTCCTGGCCGAGCAGGGCAACACCGACGCCGTGGAGGCCGAGGTGCGCGAGAAGGTCGCCGCCCTCTGCGAGCGTCATCCGGTCTATGGCGCCACCGCTGCGCCGGCCCGCGAAACCGCCACCGCCTGAACCCGTCAAGGAGCGGCCCCGCATGCCGAGGCCGCTCGAGGAGAAACGAGATGCAACGCTATTCAGGATTCGGGTTGGCCAAGCACGCGCTCAGCCACCACGAGAACTGGGAGCGCCAGTGGCGCAACCCCACGCCGAAGAAGCAGTACGACGTGATCATCGTCGGCGGCGGCGGCCACGGCCTGGCCACCGCCTACTACCTGGCCAAGGAGCACGGGATCACCAACGTGGCCGTGGTCGAGAAGGGCTGGCTGGGCGGCGGCAATACCGCCCGGAACACCACGATCGTGCGCTCGAACTACCTGTGGGACGAGTCCGCGGCCCTCTACGAGCACGCCATGAAGCTCTGGGAAGGGCTCTCCCAGGACCTCAACTACAACGTGATGTTCTCCCAGCGGGGCGTGATGAACCTGGGGCACACCCTGCAGGACATGCGTGACATCCAGCGCCGGGTCAACGCCAACCGCCTGAACGGCATCGACAGCGAGGTGATCACGCCCGAGCAGATCAAGGAGATCGTGCCGGTCATCGACACCTCCAGGAACGCCCGCTACCCGATCCTCGGCGCCTCCTGGCAGCCGCGTGCGGGCGTGGCGCGTCACGATGCCGTGGCCTGGGGCTATGCCCGGGCCGCCGACGCCCTGGGGGTGGACCTCCTGCAGAACACCGAGGTCACCGGCTTCAAGATCCGCGACGGTCGCGTCTACGGGGTGCACACCAACCGCGGCGATATCGAGGCGAAGACCGTGGGCTGCGTGGCGGCGGGCAACTCCGGGGTGCTGGCGAAGATGGCCGGCTTCCGGCTGCCGCTGGAGTCCCACCCGTTGCAGGCGCTGGTCTCCGAGCCGCTCAAGCCGGTCCTGGATACCGTGGTGATGTCCAACCACGTGCACGGCTACATCAGTCAGTCCGACAAGGGTGACCTGGTGATCGGCGCCGGCATCGACGGCTATAACGGCTACGGCCAGCGCGGCAGCTACCCCACCGTGGAGCACACCCTGCAGGCCATCGTCGAGATGTTCCCGATGTTCTCGCGGGTGCGCATGAACCGCCAGTGGGGCGGCATCGTCGACACCTGCCCGGATGCCTGTCCCATCCTCTCCGCCACGCCGGTGAAGGGGCTCTTCTTCAACTGCGGCTGGGGCACCGGCGGCTTCAAGGCCACCCCGGGCTCCGGGCATGTCTTCGCCTGGACCCTGGCCAAGAACCAGGCCCATCCCCTCGCGGCCCCGTTCTCCATCGACCGTTTCCATACCGGCGCTCTCGTTGACGAGCACGGTGCGGCCGGCGTTGCTCACTAAGGAGGCATCACCATGTTTCTTATCTACTGCCCCTACTGCGAAGAGCACCGCGAGGAACAGGAGTTTCACCCCAAGGGCCAGGCGCATATCGCGCGCCCCGCGGACCCGGAGGCCTGCTCGGATGTCGAGTGGGGCGACTATCTCTTCTTCCGCGACAACCCCCGCGGCATCCACCACGAGCTGTGGGTGCACGCCGTCGGCTGCCGCAAGTTCTTCAATATCACCCGCCACACCGTGAGCTACGAGATCCTCGAGACCTACCGGGTCGGTGAGCAGCCGCGCTTCACCGCCGAGCATCCCGAGGGCAGGCCCGTTGATAGCGTTGCCACCGAGAAAGCCGCCGCCAGGGCGGAAGAGGCCGAGCGCAAGGAAGGAGTCAAGGCATGAGTCAGGTCAATCGTCTTCGCGAGGGCGGGCGCATCGATCGAGCCCGCACGCTCAGCTTCACCTACAACGGCAAGCGCTATCAGGGCCATGCCGGCGATACCCTGGCCTCGGCGCTGATCGCCAACGGGGTGGACATCGTCAACCGCAGCTTCAAGTACTCGCGGCCCCGGGGCATCGTTGCCGCCGGTGCCGAGGAGCCCAATGCGCTGGTCCAGCTGGGCAGCGCCGATGCGGCCCAGGTGCCCAACGTGCGGGCGACCCAGCAGGCGCTGTTCGATGGCCTGGTGGCGCGCAGCACCAACGGCTGGCCCAACGTCCAGCGCGACCTGATGAGCCTGGTGGGCAAGCTGGGTGGCCCCTTCATGCCGCCGGGCTTCTACTACAAGACCTTCATGGCGCCGGCCTCCCTGTGGATGACCTACGAGAAGTACATCCGCAAGGGTGCCGGCCTGGGCTCCAGCCCCATGGAGCCGGATCCGGACAGCTATGACCACCTCAACCAGCACTGTGACCTGCTGGTGGTCGGCGCCGGTCCCGCCGGCCTTGCCGCCGCGCTGACCGCAGCACGCAGCGGTGCCCGGGTGATCCTCTGCGACGAGCAGGAGGAGCTGGGCGGCTCGCTGCTGGACAGTCGCGAGCTGATCGACAGCCAGCCCGCCGCCCAGTGGGCCGAGAAGGTGGTGGCCGAACTCGCCGAGCTTGGCAACGTCACCCTGCTGCCGCGCACCACCGCCAACGGCTACCACGACCACCACTTCGTGACACTGCACGAGCGGCGCACCGAGCACCTCGGCGAGACCTCGCCCAGCGTGGACGGCGTCCGCGCCTCCCGCTCGCGCATGCACCGGGTGCGTGCCGGCCAGGTGCTGCTGGCCACCGGCGCCCACGAGCGGCCGCTGGTCTATGCCAACAACGACGTGCCGGGCAACCTGCTGGCCGGCGCCGTCTCCACCTATATCCGTCGCTACGGCGTGGTGCCGGGTAACAAGCTGGTGCTCTCCACGAGCAATGACCACGCCTATCGCGCTGCCCTGGACTGGGACGATGCCGGCCGCGAGGTGGTGGCCATCGTCGACGCCCGTCAGGCGCCGGGCGGTGAGCTGGTGGAGCAGGCCCGCGCCCGCGGCATCCGCATCATCGAAGGCTCGGCCGTGCTGGAAGCCAAGGGCAGCAGCCGCGTCAGCGGTGCCCGCGTGGCCACCATCGATGCCGCGGCGTTCAAGGTCACCGGGCAGGCCGAGACCCTGGCCTGTGACACCATCGCGACCTCCGGCGGGTACAGCCCGGTGATCCACCTGGCCTCCCACACCGGGGCGCGGCCGACCTGGAACGACGAGATCCTCGGCTTCGTGCCCAGCCTGGTGAAGGGCGTGCACGCCGCCGGCAGCGCCCGAGGCGTCCATGACCTGGGCGAGGGCCTGGCCGATGGCGTGGCCAGGGCCGCCGATGCCCTCGGCGCCCTGGGCCTGACGGCCAGCACCATCGAGCTGCCCCAGGTGGATGCCCAGCGTGAGGGCCCGGCCTGTGCGCTCTACCAGGTGCCCCACGAGAAGCCCGCCATGCGCGCGCCCAAGCAGTTCGTCGATCAGCAGAACGACGTCACCGCGGCGGGCATCGAGCTGGCCACCCGCGAGGGCTTCGAGTCCATCGAGCACGTCAAGCGCTACACCGCCATGGGCTTCGGCACCGACCAGGGCAAGCTCGGCAATATCAACGGCATGGCCATTGCCGCTCGCTGCCTGAACCGCTCGATTCCCGAGGTGGGCACCACGGTGTTCCGCCCCAACTACACCCCGGTGACCTTCGGGGCCATCGTCGGTCGTCACTGCCGCGACCTCTTCGACCCCGAGCGCTATACCGCCATGCACCAGTGGCACGTGGAGAACGGTGCCGAGTTCGAGGACGTGGGTCAGTGGAAGCGCCCCTGGTACTTCCCCAGGAGCGTCAACGGCAAGCAGGAGAGCATGGACGAGGCGGTCGCCCGGGAGTGCCTGGCGGTACGCGAGAAGGTCGGCATCCTCGACGCCTCCACCCTGGGCAAGATCGACATCCAGGGGCCCGATGCTCGGGAGTTCCTCAACCGCATCTATACCAACAAGTGGGCCAAGCTGGCCGTCGGCCGCTCCCGCTACGGGCTGATGTGCAAGGACGACGGCATGCTGATGGATGACGGCACCACCAGCTGTCTGGGCGAGAACCACTTCCTGATGACCACCACCACCGGCGGCGCCGCGGGGGTCATGGAGTGGCTGGAGCTGTGGCACCAGACCGAGTGGCCGGAGCTCGACGTCACCTTCACCTCGGTGACCGATCACTGGGCCACCATGACCATCACCGGGCCCGAGGCGCGTAACCTGCTAGCCGAGATCACCGATATTGATCTCGATCGCGACAAGTTCAAGTTTATGGACTGGCGCGAGGGCAAGGTGGCCGAGGTGCCGGCGCGGGTCTTCCGCATCTCCTTCACCGGGGAGCTCGCCTACGAGATCAACGTCCAGGCCAACTACGCCCTGCACGTCTGGAAGACGCTGTTCAAGCACGGCGAGAAGTATGGCCTGACGCCTTACGGCACCGAGACCATGCACGTCCTGCGCGCCGAGAAGGGCTTCATCATCGCCGGCCAGGACACCGACGGCTCGGTGACGCCGGAAGACCTCGGCATGCAGTGGGCCATCGGCTACGACAAGCCCTACTCCTGGGTGGGCAAGCGGGCCCTGTCGCGTTCCGACACCCGCCGCGTCGACCGCAAGCAGCTGGTGGGCCTGAAGCCCAGAGATCCGTCGGTGGTACTGGAGGAGGGGGCCCAGATCGTCTTCGACCCGGACCATGCCATCCCGATGCCCATGGTGGGCCACGTGACCTCCAGCTACTACAGCCCGACCCTGAAGAGCGGCTTTGCCCTCGCCGTGGTCAAGGGGGGACATCAGCGCCTGGGCGAGACCGTCTACCTGCCCATGGCCGATGGCAAGACCCACGCCGCGGAAATCGTCAGCCCGATCTTCTACGACCCCAAGGGAGAGCGCCAGCATGTCTGAGCAAACTGCCACCTGGTTCAACCACTACGACGCCCGTCCCGAGGTCGAGGTGCCGGCGGAGTCGCCGCTGGCCTGGTCCTACCACAAGAGTGGCCGCCCGGCGGTCAGCCAGAAGAGCCGAGTGGTGCTGCGCGAACGCGCCATGCTGGGGCACCTGATCCTGCGCGGCGGCGCCATCGTCCTCGACGAGGCCGTCCGCGGGGTGCTCGGCTTCGGCCTGCCGGGGCGCCCCAACACCCTGACCCATGACGAGGGAGGCGAGCGCTCGATCCAGTGGCTCTCGCCGGACGAGTGGCTGCTGATCGTCCCCGGCGGCGAGGAGTTCGCCCTGGAGGGCAGGCTGCGCGAGGCCCTGGGCGCCGCCCGCGATACCTCTGTCAAAAACTACGCCATCGTCAACGTCAGCGGCGGCCAGACCCTGCTCGAGCTCGAGGGCGAGATGGCCCGGGAGCTTCTGATGAAGTCGACGCCCTACGACGTCCACCCGGATGCCTTCCCGGTGGGTAAGGGCGTCACCACGGTGTTCGCCAAGGCCAACCTGATCCTGCGGCGGACCGGCGAGGAGCGCTGGGAGCTGGTGCTGCGCAGAAGCTTCGCCGACTACTGCTACCGCTGGATCCTGGATGCGGGCAGCGAATACGCCATCGGCGTCGAACGTTGAGAGAGGAAAGATGATGACCAACAAGATCAAGCTGCTGCGAGACGCCCAGCCGGACGTGCTGCTGGACGCCAGCTCCTGGGAGAAGCTCTCCGGCGACCCCCATACCGTCAACCTCAATGCCTATGCGTCCGAAGACGGCACCAAGACCATGGGCACCTGGATCTGCACGCCAGGCAAGTGGGCGGTCAACTACACCAAGTGGGAGTACTGCGACTTTCGCGAGGGGTACTGCGTGCTCACTCCTGAGGGCGGCGAGCCGATACACCTTAAGGCCGGCGATATCTTTATCGTCGAGCCCGGTTTCAAGGGCACCTGGGAAGTCGTCGAGACCGTTCGCAAGTATTTCGTGTTTGCCTGATCGCATCAGCGGCCATTGTCGCGCCGAGCCGACCCCTCGGCGCGATAGACAGAGGAGAGAGGATGATGGGCCCCAAGGAAAGCAACTGGATTCTGGCGGCTCAATGTCCGAGCCGGCTGGGCACGGTGGATGTGGTGACACGCTTCCTCAAGGAGCGCCGCTGCTACATCACCGAGCAGCACTCCTTCGATGACCGCCTGAGCGGGCACTTCTTCATCCGCACGGAGTTCCGTCCCGAGGAGGCGGGCTTCGATGCGGCAGACTTCGAGGCCGGCTTCGCCGAGCGGGCCGCCGAGTTCGGCATGAGCTTCGAGCTGACCGCCCCGGGCACGCGCATGCCGGTGGTGATCATGGTCTCCAAGGCCGATCACTGCCTCAACGACCTGCTCTACCGCTACCGTATCGGCCAGCTGCCCATCGAGATCCGGGCGATCGTCTCCAACCATCCGGACCTGGAGAGCCTGGCGACGTGGCACGGCATTGCCTACCACCACTTCCCCATCACGCCGGAAACCAAGCCCGAGCAGGAGGCGAAGGTGTGGCAGGTGGTTCAGGAGACCGGCGCCGAGCTGGTGATCCTCGCCCGCTACATGCAGGTGCTGTCGAGCGAGATGTGCGAGCGGCTGAGCGGGCGAGCCATCAATATCCACCATTCGCTGCTGCCGGGCTTCAAGGGGGCGCGGCCTTACCACCAGGCCTATGACAAGGGGGTCAAGCTGGTCGGTGCCACCGCCCACTACATCAACGACGACCTGGATGAAGGGCCCATCATCAGCCAGGGGGTGGAGCCGGTGAGCCATGCCGACTACCCGGAGGACCTGGTCGCCAAGGGGCGCGATATCGAGTGCCTCACCCTGGCCCGCGCCGTGGCTCTGCACGTGGAGCGCCGCGTCTTCCTCCACGCCAGGCGTACCGTGGTCTTCGATCGATAGGCACGTCAGTGGACATGCATCGTGCAGGAAGCCGGCTCAGCCGGGCGAACGGCGCCGTCAGGCGCCTATCGATGAATCCAATAACAAGGTCATAGCATCATGCCAATCAGCGTCTTCGATCTGTTCAAGGTCGGCGTCGGGCCCTCGAGCTCGCATACCGTGGGGCCCATGCGGGCAGCCCATGACTTCGTCGCCGAACTCAAGGAGCGCGAGCTTCTCGAGCGGGTCTGCCGCGTCGAGGTCCAGCTGTTCGGTTCCCTCTCCGCCACCGGTATCGGTCACGGCACCGATCGCGCCGTCATCATGGGGCTGATGGGCGAGCGCCCCGACCGCATCGACCCCGACATCATCGGCCCCTGCATCGAGGAGCTGCAGGAGGCCGAGGCACTGCGCCTGGACGGCCGCCACAGCGTGCCTTTCGTCTGGGGGCGCGACATGCAGCTGCTCGAGGAGAGCCTGCCCCACCACCCCAACGCCATGCGCCTGATCGCCCACGGCCATGCCGGTGAGCTCTATCAGAACACCTACTACTCGGTGGGTGGCGGCTTCGTCCTCGACGAGGCCCAGATTGCCGCGGGCGATGCCCTGGAGAGCGGCGCGGATCAGCTGCCCTACAACTTCCAGACCGCCGAGGAGCTGCTGCGCATGTGCCGGGAGAGCGGGCTGCGCATCAGCGAGCTGATGATGGAGAACGAGAAGGTGTGGCGCAGCGAGGCGGAAGTGCGCGCCGAGCTCTGCCGGATCTGGCAGGCCATGAAGGCCTGTGTGGAAAAGGGGCTGGAGGCCGAGGGCGTGCTGCCCGGGGGGCTCAACGTCCGTCGCCGTGCCCGCTCCCTGCATCACCGCCTGCTGGATAATCGCGATGATGACTCTCTGATCGCCTCCACCATGTCGGCCATGGACTGGGTCAACCTCTATGCGCTCGCCGTCAACGAGGAGAACGCCGCCGGCGGGCGCATGGTCACCGCTCCCACCAACGGCGCAGCGGGCATCATCCCCGCGGTGCTCCACTACTACATGCAGTTCCGCAAGGGGGCTTCCGAGCGGGATGTGGTGGACTTCCTGCTGGCCGCCGGCGCCGTAGGCATCCTGTGCAAGAAGAACGCCTCGATCTCCGGCGCCGAGGTGGGCTGCCAGGGCGAGGTGGGGTCGGCCTGCGCCATGGCCGCGGCCGGGCTCGCCGAGATCATGGGCGGCTCGCCCGCCCAGGTGGAGAACGCCGCCGAGATCGGCCTGGAGCACAACCTGGGGCTGACCTGCGACCCGGTGGGGGGCCTCGTTCAGGTGCCCTGCATCGAGCGCAACGCCATCGCCTCGGTGAAGGCGATCAACGCCGCCCAGATGGCGCTGCGCGGCGACGGCGAGCACTTCATCTCCCTGGACAAGGTGATCCGCACCATGCGCGACACCGGCGCCGACATG
>WPCH01098948.1_pt1 | contig 21168 bp, 18 predicted proteins | sample 5399881 | NCBI WGS metagenome assembly WPCH01 (sample SAMN12869468, study PRJNA574797) | sludge metagenome | isolation source: wastewater treatment of pH5 | place: China:Beijing | collected 2019-05-20
CCGACTACAAGAGAGAGTGTCTGTCCTGACTCCAGATTTGTTACAGCCTCTGTCAAAATTCCACAGATTTTCTTATCCCTGTAGAAGAGGTCATTCACCCACTTGATTCCGACTTCTATCCCGAAAGTCCTTTCCAACACCCGGGCAACAGCAACTGCTGCCATTGTCGTCAGGGTAACCGGGCTTTCTTTTTTCTCCCAGGGAAAAGCAAGCGAAAAGTAAAGCCCGCTGCCTGCCGGCGAGTGGAAGCTGCGGCCATGTCTGCCACGTCCCGCAGTTTGTCTGGCTGCACTTATCAGATAGGGCTTGCCGTCTCCAAGCTTTTGCTTGGCCAAGGTGTTGGTCGATTCCAGCTCATCATAAACAAGGACTTCCGTGCCTTCCCATTCGGACGATAGCATGCTCTCGATCCCGAACTGTGACAGTTTTTTTGTCTCCGCCGTTAACTCATAGCCAAGATTCTTCACTCCGGAAATCGAATAAGCTTCCCTTCTCAGGGTATCTACCGCCTTCCACACCGCAGACCGGCTGAGGTCGAGTCGGTCAGAAATCTCTTCACCTGAAAGACTACCGCCCGCTTCCCGCAGCATTTTTAAAACTTTAGTAGCTGTGCTGTATTCCATATTCATACCTCCAAATTATGAAAGTAAAAGCAGCCATTGTCAACCTGTTTTGCAATTAGGTAGACAACTAAAGAACCTTCGTTTATTTGGCTTCAAAGATATTTTTGTTGTATCCTGAACATAATAGATAAAGAGGCAATTATGACATTTAATCAACTCAATATATTTTGTCAGATAGTCGAGTTCGGCAGTGTCACCCGCGCGAGCAAACATCTCGGCATTCCACAGCCTGCAGCGTCTCGCGTTATCCGCTCACTGGAAAAGGAATTCGGTCTTCCCCTTTTCGACACTGTCGGCAGGGGGATGGTGGTCAATGACAATGGCCGGCTGCTCTACGACTATGCCAAACAGATTCTCCAGCTTGATACTAAGCTCGCTTCCGGGATGCAGGCAAAAAAGCAGGAACACGATACTACTGTTTCAATTATTGTCGAAGCCGCCTCTTACCTCTTTCCTCACATCTGTACGGCTTTTAACTCCCGTTACGAAGATGCCAGCTTTAAGGCCCTCCATCGGGAACCGTCGGGAAGCAATGAGACCGGGAATTATCCACTTAAGCTTTACTCTTCACGTGAAATGCCGGCCGGTAAAAATACCGTTGTCCTGGCTGATGAGGAAATCCGGCTGGCAGTGCCCCGCGCAGGTCAGTTTGGCAGCAGGAAGGAAATCGAACTGAGTGAGGTTCGCAATATGGGTTTCGTCAGCTTGTTCAAAACCAGCGGTCTGAGGCAGATTACCGACTATTTCTGCCAGCAGGCGGGCTTTGAACCGAAGGTCATCTTCGAAACCGACAATTCTACGGCAGTCACCCGCTACGTCAACTCCGGACACGGTATCGCTTTTATTCCGGAATTAACCTGGCCCAAAGACGACAGCGATGAGAATGTGCATCTGCTGTCGATCTCTGAGCCTAAGTGTCGCAGGTTTATTATTCTGAGTTCAGCCGAAAAGCAGCAGCTGAGCCGCTATGAAGTGTTGTTCTCTGAATTCCTTCAGGAATACTTTTACAAGCTACAAAATAAATCATAGGGCGGGAGCAGAAATCGGCGGTTTTCTGAACCGTGATAGTTGCTCAAATGAGTAAGCAATTTCAATCAACACGCCTTCGCTAAAGGGTCTTCCTGCAATCTCCAGTCCGACCGGTACACCGATCGGTGCCTGTTCTGAAGGCGCAAAGCCTGCAGGTACAGCTATTGAAGGAAAGCCCGTAGCTGAGCAAAGAACACCGTTTCGCTGCTGCTGACCTTCACCGATCTTACACACAAGCTGTTGCTGGTGTGGGTAGACCAGTGCATCTAGTTCGTGATCGGCCATGATCTTCATGATCCTGGTCCGCATGACAGCCTGACGGATCAGCTTTTGATTATATTCCGCAGTGCCGACATCAAGCTTAAGAGCCTTTTTCAGATTCTCCTCTATTCCCGGATGAAACTTTCCGCTTGCCAGTATCTCTTCCACTGAGTGAACCGGAGCATCCGGTCTTAGTCCTGACAGATAGGTATTTAAATGCGTTTTTAAATCGTCAAAATGGACGCTGACTTCACGGATCATCCGGTCGGAATCAATCTCATCGTCTAGTTCAACCAGAGTTGCTCCGCCTGCTTCAAAAACAAGCAAAGCTTCTTCCATGACCTTGTTTACTGACTCGTTGATCGCTTCCTTGCCAAAAAAGCTTCTCAGAACACCCAAACGTTTACCCTTAAGACCGTCTTCTTTTAAATATGGAAGGTAGCTCTCGGGCTGTCTGCCAATACTCCAGGCTGTCTCTTCGTCATCCGGATCGTATCCGGCGATTACATCCAAAGTACGAACACAGTCTTCGACTGTACGGCAGATAGGTCCTGCCGTGTCCTGAGTCAGGCTGTAAGGCACAATTCCTGCCCGGCTGACCAGGCCGACTGTAGGTCTGAGACCGACTGCACTACAAGCCGATGCAGGGCTCCTGATTGAGTTTATCGTATCGGTTCCGATGCCGATGATGCCGATATTCGCTGCTATTGCAGCACCGGTTCCACCGGAAGAGCCTCCGGGCGTTCTGGTCGGATCGTAGGGGTTGACTGATTGTCCCAGCATCGAGCTGATAGTCTCTCCCCAAATTGCAAATTCATGCAGGTTGGTTTTTGCCAAAATAATGGCCCCTGCCTGACGTAGTTTTTTTGTAATAAAAGCGTCTTCATCAGGAATGAAAGCTTCCAGTGATTTGGATCCGGCAGTAGTAGGCATGTCATGAGTCTCAACGTTATCCTTTAACATGACCGGTATGCCGTGTAGCGGACCGCAAAATTCACCTGTTTCTCTGAAAACCCGGTCCAGTTCAGTCGCTTCCGCCATGGCCTGAGGGTTTGTCATGATAATGGCGTTAATAGCAGGACCTTTATCCTCATAGGCGGCAATGCGGTCCAGGTAAGCTGTTATCAGTTCTTCAGCAGTCACATTCCCTGCTCTCATAGCAGCATGAACACGGGCAATTGTTGTTTCCATCAAATCAAAATTTTTCATGATCATCCTCCTGTATCTATCATAAAATAAAAATGGGAGGGAAATCGTATGAAATCCCTCCCAGCTGATAACTTTTCGGATTTAGCCGAAGAAATTCAATAGTAATCCTGCAGCGACTGCAGATCCGATTGCACCGGCAACGTTGGGTCCCATGGCGTGCATGAGGAGGAAGTTGGACGGATTGTATTTCTGTCCCTCTTTCTGCACAACGCGTGCTGCCATCGGAACTGCAGATACACCAGCAGCGCCGATCAAAGGATTGACTTTGCCCTTGGTGAGGACATACATCAGCTTGCCTAGGAGGACACCGCCGGCTGTTCCAAGCGAGAAAGCTACCAGGCCAAGAATAAGGATCTGAAGTGTTTGAGGTTTGAGGAAATTCTCAGCCGTTGCCGTCGCCCCTACTGTGGTTCCCAGGAAAAGAGATACAGCATACATCAGGCCGTTTTCTATGGCATTGACCAATAGGGGCACCTGCTCGGATTCCTTCAGAAGGTTACCGAACATCAGCATACCGATCAGGGCTGCCGCTGAAGGCAGAAGAAGAATAGTGAAAATGGTAACCACGATCGGGAACAGGATCTTTTCCGTCTTGCTGACTTCACGGAGCTGCTCCATCTTGGTTTCACGCTCTTTCTTTGTTGTGAGCAGTTTCATTATAGGTGGTTGTATAAAGGGCACCAGCGCCATGTATGAATAGGCCGCAATCGCAATCGCTCCCAGAAGTCCCGGCGAAAGCTTACCTGTCAAATATAAGGCAGTCGGTCCGTCAGCTCCGCCGATAATACCTATGGAAGCCGCTTCCTGAGGTGTAAAGCCCATAGCCAAGGCTCCGATAAAGGTTATGAATATTCCAAGCTGTGCAGCTGCTCCCAGAAGCAGACTTTTCGGGTTGGCAATCAGCGGCCCGAAGTCCGTTGAAGCACCTATGCACAGGAAGATCAAAGGCGGATAAATACCCAGTTTTGTTCCCTGGTAAAGGTAGAAGAGCAGACCTCCCGGCTCTGTACCCAGGGGACCTGCCATAAGGCCGCCAAGGGGCAAGTTAACCAGGAGCATGCCGAAAGCTATCGGCAGCAGCAGGTATGGCTCAAAGCCCTTCTTTATCCCCATATAAATCAGGATACAAGCTATTGTTACCATAATCAGCTTGCCGGGCAACATGACTCCGAAAAGCGGTGTGTCCAGCGAAAAGAGTTCGGGAAAACCGGTACTCTTTAAAAAATCAACAATCATATCTAGCATAGCGGTCTCCTACTGCAAGTTAACAAGCAGATCTCCTGATTTAACAGCATCACCTTTTTTGACATGAATTTCACCGACAACAGCATCGTGCGGAGCAACTATTTCATTTTCCATTTTCATGGCTTCAATAACAACAAGGGTATCTCCGGCTTTGACGCTATCCCCGGTGTTGACAGGAACCTGCCAAATTTTTCCTTGCAGAGGAGCAAGCACTGCTTCTCCACCGGCTGCAACAGGCTTGGCTGCCGGAGCCGCAGGGGCTGCCGGAGCTGCAGGGGCAGAAGGAGCTGCCTTCGGTGCCGGTGCACTTGAGACTACGGGAGCCGGCGCACTGCGTGGTGCGGGTGCTGCCGTTCCGGAATTCCCGCTGGAAAGCTCTTCTACATCGACGTGGTATTCCACGCCGTCAATTACTATACGAAATGTTTTGGTCATTTTCTTCATATTCCCTTCTATAACGAACGTCTTTGTGAATCTAAAATACCCGCTGCTTCCCAGTCGGACAGCGGCGCCTTATGGCGGTTGATATTTGTAATAACAAAGCGGCTGTCTTTCCCGAAAAAGGTAGATATTACTGCCGCAATAATGGCTGTTGTCCTGCTATCCGCTTTGTCCGCAGCTTCGGGTGCTTCTTCACGCAAAACCGGGCCGGTGTCATCCGGCTTGACATCGTCGGGTGTGACATCGTCCTTTTTGTCTTTCTTGCGATAAAGGAGAATTTTTATCAGGTCAATCATGTAAGAGATAATTAAGAGTACCAGGAAGACAACCACTATCGAAAATAGCGATAGAAAAACGCCGTCTAAGAAACTCAAATTTTGAAAATCCATATATTCGACCTCCTCTACAAGGGAATGTTTCCATGTTTTTTAGCAGGTACGGAACTGCGTTTGCCACGAAGTGTGTCAAAAGAAGAAATCAGGCGCTGTCTGGTTTCTTCAGGCAGGATAACGTCATCAAGATAGCCTCTTGCTGCCGCTACATACGGATTCATCATCGATTCGGAATACTCGTCAATTTTTTCCTGGCGCTTAGCTTCCGGATCATCAGCTGCTCTAATTTCTCTTGCGAAAATAATATTGGCAGCACCTTCAGCACCCATGACAGCAATCTCTGCATTGGGCCATCCCAGTACTATATCACCACCGAGATGCTTGGAGCACATACCAATATAAGCTCCACCATAGGCCTTGCGGGTGATCAAAGTTACCTTCGGCACTGTAGCTTCACTGTAGGCATAAAGCATTTTTGCTCCGTGCCTGATGATGCCGCCGTACTCCTGTTCAGTGCCCGGCAAGAAGCCCGGAACGTCAACAAGAGTCAGAAGCGGAACATTGAAAGCGTCACACATACGGATAAAACGTGAAGCCTTATCTGAAGCATTAATATCGAGACAGCCGGCCAGAACGCGCGGTTGATTTGCGATGACACCAATGCTTTCACCGTTCAGTCTCAGGAAGCCAACGATCATATTCTGAGCGTAGTAAGGCTGTACTTCCATGAAATCACCGTTATCAGCCAGGCTGTAAATCAGATCCTTCATATCATAGGGTGTGCGAGGATCATCCGGTATCAGGCTGTTCAAGGATTCCTGCATGGCATTGGGATCTGCATCGCTGCCGTATCTCTCTGCTTTTTCCATATTATTCTGGGGCAGATAGCTCAGAAGCTGGCGGATCTGTGCAAAGCACTCATCCTCATTCGCAGCCCTGAACTGGGCTACACCGCTGATGCTGTTATGGGTCATCGAGCCGCCGAGTTCCTGTGCTGATACTTCTTCACCGGTCACGGCCCTAATAACCTCCGGTCCGGTAATAAACATTTCACTGGTGTTGTCTACCATAAAGACAAAGTCTGTCAGTGCGGGCGAATAAACAGCACCTCCGGCACAGGGACCCATAATAACCGAGATCTGGGGAATCACACCTGATGCTTTGGTGTTGTTGAAGAAAATACGTCCGTAACCGGCAAGTGAATCAACACCTTCCTGGATACGGGCGCCTCCGGAGTCGTTAATTGAAATAATCGGACAGCCTATTTTCAGAGCCAATTCCTGTGTCTTAACAATTTTATCAGCATGCATTTCTCCGAGTGATCCGCCGATGATGGTGAAGTCCTGCGCAGTCACGCAAACCTGACGACCATCGATAGTGCCGTAGCCTGTAACTACGCCATCTCCGGGAGCATTCTTTCCATCCATACCGAACTGGGTGGAACGGTGCTTGACAAACATTCCGGTCTCGACAAAACTTTTGTCGTCGAGCAGCACATTTATGCGCTCGCGTGCTGTCATCTTGCCACGATCGTGCTGGCGTTCGATCGCTTTTTCGCCTCCACCTTGCCTAAGTTTTTCTTTTACCTCGACCAGCTCTTTTTGTTTTTCAGTCAACAAAGCTCGTCCTCCTCTATCTAAAGTATAATTTCCTATTTTCTAAAACTTGCGGGAATCTCATACAGGCCGCCTGACCATTCGACAAGTTCGTCAAGTGATTTGGCTGCCAGTCTGTCGTGTGTTGCAGTAGCCGGATCAATCTGCATGTCATCCGGTAAGGCCACTTTTCCGTCCTTGCGCAACTTTTCAATCTCAGCTTTGCTTGCATATTCACCCAGCGGTGTTTCTTGTGCTACTGCAGCTAACAGAGCTCTGCGCTCTTCTTCACTTTCAGCCTGGTAGAGATAGGCAATACCTTGCTCAGTAACTACATGGGTGACATCTTCGCCGTAGATCATGACCGGCGGTGCATCGAAGCCACTTTCTTCACCGATCTTGACTGCATCAAGCTCAGGCTTGAAGTTATAGCCGAAGCGACCCTGACTGGCAAGCATCTGTACGACGAGCTTCTTGCCTCTTTGCAGGGAATTCCCCGGATTGGGCATCATGTCCAGCCAGGCCGGTGATGTATGTCTTCGTCCCAGAGTGTTGTGTCCCATGTTGGGAGCGCCGCCAAAGCCGGTCAGACGTCCGCTGGTTACAGTAGATGAGTTGCCAAGATAGTCCATCTGAAGCGTTGCGCCCAGGAAAAGATCTATGCCGTAAAGCCCTGCGATCTGCGCGAAGGCTCGATTTGAACGCATGGTCCCGTCAGGACCGATCGGGAAAATATCCGAACGTGCTTCTGTGTAGCGCTCCATGCCGATTTCACCGCCAAAGGTGAACATGCTCTCCACCCAACCCTTTTCCATAGCGGGAATCATCGTGGGATGCGGATTCAAGATCCAGTTCTTGCAAACCTTACCCTTCAGACCCAGCTCTTCCCCATATGTCGGAAGTAAGAGCTCGATAGCTGCTGAGTTATAGCCGATGCCATGGTTGAGAGATGTAACTCCGTGTTTTTCATAAATACCCTTGATCGTCATCATACCCATGAGGATATGCTGGTCACGGATCTTTTTCGGATCTCTGGTGAATAAGGCTTCCAGCTGGAAGGGTTCATCAGCAAGAACGACCAGGTCAACCCAGTCTCCCGGGATGTCAACGCGCGGCAATGCACCGCGTTCGACTATCTCGTTTGCCTGAACGATGACAAGCGCCTGGTGAAAGGCAGAGGCCTCGACCAGTGTTGGGGTATCTTCTGTGCTGTAACCTGTGAAAAGGTTTCCGTCGGGATCAGCCTTGTCGGCTGCCACAAGACATATATCCGGGATGAGATCCACGAATAGTCGGGAATATAGTTCAAGATAGGTATGAATTGCCCCGATTCTTAACTTGTTTTCTGCGAGCATTTCGGCCAGACGTACACTTTGCATGCCTGCGTAGGCAAAATTTATCTCACTGGCTATACCCTTATCAAACACATCCAGGTGTTCAGGCCTGGAAATAGATGGAACAATCATCGTCACATCATGGACTTTGTCGGGATTGACTCTGGTTAGCGCCTTAGCCAAAAAAGTCGCCTGTTTCTGGTTGTCTCCTTCGATCACTACCCGGTCTCCGGGGCGCATTAATGCTTCAAGTGCCTCGGCGATCGATTCAGTTTCGATCAGCTTGTGATTAACGTAGGGGGATGCACTTTCAAGACGCGCTTGCTTCATATCACGCTTGCTATGCCAATTCATTTCAAAACCTCCTGCTATATATCTTCATTTTTTTCAACTATTCAGTTTCAAGAGTCTGGATAGATTCTTACGATCTGCTACTTACATGCATAAATCGTCACTTAAACTTATCATGCCATATGAGATTCAGTCAAATACTAATGTGTCGTAAATGCATATCATATATGTTATATGCCCTCTGGGAAAAAGCAAAAATAATGCTATGCTTTACTTATAGTGGATTGCCAAAATAAACAAAACAACTGAAAGCTTACCATATAGAGCAAATGGCAGACAAAAATTATAAAAATAATGAGACACTTGAGATTATGGAAGATCATTAGGCATGCTGTCCTGTCTGAAGACCTTTCTGATAAGAAATTTGACTTCATTAAGGATCTCTTCATGCTTAGGTTCAGCAAGTATAAGATCTTATAGGCTTAATTTCTCAGGTGCACTGGGTTTATAGTAGTAAAGAGTGTTTTTAAATTTCGGATTAAATCTACCATCCCGGGCTGTCACTTTCTCAATATCCAGTGCAAGTACTACAATTCGCTCAGGTGATCCGTGTTCAAAAAGTGTTCCATTTCATCAATCCCGCCGAAATGCAAAATGAAAATATTAGTTACCATGAATAGAATAGTCCTCAAAAGTTGAATCAAATAATTGAATTAAGGATTACAGACCAAATGCACTCGCTGATAGTTTAGGCAATCAAAGGCGATTACAACAGGAGACACTAGAGTGAATCTTATAGAACATGTCTTCACTGTAAAAGAAGCTAATCGTTTATGGTAGGTGATATTACTTACATTTCAACACAGTCCGGCTTCCTCTATCTAGCTGTCGTTATTGATGCTTCTTCACGCAAAACTTTAGGTTGGTCCATGTCACCAAGGATGTTAGAGAACTTAGTAATAGATGCGCTAGAACAGGCGGTTGGGCGTGAGCATTCCCCAAAAGGCGGGCTGGCATTTCACAGTGATCAGGGTACACAGTATACATAGTATCCTTTCCCAAAAACTCGTTAAATAGTCATAGAATAGATCAATCTGTCTCTCGCCGTGGCAATCAATATAATAATGTTGTAGCAGAATCACTTTTTAAAACACTTAAGCTAGAGCTTGTTAAGGGGCGCAATTATGGCAGCCAAGAAGAAGCGAGACAAGAAGTATTTAAGTATATTGAGCTATATTACAACACAAAAAGGATGCACTCATATCTGGGCTATATCTCGCATGTTATATACGAGTGCATTTTTCAAACAAAAAATGCTTAATTCACTGTACAATTTTGATTGACCATTTCATAATATCACAATATCTCATATTAAATATTTGATATTCAGCCAGTCTGTTTGCTCTCTGAGACCATGGATATTACACCTCTCTACTAAATTCATCATAAGACAATGTATAATTTTTGAACAAATAATTTCCTCTCAATATTATGGCATAAATAGATCAATGCTATTTGGGCAAAACCAGCGTTTCATCTAGGTTATACAGAATTTTCCATGTTATTTCCTTGCGTTTTCACTAACAGTATTTTGAGTATATAAAGCATATATATGGTATAATTTATTCAATTAGAAATCTATTTTGGCTTCTAAGTTTTTTTGACTTTCGGAGATAACTGTTTTGCCTTTAGAGAAACAATTATTTATTTAAGCTATTTAATTTTTAGAAAGCAGGCTTTCGCACACGATAGCTTGTTAATTTTTACGGATCAAAAGGAGGATCAATGCATGAAAAAAGGAATTATCGGCGTAATGCTCATGATGGTGAAAGAAGAGGTGGCCAAGAGCGGTATATATGCTGTAATGGAGCGCCTAAAAGAGATGGGTTTCAACGCAGTTGAAGTCTCGCAAATAGCGATGACGCCTGAATTTGTATCAGAACTGGATCGCGCCTGTAGAGAGTTAGACATGGAAGTAGCTTCGCTTTCATGCAATCTCGCCCCTTTATTTCCAGGCTCTAAGGCTGCTGGAGACAACTTGACCGAGGATTTCGATAAGATTGTTCAAGATTGTAAAACATTGCGGTGCAATACTTTACGGACAGGGATGTTGCCAATGAACTGCATGGAATCCTGGGAAGCAGCTATGAAGTTCACTGAAGATTGTGAATTCTATGCTAAACGATTGAAAGATCTCGGTATCAATTATTATTATCACGCTCATCATATGGAAATGACCTTTTTCAATGGTGAACGTATGCTGGATGCAATGAGAGACCGCACCCAACATCTGGGTTTCGAACTTGATACCCATTGGATGTGGCGGGGTGGAGCAGATCCTGTAGAGTACATCAAGACCTTCAAAGACCGCATCCATCTTCTTCACTTGAAAGATTATAGAATAGGAAAGGTAGACTTTAATTCTTATCCTGTTCCTGATGACAAGAAAATTAATTACATGTTTGATGATATAGTACAGTTTGCTGAAGTTGGAGAAGGGGCTCTTGACATGCCTGAGATAATCAAGACTGCCCTTGAGTGCGGCACAAAGTATTTTCTTATAGAACAAGATGATTTCTACGGATGTGACCCTTTTGAAAGTATCGCCCTTTCGAGAGCCAACTTAGTAGATATGGGCTTTGAGGATTGGTTCGAACTAAGATAAATCGAACACTGTTTTCACAGTAGATATCTAGACAATAAACATCACAAAAAAGGTCGTCTTTTATAAGATGGCCTTTTTTGCGATTGCGTTTCAGCTTATTAGAAACACGTACGTAATTAAACAAAAGATCTATAATATCTGAGACAAGACTTTCAAGAAAGCTATGTTTTCGGATGTCAATATAACAGAACGAATGAGCGATGCGGCTCTTTTAGGCTAGGTAGGAAATCAATCAACATGCTAAGTTTACTTCTTTGCAAATGCTTTTTGCTTCGCCATGTGAGTTGCTAGTATTTTAGCATTCTAGTTCTATTGTTGATTACATTTTCAATATCAAGCGTAATCAACAAATTATTCAACGCGAATATCAAAATTTAAAAAATTCTTTAGCATTCCAATAACTAATATTCTGTACCATTTTTCCCAATAATCCTTCACTAGCAGCATATTCTCCCCTCTCTATGAGTGCGCCTAACTTATTACAAAGAATACGTCGAAAATACTCATGCCGGCAAAAAGAGGTAATAGATCTTGAATCGGTCAACATACCAATGAAAGTAGAAATAAGCCCGGTTTCAATAAGCTCATCCAGTTGTGCAGAAATGCCACGTGGGTTATCCAAAAACCACCATGCACTGCCGAATTGCACTTTACCGAACACCCCTGCACTGGAAAATGAAGCAGCTAGTGTAGCTAGTGGCGCATTATCTGTAGGATTGAGACAATATAGAACTGTATTAGGCAAACTATTATTTGCGTCCGCATAACTCAAGAAAGATGATAGAGCTTCAATATTTGTAGGATTTCCAATGCTATCTCCTCCAGCATCCGGTCCAAGTTTATCATAGAGCGATCTGTTATTATTGCGTCTAGCGCCTAAATGCAGTTGCATGACGAATTCGTTTTCATCGTAACGCCGCACTAGATGCCGCATTATTTTTGACTGCAAAGCTATACGTTCTTTCATTGATATTTGCTGGCCATCTAATACTCTGGTCAGTATTTCATCGCTGCAATCATCATTGGTATAATCAAAAACGCTAAAACTGTGATCTGAGGTTTTGCAGCCACTTTCTTTAAAATAAATAATCGAGCGATCGAATGCCGTAAAAAGATCCTCAAAATCATGTATCTGTATGCCATATCTAGATCCAAAACTCTGTAATTCTTTCGAATAATCAACTGTATCTGGACAAATCAGCTTGTCGGGTCGAAAAGTAGGAAATACTTTAAAACCTATTCCCTGTTGGTTGATTTGATTATGAGTTGTAAGGTCTGAGGAAGGATCGTCAGTAGTGCATAATATCTCCACATTCATGTGGTTCAACAGCCCAACAGCTCCCTTATCCTCACCCTTTAAAATCATTTTAGTACTCTCATAGATATCATCAGCATTGCTTTCTGTTAAAGGTTCATATATGTTAAAGTAACGCTGTAGCTCCATATGGGCCCAGTGGTACAATGCATTTCCCGGCAAACACTCAATGGTATATGCCCATTTTTTAAATTTTTGACGTGGACTAGCATCACCAGTTATATATTTTTCATCAATGCCCAACACGCGCATAGCACGCCATTTATAGTGGTCACTCTCAAGCCATAATTCTGTCAGATTAGAAAATCTTCGGTCAGTTGCAATGTCGTGAACATTTAAATGATTGTGGAAATCAATAATTGGTAAATCTTTCGCGTAATCGTTAAAAAGCCTCCTCCCTGTCAGATTTTCAAGTAAAAAATGCTGCCCTATCCAATTGCTCATTCTCGTCTCCCCTATAGCATGCCTCAATTTAACACTTTACTTGTTAAACCAGTCTCTGTACCCCAAAGCTATTAAGTTGTCCCTACTTATACGCAAGCTTTCCAAACTATCAATCTCATAGGTATCATCTTGCTCAACTAAGAAATACTCACACCCACCTGTTAACCCCGTCTCAATGCATTCTTTGATTGGAAGGTTACCTTCTCCAACCTCAGCGAACCGCGGCAATGTCACAAATTGGTTGTCGATGATTTGGCTAACTGTTGACGTATCGTAAGGTAAATCCGGTAATTTAATCTCTGCGATGCGATAATCTTTCAGGTGAAGTAATCGTATGCGCCCAGCATAGCTCTCGATAAATGACACTGGGTTTTCTCCACCAGCTTGAATCCAATAGGTATCCAATTCGAAACCCAATTTTCTAGTAGCATTTTTTATGATATCAACTTGATATTGTCCGTCATATTTAACAAATTCGACATGATGTGAATGGAAATACAGGTCAATACCATATTCACCAAGACGCTCCGCCATCTCCTCGGCTCTCTTTGCGAACTCTAATGTTTTTTCGCGGCTACCCATACTCGTGACTGGAATAATTCCTATTCGCAACATATCAGTTTCCATTGTTTTGCAATCGCTAACAATTTTATCGAAATCCGAAACGAGGTATTCACCTGGTACTCCTGGAGCGATAGGCTCTAACGATGCAGTGCAAGCTGCGACCTTAATGCCATAGTCGTCGCATGCCTTTTTCATATTGATGACATTAGCATTTGTCATAGGTATTTGACTGATTTCAACACAACGGTAGCCAAGTTCTGCACATGCTTTTATAATTCCATAACCACCTAGCTCATTTAATTTGTCCTTGATTGTGCTCAGCTGAACTCCAATTGTTCCTCTATTCATGTTCAAACTCCTTTGCTTTGAATAATAATTCTTCTACAGAACGACGGCTTGGCCAGTAAGACTTGATTTTTCAATAGCATCTATTAATTGCAAGCTCAATAGGCTATCAGCTACGCTAAAATAATTATTATTATCTAACTCAACTGCTTCGTAAAACTGGTTGATAAGCTTGCCGTGACTTGCACCATAATAATATTTTGTACCTGGCATCTTAGCGTCTTGTATCAGTTTTTCCTTGACGCCATCTTCATCAATTTGGTACAAAGTATTGTCGAGTATAGTAAAATTAGCTTTTTCCAATTCTAGCGAAATTCTTACATTTTCACTTCTAAAGTTGGCTAATGTAGCTATAAAAAGTGCCCTTCCACCATTTGCGTAATCTAAATTTGCAGCTACTGTATCTTCTACTTCAATACCATAATCCAGCAATTGGGCAACCGTTGCCTTTACTCTCTCGATCTTTCCACCTAGGTAAGTGAGCAAGTCCAACGTATGAATGGCTTGATTGATCATGCAACCTCCACCAGCCGTTTTTAAACAGCCACGCCAAGGTTCCGCCTCGTAATATTCTTGACTTCGTTGCCATAGGACTACACCATTTGCCCCAGTCACCTGACCATATTTACCACTGTCAATTATACTTTTTAGCTTTTGCACCGTTTCATTAACCCGGTTTTGCAAGCAAATTCCTACTTTGAGTTTAGGATATTGGAGTACCATATCTAAAAAGAGAGCTCCTTCTTGCGAGTTGATGGCCATTGGCTTCTCGCAAAACACATTAGCGCCCATTTCCATCGCATCAACGGCAACTGGAAAATGAAGATGATGTGGCAGACATATATGGACAACGTCAGGTGCAGTATTTTTTATCATTTCGCTGTAATCAGTAAAAAAGGGTGTTCCACGTGGTGCTATTGATGCTCTATCGGGCAGAATATCACAGACTCCCACAAGATTAATATTTTGGTTTTGGGCTATCGCGTCCAGATGGACTGGAGCGACAGTTCCCAAGCCAATTATTGCAGCTTTTAGCACGGCAACACCTCATGATTTTGCAACGGGAATTTCCCTTCTTTGGCAATCCTTTTGTTTAGTTCAGCAAGATAAACATCTTCATCTACTGGAAATTCAACTGGCGTGCCGAGCCAGTCAGAAAGCAGAATGGCATTTGCTAGATTCACTCCGTTAATTCCGTCGGAACCTGGAGCCAATAGTGGTAAGCCGTGTAGTATATGCCTTGCGAAATTTTCCAGAACCTCCATGTGCTGCATGCCATAAACATCACTGCTCTCGAAAGTTTCCGTTGTGAATAAGCCTTTATCTTCCAAGCTGTCGCTGCTTTGCACCATCGCCATAACTTCATACATAGTCATTGATGCATTCATTTCAGCTTCTGATCTATTTAAATAATAAACTGTAGCAGTTGAGCTGTTGTCGACGACGATCTTTCCTTTATCGAGATCTATTTCCAATCTATCCGTACCTAAAGGGTCATGTGTACAAGCGATAAAGCTTCCAGTAGCGCCATTCGGGTATTCTGTTACAACGGTCACATCGTTCTCCACTTCTATATCACGATGGCTGCCGTAAAGACATTTAGCATATACCATGCTGGGGCTTCCGCACATCCACTGCCATAGATCGAGTTGATGTGGGGCCTGATTTACGAGAATCCCTCCGCCTTCGCCGCCCCAAGTAGCCCGCCAATCACTTTGGCGATAGTAGCTATCAGGACGCCACCATGCATTGTTGATCCAGCAAGTGCGTCGTATCTCACCCAAAGTTTTTGACTCTAAGATGGATTTTATATGTTGGTATAGTGGATTTGTACGTTGATTAAACATAATACCGAAAGCGGTATCCGGGTGGGCTTCCGCACATTCATTCATTTTGCTCACTGCTTTAGAGTAAACGCCTGCCGGTTTTTCTACTAATACTGGCATACCGTGCTCTAAACAGTAAATCGCAATTTCGGGGTGCAAATAATGAGGAACCACTGTAACCACAGCATCTACGTGACCCGAAGATATCATCTCTTTCCAATCAGTAAAAAAAGGATATTCTGGAAATCTCTCTTTACACTTATCTTCTACAACGGGGTCAATATCACAGAGAGCTCCCAGTGTACAATGCGGAATACTTTCGAGAACAGGTTTTCCAGGGATTAGTGGCTCAGATTTGCCTGACAATAAGTTGGCATACAATGTTCCTTGCGATCCAACACCGATAATTCCATAACGTATCTTTTTACTCATATATACCTCCAATTATTTATTCACAACAATATAGCTAAGCACTGAAATATTTATTTGCAATACTTTCCTTACATCCGATTTGTATCGCGGCTATCTAGTCAATTAGTATCTACAGAGTTTGCTATCATTTTTTAAAGCTATTCTCACTGGTAAAATGCTGTTCAAATGGTTACATTCTTTTGGAGCCAATTTTGCTAAGCAGCTGTAAGACTCCTAATTTTACTTAAGGCAATGGCCCTAAACTTATACATTGGTCACTTGACTTGAATGGCATAAGTGGATATGTTATTCTCGATCTGATTCTCTGCTAACGAGGTATCCGTATGCACACACAATGCCGTTTTATAGTTCACACTGCGAAATGTGCCATTGCTACAATCGTTTTTATTTTTATGATCATCCTGTCATTTTGCATGCTTACTATCCAGGAGTATATTGGAGCTGTAGTCTTTTTTGCCATAGGTCTTCTTTTTGTGCCTGTCATCTATGTTTACGGTGCAACTGTAACTATCGATGATGTAGGAATTCGAACATCCCGCTTTGGCCGTATCTACATCGAGTTTAAGTGGTCTGATGTGTCTGAGGTGGGTATCGCTGGTACGAACTTGTTCAGTCGCCGCAAAAAAAAGCGCACAGGTTCTTTGTACTTCTATATTTCCGACCTTTCTATGACAGATGATGAGCGGTTTGATATGATGCTACGCTTTCCACCAAGTGACAAAATTTACTTGGTCTACTCTGGAGAAGCCTTTACTGCAATTCAGTTACAGTGGAATGGTATTATCCAGACTTACAACACCGATAATACTCGTTTTCACGATGGTAAATATTATTGATGCTAAATCATTTATAATTCTAATGCTCGGTGACAAGCAACGTAGTGTCCCGGCGATATTTCTTGCAATTGCTGATGTGTGTTACAACCATCAATTGCATACTGGCACCTAGTAGCAAATCTACAGCCTGGTTTGGGATTAATGGGAGAAGCTAGTTCTCCATATATTGTATCCTTCTTCTTTGTTTCATGAATATCAACTGAAGGGATTGCGGAAATCAGTGCCTTTGTGTAGGGGTGCATAGGATTTAGAAATAATTCTCTAGAAGGGCATTTTTCCACCATTTGGCCTAGATACATAACACAGATGTCATCAGATATGTGTCGCACAACTGATAGGTCGTGAGTTATGAACATGTAGGTAAGACCTTTTTCTAGCTGTAACCTCTTCAGCAAATTCAGCACTTGCGCCTGTATAGAAACATCCAAGGCTGAAACAGGCTCATCGCAAACGACAAAGTCAGGTTCCAATGCCAGGGCACGGGCAATGCCAACACGTTGGCGTCGTCCACCATCCAGTTCATGTGGATATGCCATACTCAATCTGCGGTCAATACCCACCATTTCCATAAGCTCATTGGTTTTATTCCTGATTTCTCTTTTACAAAACCTTTTTGCTATCTTCAATGGCTCTTCAACTGTTTTTTGGACCGTTTTTCGCGGGTTGATGGAAGAATATGGGTCTTGAAACACAATCTGCATTTTCTCGCGAGCCAATTTCAATTGCTTTCCTTTGATGTTAGTTATATCTTCACCTTCGAATATAATCTGTCCGTCGGTGCTCTTAAGAAGGTGGATAATAGTTCGTCCCAAAGTTGATTTGCCGCATCCTGACTCACCAACAACACCCAGAGTTTTTCCTCTCTCAATAACAAAGCTTACATCGTCTACTGCATGCAGCATTCCTCGCGGAGTAGAAAAATATTTTTTAAGATTTTTTACCTCAATTACCGGCACTTTCTTTACCTCTTATCATTTAAAACTGCTTTTATATTTCGACAACGACAGTCGTGGCCGTCTGGTGTCGCATAAATTTCAATTCTGCCTTCCAAGCACTCATCCGTTACATAATCACATCTTGGGCTAAAAGCACAACCAGGTGGTAAGTCAGTAGGATCAGGTGGCAATCCATCAATAGGTTTCAGCCATTCTTCATCTACATTCATATCAGGAATTGCACCAAAAAGACCTATTGTATAGGGGTGAGTAGGATGATCGAATATTTGCTCCTTTGTTCCGTATTCAACTATATCTCCAGCATAAATAACAGCCACATCATCGCATACAGTCGCAACTACACCCATATCATGAGTGATCAGCAACATGGATGAATTGAACTTTTGGCTCAATTCACTAATCAAATCCAGCACTTGCGCTTGAATAGTCACATCGAGTGCTGTCGTAGGCTCATCTGCCAAGAGCAAGTCAGGATTGCATGCCAATGCAATTGCTATGATAACCCGTTGTTTCATTCCACCTGAAAACTGATGAGGATACTCGTAATAACGGTCCGACGGAATTCCAACAGTTTCCAACATTTCTCTGGCTCGCTCGGTATGCGACTTGCTGTTTTTATTATCACTATGAAGTCGCAAAACTTCCGCAATCTGTTCGCCTACCCTAAGAACAGGATTCAGCGCAGTCATCGGATCCTGGAAAATCATAGAAACACTATTTCCTCGTATATCTCGCATTTCTTTTTCTGGCAAATCCAAAACATTTACGCCATCCAAATATATCTCCCCACTAACAATTCTGCTACCGACGTCAGGGAGAATGCGCAATATAGATTTCGCAATTGTAGTCTTACCCGCACCTGTCTCGCCAACTAAGCCTAGCGTTTTGCCACGTTCCAACTTTAGGCTCACTCCGTTGACAGCATGGACTATCTCTTTATCTCGAATATATTCTACAATCAAATCTTTTATATAGAGAAATGGTTTTTTCTCCTCATCGAACGTTGTCTGATTCATTGCCATTTCCTCTTCTCCTTTACTTTTTGAGCTTTGGATCAAGTGCGTCTCGCAATCCGTCGCCAAGCAAATTCAGGCTTAACACAGTTATCGCAATGGCAAGACCTGGGAATAAAACCAAGTGTGGCGATTGTCTCATGTAATTACGAGCAGAGCTCAACATCGCCCCCCATTCCGGTATAGGAGGTTGAACACCTAATCCAATAAAACTCAGGGAAGCAGCATAGATGATGCGACTTGCCATACCCATAGTTATATTAACTATGAGTGGAGACATGCAATTAGGAACAAGATGGGAAAAGATAATACGACTATTACTACAGTTAATGCTTCGCGCCGCCTCAATGTATTCATTCTCACGTTCCTTGAGAATCTGTGCACGTAACAACCGGGCAGGATAAGGGATAAAAGAGACTGTCATAGCTATTATTGTATTAGTGTATCCTGGCCCGAGCATAGCAGACAAAACGATTACAAGCAGCATACCAGGGAGTGACTGGATGATGTCCAACACACGCATAATTGCATTATCAACTCGCTCACTTGCGTAACCAGCCAATGCACCAATAACCATGCCGATCAGGTTCGACAAAAAGGTTGACAAAAACCCTAAACTCAGTGAATATCTTGCGCCAAAAAGAATGCGACTCAAGATATCCCTTCCCAAATCATCACATCCGAATAAATGTTGCCATGAGGGAGGCGCAAATTGAAGAGACATATTCATAGTATTATAATGATACGGACTAATTACTTTAGCGAATATAGCGAGAACGATTTCTAGGCATATGATGATCAAACCTACCATAGCAGCTTTGTTTTCGCTAAGTTGGCGCATCACTCGCCTAAACTCGCTATAATTTTTTCTTTCTAAGCGATCCTTCATAACGGAAGAAGTAGCAAAGTCATTCATTGGCTCACCCCCTAGAAGTTTTAAGCTTTGCTTGAGAAGAGTATTGAGCCTTTATGCGCGGATCCATAGCAGCATACAACAAATCTACCAACAGCATAATGATACTAAAAGTAATAGCGAGGAAAATTGAGCCACCTTGAACTACAGGGTAATCTCGCTGGTTCACAGCATTAACTATGTACGTGCCCATTCCCGGGATTGAAAATATTGTCTCTATCACCATCATACCTCCGAGAAGTTGACCGAAATGGCCACCTGCTACCGTAATAATTGGAATTATCGCGTTTTTTAGTGCGTGCTTCGATATGACTTGGCTTTCGCGAACGCCTTTAGATCGAGCTGTTGTAATATAATCGGATCTAATTACATCCAGCATAGAAGATCGTGTTTGACGTGCGCAAATTGCAAGAGCACTGAAACATTCGGAGATTGCAGGAAGAATGTAGTACTGCAATCCTCCAATTCCCATGGGCGGTAACCAGCGTAATTTGACAGAGAAAAGCAAGACAAGGAGTAGCGCTAGCCAGAAGCTTGGTATAGAAACTCCTATCATCGCTACAAACATGCTGCTTGTATCTTGCCATCTATTTTGATTTGTAGCAGCTATGATCCCCAACGGGATACCAATACTGTATGCAATCAAGAAAGTGGTTAATGATAGAGTAATAGTTCGAGGAAGCCGATCTCCAATTGCATTTGCAACCGGAACTCCGGTAAACCAGGATTTCCCAAAATCAAACTCTAAAAAAGTCTCTTTTAGAAATCGTGAAAGTCTCACCAAATATGAATCATCAAGTCCAAGCTCAGCACGCTTAGCGGCGTATGCCTCCTCAGTACTGTGAGCACCCAGTATAAGTTCTTCCGGCTTTCCTGGAGCAAAATACAAAAGTGAGAAAACCAAAATGGATACTCCCAGAACCGTGGGAATCATCCACAAAATTCTTTTAAATATATATCTTGAAATTTTCTTATCTCCTTTTTCGCGCGTCGATTATTTGACGAATTTGGATAACTATCTTATTTGGCCGATGCACGGGATCGAAGTGCATCGGCCAAATGGTTCATTAAATAATTTAAAAGATTAAAACAAAACTCCAGAATCTTTAACTAATCTTGGTGAAAGTAGAAGCCCAAGGAGCAACGTGTCCAAAATAGGTCGTTACCACGTTTGTCAGTCCCGCGTCTTTGCGGATAAATGTGAAATAATAGATTTCAATAAGTCCCATGGCGTATGCGTTATCCATCAGATAATAGTGAACTTTATCGATATTCTCTTCAGTATATCCACTATTAGTCCAAGTTTCATACAGCATTTCAGTTAGTACATAATCATGTCTAGAAGTGGCATCTCCAGTGCTATATGCATTGGCGTCATAACGAATTGACCAATTGTAGGCTAGGCTGGAAGTGTTGATGCTCCAAACAAAAAGATCCCAAGCAGAGCCATCTAAGCGTAATTGACTCAGCAAAGCCCAGTCTAAAACATTAAGTTTGAC
>WPCH01324476.1_pt1 | contig 20961 bp, 20 predicted proteins | sample 5399881 | NCBI WGS metagenome assembly WPCH01 (sample SAMN12869468, study PRJNA574797) | sludge metagenome | isolation source: wastewater treatment of pH5 | place: China:Beijing | collected 2019-05-20
TTATAACAGAAGTCGGTTCGAGCTTTTAGAAGTTTAGTATTTTGTGTTGTTTTGTTCTCGAAGGGAGGAAATACTATGATTTTAGGTTTGAGTGATCCTGATAAACTTTTCATTCAGGTCGGCGTTGTAGCAATAATTTTAGTTTTATTAATGTTTGTTTTTTTATTTTATAAACTAGATCAAGTCGATAAAGAATACGAAGAACGTGCGAAAAAAAGGGAAATAGAAATGGCTGCACGTCGTGTGGAATTGAAGAAAAAGAAAGAAGAATCATTAGCAGAATTACTAAAAAGACAAGAAGAAATGAATCGATGGAAAACACGGAAATAACAGAGTTAAATCCGCCAGGATTCAATTGTTCGCAAATCCGTGGCAAAAACACTGCAGTCATGCATGAAGTACAAACTGTTTTAAAAATTACATACCTTGAATAAGAGAAAAAGAGGTGTTTCAAAGGTGAATACCTTCTAGGGATAATAAAAATGGACGAGAGGGTTATTTTCGTTAGAATTTGATATAGGTTTGGAGAAGAAAACAGAGGAAACAGGAAAGGTGAATCCGATCGGATTTGGAAAGTGTTAAATCCGCATGAAAAATGTAGGTGTAGCAAGGGAAGTACAAATTGTTTCGGAAATTCCCATCGATATATAAGAGAAAAAGAGGGGAAAACAACGTTTTATTTTTTATTGTAGATAGGGAATGAGATTGCAAGAATCATAAAAGGTGTTTATTTTCGATTCTGACGTTTCAGATGTCGTTTAGGGGTAAATACCTTAGACGGATGATAAAAAGAGGAAATAGGGGTGTTCTCGTTAGAATTTGGCATGTGTTTGGAAGGGGATTTCAAGAGAGGGAAACATATAAGGATAATAGTTTGTACATTTGTTAAGCGATAACAATAGTTGTTAACAGATGACAACGCATAACAAGAATGAAAAGCGGTTTTAACTATGTGGTTTCAATGCTTGTATAAAAGCGCATGAAGAATGTGATCGTGATGAGGGAAGTACAAACTGTTTTCGAAATTCCCGCCAATATATAAGAGAAAATGGGGTAAAGTGTGTCTGTTAAGATTGTAAAAAAAGGGTGGAAATGAGAAGTTGAAATCCGCCTGGATTCCAGAGACCGCGAATCCTCTTTCAAAATGTTATTGCGGTAAGGGAAGTACAAACTGTTTTTTAAAATCCATACTATGATAAGAGAAAATGGGGAACATTTACTTGTTTTGAATCGGCATTTTGCAAGTGAATCGTTTTAAGATGTTTTTCGCTTTATATGAGATGAGATTTCCTCGTTAGGTGCAAACACCTTAGAGGGTTCGAGAAAATGGAAATTTGGGGCATTCTCGTGAGTCATTTTGACCGATGAAACAAAAATTCGAATGAAGAAATCGTATTGGAATCCAAAATGGGATTTTTACTGTGAAAAACAAATAATTTCATATACCGTAATGAGAATGAATTTCAACAAAAATATAGATATAGCCTTACATTGAAAGGTACAAAAAAACGTATATAGCGTAACATTGACCTAAAAAAATAAGGTGTACAAAAATATACACATAGGTTTACTTTGACCTATTTTTAATAGAAAAACAGGAACAGATGATTGAACATCTATTCCTGTTTTTCTTATAACTCCAACTTTTTGTCACGTTGCTTGCCGATTTGTGGTTTCAATTCGAGTTTCATCTTTTGTTTTTTGAAGTCTTTCAGACTAACAACTTTGTTGTTATCAATCTGTTTATTCAAGTTCTTCACTTTATTCATTTCAAGTTCTGTTTTCTTGATTAGTAAGAATGTTTTTGCCTTGTTTTTATAGTTTGACATAAGCTTTTTGCGGTCTTTGGCATGTTCTTTTTTGTACAGTTTCAATTTCTTCTTCTCTTTTTTCATTTCCAGTTTCTTTTTCTTCATTTGCAATTTCATCTTTTTGAGGTCTGCCTTGATTTCTCTTCTCTTTTGAAAATCAGAAAGAGAGAAGATTTTCGTTCTACCTAAATCTGTTTTTCTCATTTTGTAATTGAGTCTCATATTCATAAGATCATCTTTTTTGAGACTCATTTTCTTATCATAATCAGTTTCTTTATGTGTTCGGTAACGTTCGTAAGAAAGTTTTTTATTCTCTTTTAAGATTTTTGTATCCGAATTTAGCTGATTGAATCTATCGTGTAATCCTTCCAAACGTTCTTTGAATAAATCTCCAACGGTTTTCGTTTGTTCAGGCTCTTCATAAGAACGTGTGTCTTCTCCAGGTTCTTCGTATTGAACAGGTTGTTTTTGTTCTTGTTCTAATCCCATACTTAACACCTCCTTTCTGATATTTGTGATTTCCGCGACTTTACTGTTACGGATAATTTGTTTTACTTCTTTTACTTGTTCAGCTTCTTGCTTCGCTTCTTTCTTTTTTTGTTTAAATTCATTTTGTTTTTTAATCTTTTTATTTTCGGTTAACACCTTTTTGTATTTTTCCGATTTCTTGTCATAGGGTAAATGTTTTGTAGGTGTTTTGTCGATTCCACGCTCAGCAAAACTTTTACGAGAAACAAAGATGTCTAATCCTTTTTCTTTAAACTTCTCATTCACAATCTTTTCCCAAGTGTCGCGCCATTTTCCGTGCATTTTATCGGAATTCCAACTTCTATTTTTATTACCGAAGGTAATACCATCTTCGTTGACGTCCCGAAGGGTCAGCATCATGTGGCAATGAGGATTTTTATCGTTTAATTTGTGAAAACAAGCGTCCACGATCATTCCGTCCTTGGTGAAAGTTTCAGCGAAACGTTCGACCATTTCTTTGTTCTCTTGTGGGGTGAAATCTGTATAGAGACTAAACTCAAGTTCACGGGCCAATTGTCTATTTGATACATTTCCTTCTCGTCTCTCAATCTCGTTATACAAGAAATTTCTATCCTTGAATTTTTCAGAAACATGGGAAGGCAAATACATGGCACTTTCAATTTCTTCTGACTTCCCTTTGTTTTCATAATTTCGGACACGATTGTATTTTTCGTCATAGATTTTTTCACCAGCACGGTACGCTGCTTTGGATACAATTTTGTGACCTTTACTCCGTGTAAATATCCTTGCACGAAGATGAAAAAATTTCTCTCTCAACAGAAACACCCCCTTTCGAAATAATGAAACATTTATGTTCAAATTTTGAGAAAGAATAACACAATTTTGAAACATGTGTAATTTTTTTGTAGAAAAAAGTGAAGTGGAAACGAACACAGAAAAATGCGGAAAACTGAGAATGGAAATGAACAGTAAAAAGAGGAAAAAAACACGAAATGGAAATGAGGGTTTTAGATTGGGGTTGTAGGGTTTTTAGGTTTTGGTTTTGATCTTAGCACAACGTTCCCCAGAGGGGAATGTATCTGTGCGCCTTTAGTGGCTGCCATGGGCAGTGTCCGATCTTGTTTTTAATTGTCCATTTTAGGACCAATTTTTTTATTCTTTTTGCTTGAAACAGGTTTTATTTTTTTTAACTTGCAATTTATAAATTTCATTTTATACTTATCAAAATTTTGACGGCGAATTTTTAATTTGGAGGTGTGAGTGATGCCAGAAATTATGAGTGACAAAATACAAAAATTAGAACAGAAGATCGAAAATTTAATCCAACAAAAAGAAGAATTGAAACAAAAAGAGAAAGAAAAAAGAAATAAAGAGAGAACACATCGATTAGCTAGCGAAGGTGGATTTTTGGAAAATTTAATTGGAGATTTAGGGAAAGAAGAAGTAAAAAAAAGAACAGTGAGAATGTTTGTTTTAGAGAAGTTGTATGACAAACAACAAATCGTTCTCCGTTATCTATTTGGAGATACAAAATTACATACAGTAGAACAATTATTCCAAAGAGAGTTTATAGAAATTCAAACGAAAGTGAACAAAATAAGAGAAAGTAAAATAAAGAAAAAAGAAGAACAAATTCAAGAAATTGTACAACGACAACACATATTTTTTAATGATATGTTTGGTGATTTAAACATTGCGGAGAGTGACAGTACAAGAGATAAATTATCACAAATACACAAGTTAGAAGATAAGTATAGAAAGTTAATAGGACAATTAATAATGAAGGGAGTGAAGTAACATGAAAGTTATAAAAGATTTAAATGAGTACTTAGAAATGGGATTTTTGGAAGTAACAAAAATCGATGTAGAAAAGCAAAATATCATGAATCAGTATGCACAGCTGCAACAAGACACATTCGATTTTACGTCATTGTCGAACGAGGAAATCAATGAAATGATGAATGAAGAAGTAAGAGATTTTGTATTGAAATTAATGGAGGTAAAACGTTTATTTCAGGAGTTTCCGAGTGAATTTGATAAAGAAATACACATGAATAATGTACCAGGATTCCATGTGAAAAAAACAATTAAAAGACTCGATATGATAAGTGAAGAGTTGTCTTCGGAAATCGTTATTGAACTCGATATGGAAATGGATAAATTAGAAGTGCGTGGTGAGGTAGAGAACGTAAAAAGAGTATTAGATTTAATTGATAAAATTGAGGAATTAACAGAAAAACTATTAGAGTTAACTTCTGAAATCGAAGTATTACTAGAGTTATAAAAAAAGATGATCCGTCAGGATCACCTTTTTATTTTATTCAAAGTCACGTCTACGTCTTTGTTCTCGAAGTTGTTTGATTTCGTCTTGTTTGCTCATTATTTTTTCTTGTCGTACTGAAATTTTTTCTTCATTGCGTTCTTGTCGTTGTTGCTGGATATGTATTTTCTTTTCTTGTACCACTTCTTTTGTTTGTTTCTTTTCTTTCCATGATGTGTATTTACGAATAATTTCATCGTTTTTTTCTACACTGAAAGGTAAATTTTTAAATAAGAAATAAGCTGTTTTATCTAAGAAATAGTAATTTTTATCATCCCGAAACGGCTTGAGATTATCACTGACACAAATTAATTCATAACTTTTTAAACGTCGTATTTGGTCTGGAGACAGAATCGATTTTTTATTTGTAGAAGTAGATGTAGAAAGACTTTTGTTCCCTTCGGAAACAGATACATTTGTATATTCTTCTTCCCCTACCATTTTGGAAAAGTACCCTGCCGTTTCCCCTGTCGTTCCTCCCAAAATAATTTTCGTTTTACAGTTTTCTACAATGATATTGAATGTGTCTTTATAGTTCTTTTTGATTTGATCTAGACTTTGTATACCAAGAACTAGACTCATTTTTTTGGATCGAACTGTACTTAATAAGACATCAATTTCAGGCACCTTCCCGATATTTGCAAATTCGTCCATCAGAAAATACACAGGGAGTCCAGTGGCTTTACCATAGGCTTCATCGACACTTTTATGTGTTTTGATTTGATTGAATAATTGATAGTAAAATGCCGCCAAAAACGCACTGTAAAGCTGTGCTTCGTCCTCTGGGTAACTTACAAACAAAGCGGATTTTTGTTGTCTAAAAGTCCCTGGTGTAAAGTCATTTTGAGACCCAATATCTATAACGGAATCAATTTCGTAAACTTTCATCTTACCTTGGATGGTTGCATATACAGAACTTACATAGCTATCTCCACTTGAAGTTTTCTTAAATTGGAGGAATGACATATAAGCTGCTTGGCTACTATTCTGGAAGAATCGTTCCATTTCTTCTATATTTGTGCTTACAGTTGCCATTTCTGTAACAACATTACTAATATTTTTATTTCCATGATCAAATTCGTGAAACAGAAACGCTTCCAAAAGTGTTTTACTCAAATTTCCCCATTCACCAGCATCTTTACCATTACTTAAAATAGAATCTGAGATTTTTCGTATATCGTCATAACTTTTCGCATTGGCAAGGAGATTGTAATGTGCGGAACGTTTCGGATTATTGAAATTTAAATGAATGACAGTATATCCTTTTTGTTCGAGTGCTGCTTTGGATTTTCGGTACAGTTCTCCTTTTGGATCCGTGACCACAAGACTTACGTTGTCGAGACTTAATAAGTTTGGCAAGAAGAACGAAGCTGATTTACCAGAACCCGTTGGCCCTAACAATAATATGTGTTCATGCGATTTTTTCGTTGTAATTTGAACGTTTCTCGATATGTACATAGCACTTTTTTCTTTCTCGAAGAATTTATTATTCTTCGCATAAAAAACGCTATTTGCGGCGATTCTTTGCTCTCTGTTTATACCTTTATAAGATAACAGGTTCGAGTCCGCTAATTTGTTTTTTCTATTACTAAAAAATTTATATAAAGCTATACCGATTGGTATGATTTGAATCAAAAAGAACAATAGGAATGTAAATATATGTTCAAAATTAAAACTGAACAATTCTTTTACGAATCCTTCATGTGTGTTGTTTGTGAAATGGACACTCGTAATCAAAACAAACACTAAAACAATATTAATCATAAAAAGTCTTATCTTACTTTCAAATTCCATGCTTATCACACTCCTTTATCTGTGCGATAAAGTGTTCATGTTCTTTTTGAAAATATGAAATTAAGTTATTTTTGTTCCATAACATTTTTTTACCGATAACATGATCCGCTTGTGGGATTTTATTTTGTTGTAAACGATAAAAAAAGGTAGATTTCGTAACACCTAAAACAGATGCAAAATCAGATGAATCAATAAAATCTTCCATATTCGCACACCTACTTTCGTTAAAAACATTTAGATGATAAACGAATTTTAGGAAATGTGTACAAAAAGTTAAAAAAGTTTAGGGAGTCATGGGGAAACATGTACAGAAAGTACATGGTCATGTAGGGGAACGTGGCGAGGAAAATATAAAAAAATAATATTTTCATAGGGAAATATGACGAAGGATCGGGAGGCATGGGGAAACCTGTTCTATTTGTTATATTTCTTTTCTTTATTTTATTTTTCTTTATGTTTCTTTATTTTATTTTCAGTATCGTGATTTATAGGGAATCCATGTTTTCTGTCGTGGGTTATCCTTTAGGAAAAGAAATAAAAATTGAAATACGGGTGCTTTTTGTTCGTTTCGTGTTCATTTGTGATCGTATATGATGTTCGGTTTGGTTTTATTATGTTTCAAAAACTTTATTAGGAGATAAAAAAATTTTTCGGAAAACGAAGTGGCTCTTTATAGTAAACAGAAGTGTGTTACCGTATTTGGGAAAACCGTAAGCTCGTCCTCCAGCTTGCGTTTCCGAAAACGGTTGGTACACACTTTGAAAACTTTACTGTAAAGAGTGTAGAAAAAATTTTTTATTCTCGATGCCTTGTGGCTGTAGTGATTTCGAATCTATTAAAAAATTTTTTTTAAAAAAGAAGGACAACCCCCTTGCATTGGTAAATAACTATAGTGTAAATTGTTAACAACAGTTAATAACAATTAACAAAACATAACAACTGTTAACAAATTTATATACATTTCATTTATGAAAATAAGGGAGGAATTACATATGGGTAAAGTTATTTCAATGTTTTCAGTCAAGGGTGGAGTAAGCAAATCGGTTTCGAGCGTGATGCTCGCTCATGTTTTAGAGGAAATGGGGAAATCGGTGCTCCTAATTGACTTGTGTCAAAACGGAGATGTTTCAAACACATTAGGATTTAATAGAAGAGAATTTCCGAATCGTAACACATACGATTGGCTTACGGAAGGAAAGACAATTCAAGACGTTATCGTACAAGTTCCAAACAAGAACATTTTCTTCATTCCAAGTGATAATCGGATAGATAGAATTGAAGATTGGATAAATGACAACGTTTTGCGTGGTAAAGATGAAGTATTGAAAAAGAAAATTGATCCTTTAAAAGAACATTTCGATTATATCATCTGCGATTTGCATCCTTCGCAAAACTCAATGCCTACGGTAATGAGCCTTATAAGTTCAGACCTTGTGTACGTTATGACAACGCTCGATGGCAATGACTTGGATGGAGCTGAGAGAAGTGTTGGAATCGTGAAACAGCTGCAACGAGAAGGTGTGAAATGCGAATATGAAGTTATAGTTTCAAAATTCGTGACGAACGATTTTGGAAGAAGTCAAGAATGGTTAGAAGAGACAAAAGAACGATTCAAATTAGAAGGGATTACGAATTTTTCGGACGTAAACATTCCATTTTCACGAATCATTCCGCAATTTACTGGGAAAAAGAAAACATTTGAGGATGTAAAAAACCATCAAACGGCTGGTAAAGTGGTGGAAGCATATCAAAAGATAGCAAAGAGTTTAGTAGAGAAAGAGGTTATTAACCATGGTTAATATTAATAATTTACCAAATACGATTGTAAAAGACGGAGAAAATAAAGGGAATTTTGATACTGAAACAAGAAGTCGATATAAAGATAAAGAACCTGTGAAAAAGAAGAAAAAAGACTACACACCAGGTCCTAAAAAGAAACGACCGACCACCAAAGTAAAAACATACAATCTTGATTTAGAAGTAATTAAAAAAATCGAGGAAAAAAGTGAAGAAATGGGAATCTCGGCTTCTGTTTTCGTGAATAGAGTGTTGCGAGAAGAATTAGGAATGTAAAAAAAAGACGACTACGGTCGTCTTTTTTATTTATAAGAAAGGAAATGAAAGAGATGCACCTAATAATATGGATGAAATAACTTTATATAACCGTTGTGGAATGTAAATGAAATGTATATGAAGACAGTAAAAATCTCTTATTTATTTTTATATGGACGTAGTGAAATGTAAATTAGTAGAGGTCGTGAAGAAAAACAGGAATGAAATGACTATTCGTAGTGATTTCATTCCTGTTTTTTTCCATTTTTTAACATGAAAATACGAGTTGGAGAAAATGACGTTTCTTCACCCAATTAAGCCTATAAAATCGGCTATTGATTTAAAAATATGTAACAATAATTTATAATGATTCATTAAAAATGAACAAAAAATAACAATAGATGAAAATAAATAAATCAATTAAATATAATTGATTAAAATAATTTAACGAATATCAATTAACGTAAAATGAAGTAAAATAGATTAAAAAATATAAACGAAAATAGAAAGAATTTTTTTATTGATGAATGAATTATTTTATATATTGATTAATATTTTTTAATCAATAGAGAAAAATGAAAAAATATATTTTCGAATCAACAACAAGCAAAAATGAGAAAAAAGCATTTTTTCTCCTAAAAAAGATAACAGGTGTAAAATGTTGATATAAAGCTATTTGTTAAGTGTTAACAATAGTTATTAACTATTGTTAACACTTATTAAAAAATAAAAAAAGGATTCTTTTCTCGAATGGCAAATAGAATAAATGAGGTCAAAAAGATTACTGTTTTTTATAAAAAATACACTGTTATTGATTAAAATATTTTAATCAATAACAAAAAAATAACGTTAATTTTATTGACTCATAGAAAATATAATGGTATATTGAATATAAGAAATAAGACGAACAATTAACTAATAGGGGGAATTAACATGAGTAAAAAAAATAACGAAAGTACATTAATGGAGTATTTAAAGGCACAAGGAATAATGGATGATTTTGAAGCGTTCAAGAAAAAGAAAGAAGAAGAAGAGAATGATCCAGAAATTATGACGGTAAAGCAAGTGGTCGAAGAATTGAACGAACGTTTAAAAGATGGGAACTGGACTCTTCAAAAAGTAAGACGATATATACGAGAAAGAAAGATTAAAACAATCAATCAAGGTGTTGTAAAAGAAGAAAATAATTCTCGTGCGGGATACCGTATCCATCGAGAAGATTTCGATGATTTTGTTGCTTTTGAAAAGAAGTCAAAGTGGGATTTAAAGGTTGAAGTAGATAAACTATTAGATTATACCGATGAGTTAAAAGATGTAATCAATAATTTAAAAGATGAAATAAAAGTGCTAAAAGAAGAAAAAGAAACAAAGTAAATGAACGAAAAACGATACGAGAAAAAAAGTTAGTATGAATGAAATATTTTTCGATTTCGTTAAAACATATAAACGAAAAAAAGAAGTTCTTCTTCTATTTATTATTAATAGTTGTTAATGATTAACAATAGTTAACAACTATTAATAAAACCTTTGTTTATCACATTTTAGAAAAAGACAGAATAAAAGAAACACATACTATATTCTTCGTAAATGCTTCTTGTGTGTTTAAAAATGATAACGTTATCATTTTTATAATGATTTAAAATAAAAAGTTATGTAACGAAAAAAATGATGAAATATTTTTAATGTATGAATGAATAATTTTGATTCATTAAAATAAAATGAACAATAATTATTTTAATTAATTTAATTTAATCAATTATACATAATAATTAAAATAATTTAATTAATAGTAGTAAGAATGCGGGTTCAAGGTCGTTTTTTGGACGAAATACTGAAACTCTTATTTATGTTACTTTTTTCTGTACAAATGTTCCATTTTTTGGTATTAAGTGAATGCTTTTGTACATGAATAGGAGGTATACATATGAAGTATTATGTTGTTTTAGATATAAAGTCCGAACAAGCATTTTTAAGGATTCCTGCTGGAGAAGGATTGGAATTTGCAAAGGAAATGGTTGAATTGTTGATTACTAATCCGATCTTACATGTATTAGGCATTGTAGATGAGAATAATAATGTTGTATTAGAAATAAATGATTTTACACGTTTTTTGAATACTTTTTAATAGAAGAGATACAAATGCGGAATGATAAAATCAAATGCTTTAGTACATGAATTTGAAATGAAAAACCGCTCGGACAGGCGATGGAACATGCTAATCCAATCAATTTTTCATTTCAAATTAACTAGAACCTTGCATTCAAAATGCAACGACGATACATTGTAGATAAGGCAAAAATTGTTTTGAAATCGTGGTTCGTAGCCGATTTGGGCGTCGATCATTTTTTTACTGTAACAAACATTGTTTTGAAATGTGATTCAATCATAGGTGTTTCGGTCTGGAAAATCTGTTTTACTGTAACAGTAGCTGTTTTGAACTGCGTATTTGTTATTCATCGTTTGCGTGGCTTTGTTTATCTTACTGTAACAACAATTGTTTTGAAATTCTTCAATAGAAGAAAAAAACTTTTCCTGGAACCTTGTTTTTAAAATTTTTTCAGGGTATCTTGCAAGTAAGGTCTTGAAAAGGTCTTCCAATACAAACAAGGTTTTAGGTTTTCATCGGATATTTTTTTTGGTTTGAGTGTCCCATATTTTCTAGTTTTTAAGACACTAAAAAAGGGAATTTCGATTTCCAGTACAATAAGTATTTTAGAACGTCCTATTTACACGTTCCAAAAATGAAAGGGGAAAAACAACATGAAAATCGGTTATTCGCGCGTTTCTACCTTAGAACAGAACCCTCTACGCCAAATCCAGCAATTAAAAGAACAAAACTGTGAAGTTATCTATCAAGAAAAAGTTTCTGGACGTACAACAAAACGAAAAGAACTTCAAAAGATGTTAAGTGAAATGAAAGAGGGAGACGAAATCGTTGTAACGGAGTTATCGAGAATCACGAGGAGTTTGAGGGATTTATTCAATTTAATTGATATTTTCAAAGAAAAGAAAGTTTCTTTTACAAGTTTAAAAGAACCTTGGATCAACATTTCAGATATGAATCCAAATAATAAATTGATGCTATCGATTCTGGCTTCGGTCAATGAATTTGAAAGAGAAATGACAGAACTTAGGGTACGAGAAGGGATTGCGGCCGCAGCCACTCAAGGAAGGTATCCAGGTAGGATCGCAGTATTCACAGAAAAGAACCCAAAAATGCAACATGCACTAGAATTGTTCGAAGGTGGTAAACACACCGTAGAAGAGATTGTAAGGATCACAGGTGTAACACGATCCACACTCTATCGAAAAGCGAAAGAATTGGGGATAGTTCGGAAATAATTACATAACAAACAGGGGGTATATGTGATGAAAGAAAAAAAAGTGAAATTAGAAATAACATTAACAGAAAGAGAAGCTGCGATTCTTGAACGTTATTATGACAATCCTTCTATTCTCGTATCAGAAGCGATTGAACAATTACCAGTACCAGATGAAATAAAAACAGAAGAAGAAAGAAGAAGTGCTGGGAAATATGAAATGTATTTCGATCGTGATGGGGCTTTGTTATTAACACTTCCTCATAGAATACAAGTACCAATTTGGGTTGAACCTGAATACGATGATCATCCTTTTGAACCATATGAAGATCATGAACAACAATATAGAAGAAGTACATATCGTTTGGAAAATGGAAAGTTTGAAAAACTATACGGTGTTTGGTTAGAAGAAGGGGAAGAAATCATACATTCATCACGAGCATTCGATTTTTTCGAAGAAGAAATCTATTATTTTTCGAAAATGTTACTACCTGGGCAACGGGTAGAAAATGGTTTGTTAATTATGAAAGAGGTGAAATGAAATGTTTAAAACGAAAATTTGGAAACTGAAAAAGAACGTAACTTTTTATAATAAAGTCATTAACGTTGTTCCGAAAAAGATGAGTACAGATCCGTTTTGGGACGAATTAAAACGAGCTGTTATCATGAATCATCCGCTGGATTATAACCAATTTTCAGCTCTGTATTATGCGACCGCATTGTGTTATACAGCCGTTGTAAAGAATCAACCTGAAATTGTTATTATGAGTCTAGAAGATGTAAACCGTATGGATGAAATTGAAAATAGTTTGCATAATCCTTATGAAGATTTGTTACAAAATCTATACATAACACTTGCTTTAACGAAAACAAACGGAAGAAAATTTGCAGAAGGCTCGCTGGAATTCTCGGAAGAAGAATACAAAGAATTTGATACGAAAATTAGAAATGAATTAGCTGCGGAAGTGAAACGTACTGCCGAGAAATATGTAAAAAACCTACATATGTTAGAAGTTCGATCTACTATTTAAAAAAGGGGTGGATGATATGTTATTAGATTTGGAGCATTACAAAAAACGTACTTATCACAATCCAAAGGTTGTGAAATGGTTTGTAGAAAGTCAATTCGATTATAACTTACCACAAACAGTTCATGGTCTTCATGATGTGATTTGTGATAATTGTACGATAACGGAAGGTGTAGAATACATAGCTTTTGATGAACGAATGTATTGTGTAGACATAGTAGAAAAGATACCTGGATTAACATATGAAGAAAAAGAAGAATTAGAGGATATGGCAATCATTCGTATTCGGGTATGTTCTCATTGTAAAGAATGGGGTTTAGAGGGACTTTTCAATTAAAACAGGGGGTATATGTTATGGAAGATAAAAAACGTAGAATTCAAGTCACATTGACAGAACAAGAGATTGCAACATTAGAAGAGCATGGGGTGAAATCAGAGGTCATTTCAATGTTAATCAATAATCACTTAGAAACACCTGCTGAATGGATACCAGAAAAAGAAAAGCGTGAAAAAGCACCATATAAAATGTACTACAAAAAGGATGTATTGTACTTAGCGGTTACATATGAAGAAGAAGCTGAAGGATGGGAATTTGAAGACAATGGAGATCGTTATTGGTCAACATATGGTAGAAGCGAAACTGCTCTTTTGAAATACGAAGAAGGAGAAGGGTTTATGTATTGTAGTGGATACAATGAAGAAGCTGGTCATGCACGATATGCTTTTCAATATTTTTACGATGAAATCTATGAATTTGCTAGAACAATGAAACCAAATCAAGTCGTAGAAAATGGTGTATTAATCGAGAAGGAGGGGGATGTATTATGAAATTAGTTCTTGAATTTGATGAAGTCGATGAAAAAGGATACATTGATTATATTAAAAAGTTAGATAAAGAGGAAAAGCAAGAGTTAAAAGATATAGCGATTGTTGCAATTTTGGAACATATTAATGAACAATTCGACCGAGAAGAACGTGCAAAAAAAGAATGGGAAAAATCGATAAAACAAGATAGTTGTAAACACGATTATAAAGAAATAAGAAGAGATAGTAGTGATCCAGAAGGACAACCTTATGATGACGAAAGTGGAGAGTATGCATGGATTGAACGTGTTTCTTATCGTTGCACAAAATGTGATAAGCAAAAGTCCGAATTACAAGGTATTGAATGGTAGAATCGAAGAAAAAAGAAGATTTTACTAGCTTTTTATCGAAAAGTGTTGCATATTAAGTACAAGAACAAAACGAAAAAAAACAGCGATTGAGGCCGCTGCTTTTCTTCAAATAGGTTAAATCTCTCCCGACTAAAAGAGAAGATTGTTTAATTAATTTGTTACTATGAATATACATTTATAATGTATATTTGTCAAACAAATTATGATTCCTTTTTATTAATTATAAGTAGAGTTATAACATGAGTCATAACTAGAGTTATAAGACAAAAAGGAAAACGGATAAAATCGGAGATTTAACCCTCATTTCAAACAGTAGAAAAGGGGGTTTTTTGCATGGGAAAACTAAAGCAAAGAATAGAACAACAGCAAGAAAATGATTTTAGTTTTATTTATCAAGAACGACAACAACAATATTCACTCGTGGAACAACAAGATGCGCGTATTTGGGGAAAACGAGATAATATTTTTACATTGGGGAAACCATTATCGGAAATGGAGTACCATAAAGGAAAAAAGATTGCTTCTGCAAGGAAGCAAGTACAACTAACGTACGGATGGATGATGGAATGTTTAGATCGTCGTACAAGACGAATCGGAAAACATTGGTTTAAGGTGATTCCAATTCCAAGAAAGACAGTATTGGAACAATGGGAATTATGGAAGTCATTGAAATTCGACCCTTTTATCAATGAAAATGATTTTAAAAGTTCGATTTGGTACGCGAATTACGATGAATTAACAGAAGAAGAAATCATGGAACTTCATGAAAAGATTGAAAAGAAATATGAGAACGTTCCTGATAAACCAATATATGAGCTGCATTTCAAAGGAGAAAGAAAATATGTTTCTTCTATCAATGTACATTCAGAAGAAGCAATTTGGAAATATGAATCGCCTTTAGAAGACGTACATACAAAAGAAGAACAAAATTATATTGATCTTTTTGTGAATGCAACGGATGAACAGAGAAAACGTATTTTAGAAGATAATAGCGTAGAAATTAAAATGGTTCGTATGCAAAAACAAAGAACAAAAGATGTTATGTGTTCTATTTTCTTAACGTACCGTTATGCGCTACGCACAATGAAACAATATACGGAAAACAGAGAGAAACAGTATTTATTAACAAATCCTGTGTATGTGAAGAGTAATGAATGGCAAGGAAGACGTATTACGGAGCGAATCACGGAATATCACATGCTTTTCTGTGACGTAGACTTCTATTCTGAACATGCTTTGCCAGAGTATAGAAACATGAAAGCACACGAAATTGAAAAATTAATTACAGCAAAATTAGAAAGTGTTAACTTCCCTAAACATGCTGTTACAATTTCTGGTGGTAAGGGGATTCAATTAGAGTGGTTATTTGCTCCTATTGCTCAATATAAGCGTGAAGAATGGCGTTTCCTTATGAAGTACCTTCATGAGCTGTTAAGCGAATTTGGAGCTGATCCAAACGCGTTAGATGACGTGAGAATTCTTCGTGCTGTCGGTTCCATTCATGAAAAAACAGGTAAAAAAGTAGTTGGTACTTATCACACAAGTGATAGATTCCTTTTCGATGAAGTGTTTAACGATCATTGTTCATTCGCATGGAGAAAACATTTAAAAGAACAAGAAGAAGCAAAGCAAAAGGCATTGTTAGAAAAAGAAAAAGAGTTCAAAAAAGCATGGGAAGAACGCCGTAAATTACGTTTATGGATGCAAGAGCAAGGGTACCTTGATGAGAACTTCAATAAAACGGATTTATACGACAAATCGAAGCGAAAAAGCAAATTCCGTTTAATCACTGATAAAGTAAAAGCGAATGATTGGAATTATCGTCATGCAAACATGTCTGCTGGTGTATTTTGGCTTACAAAGGTTCGTAAAGGAAATATGGAAGGACACCGTACTTCTGCTTGTTTCCTAGTACGTTATTACACGCTTTGTATGCGAAATGGTGACGATACTGTTGCTCTTGAAGAAATGCGAAAATTGTACAACATGTTTCTGTACAATGAAGTAAGTTTCGAAGAAATGAAAGAAGCGACAAACTCGGCTGTTACTGGCTATAATCGATGGGTAAAAAACAATCGCAAAGGCTACAATTACAAAACAACAACGCTAATCAAAAAGTTTAACATTAGTAATGAAGAAATGAAGGAAATGCGTTACATTGTCACAAAGGAACGATCTCAAGAATTAAAACGAGAATACGACAGAGAGTACCACGAAAAGAATTATGAAGTTCAATATGAGAATAAAAGAAAGAAAAAAGGAATTATTTCTAATAAAGAAATAGAAGAAGCAATTGTACAAGCTGTTTTGGAAAATCCCAAGATGGGCGCGGAAAAATTGGCAACTTTGATTCGTGCAGAAAAAACAAAATGCAGTAAAGATAAAGTGTTAAAAGTGAAAAAAGCAATGAAAGAAGAAGGACTTATTTAATTGGGTCATTTCTTCCTCGTATTTAGATTGGTTTATAAAAGGTCTTCATGCTAGGCTTTTTAGAAAGCAGGGTTTTACTCCAACAAAACATTTGAGAACTGGGTTAAAAAGAAGAAACTATTTCCTAAAAAGAGATAGTTTTTTTCTTTTTAGAGAAAAAAACAAATCGTTGTTATATGAAAAAAAACTTATGACTGTACTTAAAATAATTGGGTCATTTCTTCCTCGTATTTAGATTGGTTTATAAAAGGTCTAGGTGTTAGATTTTTTTATTTACTTTTGAAAGACTTGAAATATAATTTCATCTGAGATACATACATAATACCACTACACAAATAAGTAGTGTTTAAATATACAAAGGGGATGAATAACACAATGAAATATGAACAACTAGAAAGTAATGTGAAAAAGAGTTTTATGACAAGTGTAAGAAAATCGGTGGAAGATTTAATAAGAGAAACTGAATATGAAGGGGTAGAACAATCTGTTACAGATGAAAAATTTGTACGAAAAGTAGTGGATGATCTAATGGCAAAGCGTGGTTTTCAAAAGTGGGGGAAAATTGAATTTGAGATTGATGATGAAGATATGAAAGTTATGATTGAAGGAATAGAAATGAAGATGAGGAAGAAAAAGAAAAGTGAAAAGCAATTGAAGTATTACAATGACATGCTTGATTGTTTGGAAATTGAAGAGGAAATACCAAATGATTATCTTCTATTTCAAAAGAGAATGATAGAATTGAAAGAAATGTGTAAAGACCTTGAACCAGTGTCAGAAGCACAACTTAAAGAGATAAAAAAGTTGTGGGAAAAATTTTTTGGGGAAGAATTGAAAACAGGTGAATCTGTTTCAAAAGGAGAATTCGCTCATTACTTTAATATTATTATAGAAAAAATGAATAGTTGGCAATGATCATTTCGCGATCTTTGAAATGTGAATTGCGTCTACGACAGTAGAAACAAAAGTCGGTAAAATGGACATTAATTTTTGCCGCTTTTTGTTTCTTTTTTTATAGAAGGGGATGAAATCAACCTTTCTCCGATGAATATCTGTCCAAAAATAAAAAAAGTGTTACTTTTGGACACGAATCGATACGAGACTTTTTTATAAAGTGTTTATTTTTGTCGTACTTATATAAAACGTCGCATTTATTCTCGTATTTAAATTGAATTATATAAAGGTCATAGAAACAAAACTAGATATGTATTTTCAAAAGGGTATACCTAAAATTTCATAGAAAGATTGATAAAAAAGTAGGCGTAGCAAGGTTTTGCGGTCTCTTTTTTTTATTCATTTGAGGGTGTAACAATATAGAGAAGAAAAAGTGTCCCCTTTTTTGGGCGTTTTTTTCTTTGTGAAGTTAGTTATACCAAGGACTAAAGGGTCGAAATGAAAAGACGGGAAAGATAATAGTATTCTATTTTGGACAGATACTGATTGGAGAATTTTTTAAAATAAGGATAAATGCATATTGTTGTTTACAAATATAAAAAAAAGAGTATAACTATATCACTTATTTTATTTAAAAGGAGTGATATACCATGTTAGAGTTATTAGTACAGCAAGCGATAGGAAAGGTTTTAAGGGATTATGAAAATTTTTGTGAGGTTGATTTAAAGAAACAAGTTGTAAAAGAATTTACAATACAATTGTATGGTTTAGATGAAAGATCCTTGTTAACAGAAATAACAGATATTCTGTATTCAGAAAAACAAAAAGAAAAAAACTTTACAAACACAAATCTACATGTATAAACAGAATACAAATTACACAAGTGAAAATACTTCCATTTCATTTTACCTTTACCTGGATCATGACCGACTATTTGTTTTTTCCCTATCTTGTGTGATTTTAAAAATAAAGGACATTACGACAGAAAAAGACTTAACCTCTTCAGGTAAGTCTTTTTTTTAGTTTATGTGAATTGTTTTGATGTATGAGGATATATGTTAGTAGACATTAACTATGTTTGATGTAACGGATCATGTTTGAGTGTATTTGAATGTAGTTTCATGTACTATAGTGTGTTTGAGTACTTTTGACCACATGACAATATACCAATTTGTTGACTCTTAGTCAATAACGAGTTTATAATAGGGACATAGATATTTCCACATAAGTTTGAGGGTTTGTCAAAACTATATGGAAATCATGAGTATAAGTTTATAAGCATTTTGCATAAAATAAAGAAGACAGAAGCTTGAGAAACTTCTGCCTTTGTGTAACCAAACTTGCTATTGTGAGAGATAGTAGGTACGGTTAATTTAATAGTTATATTAACGTTTTTTGCGAGAACCGTCCTTATCTTTTCCACGGAGTAGGGCGTTTTTCGCGTTTTTGTATAAAGAAACTATCTTCGGGCCAAAATGCTTTTTACCGATGTAACCACCGATACCTGCAAGAGTTCCCCCCGCTAGTTTAATTAATAACGTTGCGATCATTCTGCATCACCTCCTCCCTACAAACGACATGGAGAGAGATGATACCGCACCTACTACATAGCAATTCTGTTTAAGTTACCTCTTAATTGTATTATGACAAACCATTTGTGACAAGCTGTGTGCTTACTTTCTTTCTTTTTTTTAACTTTTATTTTGGAATACGATTGAATTTTTAATATTGGAGCGTTAAGTCTTTCTTTTCTGAAAATAATATTGACGTTTAAATACCCAGGGGAGTATAATTATCTTGCGATTTCCAAAATCTACATAAAAGGAGGTGTGACTTGATGAAGAAGTTAACATCTTTTTTTAGCAAAGACGAAAAATATCGTTATACTACATGCCCTCACTGTGGTCGTTTGACAGACCATTACAGTGATGTTTGCGACAATTGTGGCGAAGCATTTAAGTAAGGAAAGTAAGGGAGACAAAGTGTATGATTCATTTTGTCTCTTATTTCTGTTTATTATTATATAAAAATAATTTATTACAGGGCTCCATTTTTTGTTAAAGTATTGTATAATTATGGCATATAAATACTGTAGGGGGCAAGGTATATTTATGAGAAAGATAGTAAAAGGACTTATAACAGTTTCATTATCTACATTACTAATTACTGGTTGTAGTGACAAAGAGGAAAAGGTGACTACAACTACACAGGAAAAAACGTCACAAACGAAACAGAAAGAACAACCACCTGTTCCAAAAGAAGTTTTAAAACAAGTGAAAAACCTCAAACAAGTGGGTGGTGAACCCGTTGCGCCTAAACATGCTAATAATAAGACTACATCACAGGTAAATGCAAGGAATGGATACGTTTATTATATGTATTCGGATACTGAGAAAACTTTTGTTTCCATCGCTGATACAAAGAAAGACAAATGGGTTGTAAAAGATAAACTTATTCATCAGCCAGGTGCTGACGCTGCAATCTACGGAACAGCGTTCATGGTAGAGAATACAATGTTCTTTATCGATGAAAAAGGTGAAGTTAAAAAACAAGTGAAACTTCCGAAGGTTACAATGAGTCTTACGTCGGATGAAAAAGTAGGTTACATAAGAACAAGTAAAGGTGATGCGGCTTATGTAACTACAAAAGATATGTTAAAATTGTATCTTGAAGATGGAACAGAAAAAGAATTTCCAATGAAAGATTATTTTTCAGGAAGTTCTATGGGTGATTTCATAGATTTAGATAAGAATATTGTGCACATTAATGATACCTTGTATTATACAACGTATGATTTAAAAAAAGGTAAATGGGTTTATGATGAAAATGGAAAACAGGTGAAAAATGAAAAGACTCGTAGTGACACTGTTATTCCATTTCAGGATTACATAGTTAAGGTCTATGGAGAATCTGATCAAAATCGTTTTGTTTACCTAGATAAAAAATTTAGTCCAAAGCAAGCTCCTGAACAAGATTTTCCTATTGTTGATTACAAAGGATTAGGACATTTTCTTGTAGAGAAAGATAAAATAGTATATGTTCATATGGTTGAATTTGAAGGAGAAAAATCTGTACAATATATGGAATTTAAAGAAACGAAATAATAGGTTATAGAAGGAAGATGAAATCACTGATTTCATCTTCCTTTTTTACATATACTAAAAATGGACTTGGACGCATCCTGCAACACTGGGACTATTTGCAAGCATCTAACACGACAGTTGTAATGAACTGTTGTGTTATTTGTTTTTTTATTACATATATTAATATTGGTTGGGGGCCTGCATATGTTGATACAGGATGGGGTGCATCCTGTAATACTGGGAAAAGGTATTATCTAAAAGGAAAAAGAGAACTAACAGTTTCTTTTTTCTTGACGATGGTACCTTTTTTATTATGTTTGTACTACATAACAGTTAATACAAGAGAAGAAGTAATGTTAGCTAGTACTGTGGCTGCGTATGTAATCATAAAAATTTTTACATAATCTTTCATGTGTATCACCTCGTTTCATTTTGAATTTATGTATATTACGTTGAAAAGATAGAACTTATAACAGAAGTCGGTTCGAGCTTTTAGAAGTTTAGTATTTTGTGTTGTTTTGTTCTCGAAGGGAGGAAATACTATGATTTTAGGTTTGAGTGATCC